>Ga0209742_10000556_pt1 | contig 19365 bp, 16 predicted proteins | sample DeeMarSeWOR38_10_FD_187462 | JGI IMG/M metagenome (GOLD analysis project Ga0209742, IMG submission 187462) | Marine sediment microbial communities from White Oak River estuary, North Carolina - WOR-3-8_10 (SPAdes) (version 2) | ecosystem: Environmental > Aquatic > Marine > Intertidal zone >... | reverse complement strand
GTGTGGATATTGAACTCGCCTACGCGATGGACCTCGGACCGGGCACCCTCGGTGCGAACCTGGTATGGAACCAGCTGTTCAAGTGGGACGAAATCGGCATATTCACCGGCGACGTTGACGATAACGCCGGCGAGATCCTGACGCCCGACAGCCGCGCCAACGCGAATGTGCAGTATGCCTGGGGCGACTGGGCGTTCTTCTGGCGCATACGCTATTGGGGCAGCGCGAAAGACTCCAATACGCCGGAACTCTTTAACGAGAACGACTGCTTCTGCTCGGAAGGGCTCGCACCTAGCGCAAACGAAGTCGATGCCTATTTCTACCACGACATCTCTGCCAGTTGGGGTACTGGTCCATATACGGTACGCCTCGGCCTGATCAACGCCTTTGATAAGGAGCCGCCGATGCTGCCGCAATTCACTCAGTACGGAAATACCGGCACGAATACCGCTGCAGAAGCCTATGACACGATAGGCGCGCAATGGTATCTGTCGTTCAACTACAACACGAACTAGAGAGACCTATCGACTTGTCGTTTGTCGAATAGGGGACACGAAAGCACGTCCCCGGAATCGAGGCCACTCCTTACGGGGAGTGGCCTTTTTTTGCAGTGCAGGCCGTCCGCCTCCTTCGGCAAGCTCTCAAACTCAGCGGAAGGTACAAAATACCCTGAGCGGTTCGTAAGCTAGTTATTCATCAGCCGGATCTGCGACGGCTCGCTTACCTTGATCTCGGGCCTGCCCTTGTGTTCGGTGATGGTGCCGGAGACGCATATCGTCCTGCCGAGCAGACTCTCCGGCACATAGTCGAACTTGTCGCGATACTCGCCCCAGATCAGGGCCGTGAAGACGTGGTTCGGGTGCGGCGGTCCGAAATCGATGAACGTCGGCTTGCGTTTCCTGTGGCTCGAGAACTTCGCACCCGTAACCTCGCCGCATACCGTCGCTTCCTCGCCGATGTGATCGATCGCATCCGCGGGATCGAGCGGATCAGCGGCATTAACCGCGGCCGCTGCCAGGAGGCCGCCCAGAATCAGCAATCCATACATGCTTTTGAACATATCAACAGCTCCGGATCAGACCAGCGTCTTCCTGACGCAAACCTGGCGCTCGACCTCCTCGAAGCCGAGCGCGCTGTGTGCCGTCAGGCTGGTCTCGTTGTGCAGTTTGGCATCGCTCGCCATTTCCGCAAAATCGTTGGCACGGGCCCAGGCTTCGGCTGCCCGAAGCAGGCGGCTACCCAGGCCGTCGCGGCGTACATCGGGGTCAACATACCATCCTTCGAGATACGCGACCGGCGCGCCGGGAACACCGCAAGACACGGCTTACTGCGACGCGAGTTCGGTCTCTGGCGACTCACTGCCAGTAGCAGCCGCACGAGACCACGTAGTCCGAAGCAGCCGTATCCACGATTGCCGCACCGAACTTGCTCGCCAGTAGTGGCTCGTAGTTGTCGAGAAACGCGATGGCGATCTCGAATGGCGAGTTCCTGTCGTCGGCCCAGAACGCGCTCCATTCTTCTTCATCGACCGTTAGCGTGTAGGTGCTCCAGTCCACGGCAGCACAGCGGGACTCGTCGAGGCTCATCGGTATCGAATGCGCCGCCGCGGTAGCATAAAGCGTGACCGAAGCCCCCGGGTTGGCCTCCGACAGGCTGCGAACGACGACGAACGGGGTTTCCCTTGCGCGCCCGGGTTTCACGCCCAGGATCAGCGCCAGGGATCCCGGGTCGGCCTCCCGGATAGAGCGGTCTTCCGAGTACCGGCAGTAGTCCTCGAGATCGGGCGTCGAACACGCGATAACGCCCATCGCGAAAGGCGCGGTTAGTATTGCTATTACCGCTCGCGTACGACTCATCGAAGCCAGTTAGTCAACGACACCGACGGGACAACCAGCCTACGCAAAAAGCTGCCTCAAACGCTCGCGACTGCTCTCGGGCCAGTGATTCTTGAGCTCGTAGAATTCCTCCACGGCTGCGTGGCCTTCCGGAATGATCACCCATGGCTGCTTCGAAGACGTGTAGATGTGGATGTCGGGTACAACCCGGTCCGGATGATCGAGCGTTCCGCTGCGGATGAAATTCACCTTGCTGCCGAATCCTGCGTAGTTGCTCCAAAGGGCAACACGGCATTTTGCGCAGCGCCAGATATCCTGCCCTTTACCGCTCTCTGACGGCGTCGGCGTTTTCTCCGGTTCACCCTCGAGAAGCTTCACGCGATCCGCTTCTATCAGGGTATTGAGAGCATACGATGTGCCCGTCTCCCGCTGACACGAGCGACAATGACAGCAATGCACGAAAAGCGGCGCCGATTCCAGCCGGAAGCGCACGCCGCCGCAGGGACAACCGCCCTCCGGGGCAGCTTCTGATTGGGGTATAAGCAACGGGCTCATCACCGCAGGATACGAAAATCGGCCCGTATTTCAATGCTCCATCTTGCTCCCTGCTGCAATGGATTGCATCGAACCCGCCGCCCGGGGATGCCCTTCGTCGGTCGACGTTTCGATCACCTGGCGAACGTGGCCCCCTCACTCGCTCGATCGTCTGTAAGGCAACGAATCGATGTGCAGGTTCCGGCATATATCGGGATGGCATGTCATCCCGTTACTGCAGTGCGGGCAGAACATGCTGCCTGATGAGCGCGTGCGCCTGGTTGAGGGCCGCGTTGCCGCCGTCGTAGCCGTTCGAATTGATGGCGACAACCAGATCGAGCGACGGCATCGCGACGACCCATTGCCCACCGTATCCCCAGGCGACATACGTGTCGACAGCGGCGCCCTCATGCTCGTAGAAGCCCGTCCACCACTGGTAGCCGTAGCCCGTGAGCTGCCAGTCCCACTGCCCGGGGTTTTCCCAGGCCATCGCGGTCTGCGGCGTCACGGACGCCGCCAGCCATTCACTGCTGACGATGCGCTCGCCGTTCCAGATCCCGTCGTGCAGCAATAGCTGCCCGAACTTCGCCGCATCGCGGGTGCGCAGGTAGAACCCGCCACCGCCGTTGGCAAGCCCGGTCGGCGTGCGCGTCACCTCGATATCCGTAATGCCGAGCGGCAACATCAGCTCACTGATGCCGAAGTCGTCGAGCATCAGCGGCACCGAGTTCTCGACGGCCTGGCCGAGAGACACCGTGGCAGCCGTGTTGTACTCGAATTTGGTTCCGGGCTCGGCCACCATGGGCAGGTCGAGCAAAGCCTTCGCAAAGTCGTGCTCATTGAAATAAAAGCGATTCCACCGGTTATCGGGCGACGAATAGGGCGGGTCTGACTCGTCCCACTCCAGCCCGAGCTGCATCGTCAGCACGTGCTCCAGGGTGATGTCGTTCTTTCGCTCGTCCCAGTTCGCGTAGTCGCTGTACGGGAAAAAGCTCAGGTAAGGCTCCTCGACGCCTGCGATGAATCCCTCGTCGATCGCGATGCCCACGACCAGCGACGTAATGCTCTTGCTGACGGAAAACTGTGCATGGATGGCGAGTTCGGTGTTGCTGACTTCGGCATCGTTGTCGGCAAGCGCCGTGCGAACGGTCTCGTCGAAGATCAGCTCGCCGCCGCGAGCAATCGCTATCGAGTCGATCACATCGAAATCACCGGCGAGCACGGCGTCCATCATCGTTTCGAGTGCCTCCGCGTCCACTCCCCGTGTAGACGCATGCGCAACCGTCCAGCTGTCGCCGCGGTCTTCCGGCACCTCGTAGACGAATCCGGCCGGGGGTAGCGGCGGGGGCGGCTTCGGCAGCGTATCGCCGCCGCTACTGCCGCCGCCGCAGGCCGGTGCAGCCAGGACCAGTCCGTAGAAAATCAGTCTCGCCGCCTTGTCGGCGATTGCAGTCAGTGTCGTCATGGTTCTACCATCCTCCGTTGTGTGTTGGCGGCGGATTTGATCGCGTCCGGGTGGCGTGATTCCTGGCTTTGGGACGAACGGCAGGCATCGGGGACGAGCGCATACGTGACGGGGACCGGCAAAACTGAACGCCACGAGGAGAAGCACGCTCTGCGCAGGCTCGGGGAGGCCGGATTTTTCGTGGCGCTGGTCGCAATCCTGTGGACGGTCGACGCGCTCACCAAGCTCAGCCAGCTGCGTTTCCTGGGCTATACGCCCGACACCTTCCGGCTTATCACGGAACAGGTCACGAGCGCCGTCGTGGTGCTGCTCCTGGTGCCCTGCGTCGCCTGGTGGCTCACGCGATTCCCGCTGCGGCGTGATCGCGTGGTTGCGGCGGCAGCCGGTCACGCGCTCGGCAGCATACTCTTCGCCGTCGCGCACTATTTCCTGATGGTCGGCCTGCGTTACGTGGTATTCCTGTTTGCGGACGAGCGTTACGTATTCTCGGATTACTGGTTCCGCAACCTCGTGATCGAGTACCAGAAAGACATCAAGATCTACGTGGCAACGGTCGGCATCATCGCGGCCTATCGCTACGTCCGCGCGGCACGCGAAAGGGCGCCCGCGGCGACGATTACGACCGACCGCATGGTCGTCCAGACCGGCAAAGGCGAGACCATCATCCGCCGCGACGACATCGAGTATCTCGAAGCCGCCAGGAATTACGTTACCGTTTCAACGGGGAAGCGCGACTTCCTGGTGCGCAACACGCTGGCGAAACTCGGAGAGCAGCTCGCGCCGGGCCAGATCGTACGCACCCACCGCAGTTACCTGGTCAACATCGACAAGATCGAGGAGATACGCACGACCGACACGGGCGGTTACGAGATTCACCTGCAGAGCGGCAAAACCGTGCCACTGAGTCGGGGTTATCGCGACAAGTTCAGGTCTCTGTTCGAGGAAACATAGGGAAGGGTCTCGTGCCTGGCGTGAGAGCTTTCGAGTAGACTAGCGCGATGAGTACAGACCGATTTGCATTCGCGCTGCACGGCGGCGCCGGCGCCCGCAGCGGGCGCGATTATTCTGTCGCCGAGTACCACATGCGCGAAGTCACCGAGAACGCGCGCGACCGCCTCGCCGCCGGTTCGCGAGCGCTCGACGTCGTCGAGTACGCGGTCGCACAGATGGAAGTATCGGGCCTGTACGTCGCGGGGCGCGGCTCGGCCCCGAACTCCGCCGGCTACGTGGAACTGGACGCATCGATCATGGACGGGCCCGTCAGTGCAGCGGGGGCAGTTTCCTGCATCCGCGACGTCGTGAACCCGGTTTCCGTGGCGCGCCGCATCATGGAGGCGACACCGCACGTCATGTTGTCCGGAGCAGGCGCGCTCGCGTTTGCCCGCGCACAGGGTTTCGAGGAAGTAGGAGACCCGCGCAAGTACTACATGCTGCCCATTGGCGTTAACGAAGACGAGATTGCCGACAAGTCCCATGGCACGGTCGGCGCCGTGGCGCTGGACACCAACGGCGAGCTTGCCGCAGCAACGTCCACGGGCGGCACCTTCGGCAAGCTCGAAGGCCGGGTCGGCGATACGCCGATCATCGGCGCCGGCACCTGGGCCGACAGCGATATCGCGGTCTCCTGCACCGGAACCGGCGAATATTTCATCCGCACCGGCGCGGCGCTTGCCGTCGCGTACAAGGTGAAAGCCGGCGCATCGCTCAGCCAGGCTATCGACGAGGTGCTGGCCGACGTCAAGTACCTCGGCGGGGACGGCGGCATCATCGCGATCGACTCGACGGGCCGTATCGAAACGATCTACAACTCGGCGGGCATGAAGCGGGCGTCGGTGGACAGCGGGAACCACGTCTACGTAGCGACTTTCGACTGACGCAGGTACGATTGGGCGATGAGTACGAGTGCCGAAATGCTGCAGCCATTGCCGGGCGTCATCGAGCCGGTTTGGTGGACGGGAACGTCCGCGCTGCCGCCGGAATCGTTCACCATCGATTGCTCCGCTTACGCCATGGATGCCCGCGATCTCGACAGGAACGGCGAGCTCGCAGAGCGCATGAATGCATTGTTCGACGATGTCGGCCTGGTGCACCTCGTCAACACCCGACTCACCGATCTGCCGACCATGCGAGAATTCGCGAAACTCGTGATCGAACACGAGATGCGCTACAGGGGCGGCGCGAACCCGCGCGACAACCTCGCCAAGAGCGTCTACGAGGTCGGCGCGCCGCTCGAGGCGTGGCTGCACTACCACCACGAGATGGCGTATATAGCGCGCAGCACGACGATGCTCGGCTTCCTGTGCCACAGGGCGCTGCCGGATCGCGGCTACACCTTCGTCTCCGACAGCCTGCGCGCGACGGACGCTATCCTGGAGACGGAGTTCGGGCAAAAGCTGAAACGTCTCGGCATCTGCTATCACCGTAACCTGACAGACCGCGAAGCCTATGCGGGCACGGACCAGATCGGTGTCTACAATCACTGGCAGAAGTCCATGCTGACCGACGACCCGGACGAGGCAATCGCGATGGCGCGCTCGCGCGGGCTCGAGGCCGAATGGGGGCCGAACCGCCTGCTGAAAACCCGCTACTACGTGTCGGCGTTCGAGTATTTTCCGCAGCTCGACCGCAACGTCCTCTACAGCAGCGTGGCCGACGACGCCATGTGGTTCGACGCCTGGCCCAAGGTCATGCACCTGCCTTACGACGAGCGACCCCTGAAACTCACGTTCGGCGACGACACGGAAATGACGCGCGAAGAGAAGCAGCTGTTCGTCGACGTCTATGACCGTTTCGGCATCCCGATCCCCTGGAGCGTCGGCGACATCGCGATCGCCTGTAACTATCGTTTCGCGCACGGCCGCCCGGCCATTCACCTCGAAGACGGCGAGGCGCGTGAACTCGGCGTGGTAATCGGCGAGTCGTTCGAACGCGTCGGCGACCTGCCGGACAAGTGGTAAGCGCAAGCTCCCTCGACCGGTTCATCGCCGAGCACCGCCTGCCCGACTCCTTTCGCAATACCGCGGAAAACTGCTATGAACCGATGGCGGCGTGGCTTCGCCAGCGGCTCGAGAGCCGCACACCTTTCGTGCTCGGCATCAATGGTGCGCAGGGAACGGGCAAGACCACGCTCGCGGCTTACCTTGCGCTCACGCTAGGTGAACCCGGCCAGTACACCGTCGCGATCCTCTCGATCGACGACTTCTACCTGACGAAAGCGGAACGGCACCGGCTCGCACAGTCTGTGCACCCGTTGCTGGCGACGCGTGGCGTGCCAGGAACCCATGACCTGCCGATGCTCAACGAGAGCCTGTCGCGGTTGCGCGACCTGAAGCCGGGAGAGCGTTACCGGCTGCCCCGTTTCGACAAGGCGGCCGACGATCGCGCCGACGAAGCGTCCTGGCCCGTCATCTCGGGGCCGGTTGACCTGATCATCCTGGAGGGGTGGTGCGTTGGCAGTATTGCCGAAGCGGAAGCCGACCTCGAAACGCCGGTCAACCAACTCGAGTCAGACAGGGATGCGGACGCGCGGTGGCGCCATTACGTGAACGAGCGGCTGGCGACGGATTATGCCGACGTATTCGCAGGGCTGGACGCGCTGGTCTTCCTGCAGGCTCCGGGTTTCGAGGCGATCCTGCGCTGGCGTGTCGAGCAGGAGCGAAAACTGGCGGCCGTGGCGGGCACGAACGCCGCCGCCATCATGAACCCGGGCCAGGTGGCAGGATTCATCCAGTACTTCGAGCGCATCACGCGCAATAACCTGGAAGTGATACGTAACAGCGCGGATATCGTGCTCGAACTCGATGAGTATCATGAGTGCGTAGCCAGCCACTACCGGGAATGACATGATCAGGCTCTATACCTGGAGCACGCCGAGCGGCGTCAAGATTTCGATCGCCCTCGAAGAACTCGGCCTCGACTACGAGGTTATCCCGATCGATATCACCAGGGACGAGCAGTTTTCGCCGGAGTTCCTCGCGATCAGCCCGAACAACAAGATTCCGGCCATCGTGGACGGCGATCTCTCACTGTTCGATTCCGGCGCCATCCTGCTGTACCTCGCCCACAAGACCGGCCAGCTCGCCCCACCCGGGGATAGCCGCGCGTACTTCCGGATGATGCAGTGGCTGATGTGGCAGGAGGCGCACTTCAGCCCTACTCTCGGACAGGCACTCCATTTCCTGAAGTTCAATCCGGGCAAGTCGGAATACGCCGAGAAACGTTTCTACCAGGAAGCGCTCAGGCTTTACCGGGTGCTGAATTCGCGCCTCGAGGGCCGCGACTACATTGCGGACGAGTTCTCCATCGTCGACATCGCAACCTGGCCCTGGGCCTCACGTTTCGAATTCCAGCAGATCGACCTGCACGACTTTCCGGAAGTGATGCGCTGGTACCTCGAGCTCGCAGACCGGCCCGCCTTCCAGCGAGGTTATAAAGTGCCGAACGAAAACTGGCACATACCGCAGCCCTGAAGCGCGACGCGGCTGACAACGATGCCTTCAGGCCGCAATGCGTCCGCAGTCGCCTGCGACCCCGTCACAGTTTACAATGCGGTCAAAATCACTCCAGGCCCGGCGTACTGGCAAGGGCCTCACCACGAGAGGAAACCATGAAGCGAATCGCGCTCATTGCTGCTTTATTCACGTTCGTTTCGGCCCCGGCATTCGCCGCTGACGAAGAAGACGTCGAACCCGGATTCAACGAACAAACCTTCAAGGGACTGGAGATGCGCAGCATCGGGCCCGCGTTCATGTCGGGCCGCATTTCCGATATCGCGATCGACCCCAACGACCAGAGCACCTGGTACGTCGGCGTCGGCAGCGGCGGCGTCTGGAAGACCGTCAACGAGGGCACGACCTGGGAAGCGATCTTCGAAAACGAGGATGCCTATTCGATCGGCTGCGTCACGATCGACCCAAACAACTCGAACACGATCTGGGTCGGCACCGGCGAAAACATCAGCGGCCGCCACGTCGGTTACGGTGCCGGCGTTTACCTAAGCCTCGACGGCGGCAAGAACTGGGACAACATGGGGCTCGGGAATTCCGAGCACATCGGCATGATCCGCGTGGATCCGCGCGATTCGAACGTTATTTTCGTCGCCGCGCAGGGGCCGCTCTGGTCGGGCGGCGGTGACCGCGGTCTCTTCAAGTCGACGGACGGCGGGGAGAACTGGCGCAAGGTGCTCGGCGACGGCTATGGCAACACCGAACTCGACGATCAATACACCGGCGTTTCCGAGGTCCACATGGACCCGCGCAACCCGGACGTGATGTACGCGGTCACCTGGCAGCGCTACCGCAATGTCGCGGTGCTGCTGGACGGCGGCCCCGCAACCGGCATCCACAAGTCCGAGGACGGCGGCGAGACCTGGCGCGAGCTGACGGAAGGATTACCCGAGGAGATCATGGCAAAGACCGGCCTCGCGATCTCGCCGCAAAAGCCCGACGTCATCTACGCGACCATCGAACTGGCCAACCGCACGGGCGCGTTCTACCGCTCCGAGGACGGCGGTGAGAGCTGGGTAAAAGGCGCCGATTACGCGCCGGGCGGCACGGGGCCTCATTATTACAACGAGCTTTGGCCGAGCCCTCACCAGTTCGACCGCGTGTACCACGCCGACGTCAACCTGCACGTGACCGAGGACGGCGGCAAGACGATGCAGAAACTCGCGCACGATACCAAGCACGTCGACCATCACGCGATGGCGTTCAATCCCGACGACGAGAACTACATCCTCGTCGGCAACGACGGCGGGCTTTACGAGAGCTACGACCTGGGCAAGACCTGGCGCTTCATCAACAACATGCCGATCACGCAGTACTACAAGGTGGCCGTCGATTACGACGAGCCGTTCTACAACGTGTACGGCGGCACGCAGGACAACAACAGCCACGGCGGACCGTCCCGCACGGACAGCAATATCGGCATAGGGCATTTCGACTGGTTCGTGACGCTCTTCGGCGATGGTCACCAGTCGGCCGTGGACCCGAACAATCCGGATATCGTCTATGCGCAGTGGCAACAGGGCAATCTGGCGCGCTACGACCGCAAGACCGGTGAGAACGTGTATATCCGGCCGCAGGCCCGCGAAGGAGAGACCCCCGATCGCTACAACTGGGACGCGCCTATCCTCATCAGTCCGCACGACTCCGCGACGCTGTACTTCGGCACCCAGCGCGTCTGGAAAAGCACCAACTACGGCGACAGCTGGGAACCGATCAGCGACGACCTGACGCGCAACGAGAACCGCGTGCGTCAGCCCGTGATGGGCCGCACATGGAGCTATGACTCGCCCTGGGACCTGTACGCAATGTCGATGTTCAACACGATCGTGAACATCTCCGAGTCGCCGCTCGTTCCGGGGCTCATCTACGCCGGCACCGACGATGGCCTGATCCAGGTGACCGAGGACGGCGGCCAGAACTGGCGGCGCATCGACAAGCTGCCCGGCGTGCCCGACCGCTTTTTCGTCAACGACATCAAGGCGGACCTGCACGACCCGGACACGGTCTACGTGGTCGTCGACGATCACAAGAGCGGCGATTTCTCACCCTACGTGCTGAAGAGCACGAACCGCGGCAAGTCCTGGAAGAGCATCGCGAGCAACCTGCCCGAGCGCCATATCCTGTGGCGCATCGTGCAGGACCACGAAAAGCCCGGGCTCATGTTCCTGGGCACCGAGTTCGGCGTGTTTTTCACCGTGAACGGTGGCGGAAGCTGGACCAAGCTCAAGGGCGGCGCCCCGAATATCCCGTTCCGCGACCTGGTAATTCAAACCCGCGAGAACGACCTCGTCGGTGCCACCTTCGGCCGCAGCTTCTACATCCTCGACGACTACACGCCGCTCAGGAGCGTCACCGAGGACATGCTGAAGAACGACACGGTTTTGTTCCCCGTTCGCAAGACCCGCTGGTACGTGCCGAAGCGGCCGCTCGGCTGCTCCGCGGAGGGCTGCAAGGGCAGCCAGGGTGATGACTTCTATACAGCACCCAACCCTCCCTTCGGCGCCACCTTCACGTATTACCTGCCCGAGACCCTGCAATCGCGCAGGGAAGCCCGGCGCGAGGCGGAAAAAGAGAAGGAGAAAAAGAACGAGAACGTCGAGTTCCCGTCCTGGGACCGTATCCTCGGCGAACTGCGTGAAGACGATCCCGCCATGGTGTTTACCGTCAAGGACGCGGCCGGCAACGTCGTACGCCACATCGAGGCGCCGGCGGAAGCCGGGTTCAACCGTGTCGCGTGGGACCTGCGCTATCCGTCGGTAGAGGCCTGGGTGCCCGAGGAGGAGCGTGAGCAGGCGTGGATTCCGACCGCCGGCGTACTCGTAGCGCCCGGCTCTTTCAGTGTCTCCATGCAAAAGCGCATCGACGGCGTGCTGACCGATCTCGGGCAGTCGCAGCGCTTCGAGGTGGTGTCCATCCGCGAACCGGTGCTGCCCGGCAGCACCCAGGAACAGCGCGTCGTCTTCGACAACCAGGTCAACGAACTGGCGCGCGCGACCCAGGGCACCGTGAAGACCATCGACGCCATCGTCGGTGAACTCACCGCCGCGAAGGAAGTGTTGCTGTCATCCACGGCGGATCCGTCGCTGTACGAGATCGCGAATTCCATACAGCAGCGTATCCAGACCGAGCGTGACCGGCTGACGAACAACGCGGCACGTGATCTCTACAACGATTTCGACGAGATGACCGTGACGACGCGCCTGTTCCACGCGCGCTTTGCGCCGACGACCAACGCCTACGGACCGACGCCGGCCCAGCGTGAGTCGCTACGCATCGCAAGATCGGTGTATGACGACGTGACCCGCCAGCTCTCGAACCTCGTGGACGTCGAGTACGCGGGACTCAAGGTCGCGCTGGATGCGGCAGGCGTGCCCTGGTCACCCGGACGGGGCATCCAGTAAGGCGCCAGCAACGGGCACGGAACGAGCGGCTGCAGTAGCGGTCGCTTGTTCCCTTGCCTTGCGCCGGTGTTCGGCCTCTTCGATCGCCGAGATCTGCTCCGCCTGTTCGAAACGCAGCTTGTGGAACTGCTCCTCGAGTTCGCAGACTTCCGGGTAGATCGACGTGCATTCGAAGGGCGGCGGAGCGGCCGAGCTCCTGGGAGCCGTGGCCGAGCAGGCTGAAAGGCAGGTTATCGCCAGCAGCGGCAGGATCGTCGCAATTCTCATCGTTTTCTCCACCTCTATGGATGGTTAGACGATAAATGACGCCAAATCCTTCGTATTGTCCGTTTACCGCAGGGATTATTCCCCCGCAAGCGAAACGATCAGGGTTCCGGAACTACTCCTGCGGCGCCTCAGAATGCCGCATCGATGCCGACGAGGAAATAATTCTCCTTGGTCAGGTGCCCGGTCCAGTACTCGCCGCTCTGCGGCTCATCATTGAGGAAGTCGATGTTCAACTCGATGACACCCTTTACGTTGCGCATGAAGTAATACGACGCTGCAAACGTCAGCGTCTGCATGTCGATGCCTTCGTAGATAGTGTCGGTATTGTCGAGATCACCGGCATCGGCGAGATTGAGCAGCGCGGAGAAGACCCACTTGTCGCTGTGCACGTAGTCGACGCCCGCAAATCCGGCCGTCCACTGGTAGTCGATCGCCGGATCCAGGAACCCGTCCCAGCTGTTCCAGAGGAGCTGACCGAACCAGTACCACCGATCCGCGATTCGACCTGACGCATCGATACCGAGCACTGTTTTGTCGGTGTCGCGATCCCCGGTGTCCAGCCCCGCCGGTCCGGTGGCGTTGCGTTGCTCGCCGGACAACAGCAACAGGCCGACCGAAGCCGGCCCGATGCTCGTTCCGACGCGGCCGAAAATGCTCTTGCCCGTGTCATTGTCGAACAGGTGGTCCGGCCGCCGGTAGCCGGGGCTGGTGACATTGTAGTTCTGCGTTATGCCGTTGCCGTTCACCAGGCCGAGTGACACGTCGAAGTTCCCGAATCCCCTGCCGAACAGCACGCCGCGATCGTAGGTGATGCCGGCGAACCGGTAGGCCATGAAGTCCTGGAAGGTCAGGCGTATCTCGCGCGGGAACATCAGGTCAGACACCTGGAACTGGCCGAGCTGCATACCGACGCCCGAGTTGAACAGGTCGTCGTAACTGAACCACGCATCCTCGACGATCACCTCCGTGTTCGCACCCTTCTCCGCGAAGATCATGTAGAAGTAGTAGCTGATGTTGTCGGTGAGCGGCGCGCCCGACAGCAGCTTCAGCAGGTAGGGAGCCTGGAAGTCGAGGCTCGAATCGGCAGCAACCTCGCCGCTGACCGGATCGATGGACTCGCTGTCCCGTGCCTGCACGAACCCCTGCATGCGAGCCGCCAGCGGCAGCGCTTTCGCGAGCGCCAGCGTTTCATCGCCGGTCTCGACCGTGTGATCGCGCCAGTTCGCCATGCGCAGATTCATATCGCCGGCAAAACGCTCACCGAAATCGTTGAGGCGCGGATACGCCACGTGGCAAACGTTGCAGCTGACGCCGTATTCACGCGCAAACGCGGGCATCGCGTCCGCCGTGTCGCAGATCGTGAAGAATCCGACGAAAAGAAAGGATGCAAATGCGGTGAATCGGGCGGTAGCTATACGGGGCATGACAACTACTCCATGAAGACCCTGGCAGGGTTGTCATTAGGACGCAGTGGCAACAGCTGCGCCATACGGGCATTCCCGGATCGGGATGGGGAAACACACAACCGGGTCGCCATCCGCAGGAGCGGCGCCCTGCTTCAAGAACCGCTCCTACCAGGTCTTGCGGAGACTTACCATGACGTTGCGCCCTGGCGCATCGAGACCGGATCCGTGCACGCGGTAGCGCTTGTCGAGGACGTTGTCGATCCCGAGCGTGAACTGCCAGCCGCCGCGGACGTCCCAGATGCCGCGCGCGCCCAGGATTCCCCAGCCGCCGGTGCCGTTCGGATCGATGCGGATATCACGAACGTCGCGGGCACTCAGGCGATCCTGTTCGCCGGCGAAGCGCAGCCACGCGTCCAGGCGGATGTCGCCGCCGGCGTCGTAGCCGACGTTCAGGCGGCCGCTGAGCGGCGGGATGCGATCGCCGGGCTCCGTGGCCGACCCCGGCACGCGCTGCTCGCTCCACGTGTAATTGAGCACCGCGTCCAGGCTGATCGTGTCGCTGATATCGAATCCCGCCCCTCCCTCGAAGCCGCGAATCGTCGAGTCGGCCGCATTGACGCTCTGCACGATGTCACGCCCTTCGGGCGTCACGTCACCCGTCAGCACGGACGTGATGCGATCGCTGTAGTCCAGCGTGTAAACCATCAGCTCGAAACGCGCACGATCGCCGCTGTAACGAACGCCCGCGTCGAACTGCACCACGCGTTCCGAGTCCAGTTCCGGGTTCGGAATGTTGAAACGATTGCCCGGCCGGTTGCCGAGCGTGCCGAGATCGAAGACATTCGGCGCCCGAAAACCGAAGCCTGCGTTCGCGACGAGCTGCCAGTTTTCGCCCGCGTTGAATATCCAGCCGACGTCGCCGCTCGTATCGGTCACGTCGACGGACGCGGCGACGGATACCGGCGTCGCCGGCAGCGAGACGTTCTCGTGGCTGACGCGCAGTCCGCCGCTCAGGATATTGCGTTCGGACACCCAGCGCTCCGTGTTACCGAATACGGCGAAACGCTCGATCTCCGAGCCGTCCGGAAAGCGCGGCGTCAATGCCGTCAACTGTCCGTCGACGAGGCTCTCCTCGCTGCGCCGGCTCGAGACCCCGTCCAGATACCCCTCCACGCCGGCGACCCAGGAACCCGCGTCCGTCACGCGGCTTGCGCTGACGACGAGACCGTACAGGTCGCTGCGATTCGACTCGTAGCGCCTGTCCGTCGCTTCGAAGTCACGCGACGTGCGATCGTCGTCGATGCGTTGCCAGGCGAGATCGACGTTCCAGTCGAGCCCGAAGGCGCCGTCCTCGTGGCCGTACCTGCCGTGCACGAAGACGCGCCGGTTGGGCTTGAAAAAGAACTCCGACGACGACGGCTCGGTCTGGCCGAAGCCGGGTACGAGTTCATCCACGCGTGGCGTCTCCGGCTGCTCGAGGTAGTGCACGTCGAACAGCCAGGAGCGATCCTCGTCGGGGCGGCCGGCGAGCGCCCAGCGCACTGCGCGGGATTCGTAGCCGCTGGGCCCGATCCGATCGCCGCTGCCCGTGCGGCGGTCGCCCGTCTCGAGGACATCGGCGCTGAACGATGTCGCGATGCGCTTATTGCCGGCATCGATCGTACCGCTCAGCATCCTGCCGAGCTCGGCCGTATCGTAGGCGGCATAGACCTCGCCGCGATACGCGATCTCTTGCGTTTGGAAGCGCGGCACGCGCGTGACCAGCTGCACGACGCCGCCGACGGCGTCGCTGCCGTACAGGGAGGCGGGCGTGCCGCGCAGCACCTCGATGCGCTCGACGGCGCCCGTCGGCACAAGCGCAAGATACTGCGTCGGCGCGCTGCGGAAGATCGCGTTGTTCAGGCGCATGCCGTCAACGAGATGCAGGATCGACGAGCCCTTGAGGCCGCGTATGATCGGAGCGCCCTGCCCCGGCGTCGTCTGCTGCAGGTAGACACCGATCTCGATGCCCAGCGCGTCCGTGACGAGTTTCTGCTCGCGGACAGATGCGCCGTCCACGAGCGTGAGGCCCGAGGAAATCTCGGCGCTGCTGACCGTTCGGCGCGTGGCGGTGACGAGAATTTCGTCCAGGCGGTCCTGCTCGGCGAAAACGTCGGCACAGACCAGGGTTCCCAGCAGTGTCGGGATTAGCGTCCTTGCTACGGTCACGGGTTAACGCAGACTGGATATCAATACGAGCAGTATCGCAACCGGCGCCGCGAAACGGATGAGGAACAGCCACGCCTGGGCCACCACCGGGCTCGGGAAAACGAGCTCGTTCTCGAGATGCTCCTTTTTGAGGCGCCAGCCGACGAATACGGCAATGAGTATTCCGCCCAGCGGCATCAGCAGGTTGGCCGTGAAGTAGTCGATGAGGCCGAAATAGGTCATCTCCCCGAACACCTCGAACATCCCGAGCGGCCGTACGTGCGCCCAGATATTGAAGGAGAACACGCTCAGCATGCCGATCGCCCAGCCGATGAAGCCGAAAATGAAACAGGCCTTGACGCGCGACATGGCCCACTTGTCTTCGGCGTAACGGATGACCGGCTCGATGATGGCGATGATGGACGTGAGTCCCGCGAACGCGAGCAGCAGGAAGAACAACGCGCCGAAGATCTGCCCGCCGGGCATGCTCGCGAATGCCGTGGGCAAGGTCGTGAAGATCAGCCCGGGTCCCTCCGCCGGATCGAGGCCGTTCGCAAATACGATCGGGAAGATCATGATCCCGGCGAGGATCGCGATCAGAGTATCCGCGCTGGCAATGATCACGGCGGCCTTGGTCAGCGAAATGTTCTTCGGCACGTACGACCCGTAAGCCATCATCAGGCCAATCGCCACGCCGATGGAAAAGAACGCCTGGCCGATGGCCACGAGCACGGTATTCGGCGTGATCTTGCTGAAGTCGGTGCTGAACAGGAATTCGAGGCCCGCTCTCAGATCGCCCGCGACCATGGCGTAGCCGATCATCACCAGCAGCATCACGAATAGCGCGGGCATCAGCACCTTTACGGTGCGTTCGATACCGCCGTGCAAACCGCGGCCCACGATGACGAGCGAGATGAGCATAAAAACGGTATGCCACAACGTCATCGTGCCGGGGCTCTGCTTCAGGTCCTCGAACTGCTGCGCAACCTCGGCCATCGTCGAACCGTCGAAGCCAGTCATCGCTTTGATGATGTAGGCAAGCGTCCAGCCGGCGATGACGCTGTAATAAGTGGCGATCAGGAAGCCCGCGATCACGCCCATCCAGCCGACGATGGACCACGATTTCGAACGTCCGGAATCCTCGGCAACCATGCGCGTGGCGACAGGCGGGCTGTGGCCGCCCATACGGCCGATCAGGAGTTCGCCGATCAGGATCGGAATGGCGATCAGGGCAACGCACAGGAGGTAGACGATCACGAAAGCGCCGCCGCCGCTGACGCCGACGACATAGGGGAACTTCCAGATATTGCCGAGCCCGACGGCGGCGCCGATCGCCGCCAGGATGAATACGATTTCCGATGACCAGGTATGGGCACTGTCCGACGAAGCCGGTAAAGCCATCCCCCCACTCCTTGTTCTTGCGCTTGGTTGCCGGAATACTAGCAGGGCTCAGGCGGAACGACGACAACAAGCGTTCCTGGGAAGTACATTGCACAATGCCGGCGCACAGGTTCTACCTATCGACGCAAGCCTCGTAGAGGCGCTGCTGCGCCCCGATGCGTTCCCGCATCCTGCCGATGACATCGAACTCATGGAGACGCACATCTCCTGGGTCGTCCTCGCGGGCAATTACGCCTACAAGATCAAGAAGCCGGTCGTGCTGGACTTCCTGGATTTCGGGACGCTCGAGAAACGCCGGCACTTCTGCGAGGAAGAGCTGCGCCTGAACCGGCCGTGGGCGCCTGAGCTGTACCTGGACATCGTGGCCATAACGGGGCCGGCCGACGAACCCGTCATGGACGGTGACGGCGAGGCGCTCGAGTATGCGGTCAAGATGTTGCGTTTCGATCAGGGCCTGCGCCTCGACCGGCAGCTTGCCGACGGCCTGCTGACGGTCCCGGACATGAAGGAACTGGGCCAGAATATAGCGGCACGCCACGCCGCTGCCGACAGGCCGGATCCCGTCAACCGGGAATACCTGATCGGGCGGGCGATCCACTACTTCCGGGAAAACTTCGATCATCTCGGCGACATCATCGAGGAGGACGAGTTTCGCTTCCTGCGCGACTGGACCGAACGTGAGCTCGAAAAGCACGAAGCCACGTTGCGGCAACGCTTCGACGACGGCTTCGTGCGCGACTGCCACGGCGACCTGCACCTCGGCAATCTCGTGCGCCTGCCGTCGGGCATCACGACTTTCGACTGCATCGAGTTCAATCCCGACCTGCGCAATACGGACGTATTCGCCGACGTCGGCTTCCTGTTCATGGACCTCACGGAGAAAGGCCACCCCGAGCTGGCGGCGCATTTTCTCAACCGCTACCTCGAGCGCAGCGGCGACTACGAGGGCGCCGTGCTGCTCGATCTCTATTTCGTCTATCGCTGTCTGGTGCGCGCCAAGGTCGCGGCGATTCGCAGCCGCGAGCGCGACGATGAAGACGAGCGAACCACCGACATTGCGGACGCGCGCGACTACTCTGCGATGGCGCGCCGCCAGGCGACGACAGGCGAGCCGGTGCTCGTCATCATGCACGGCCTGTCGGGATCCGGGAAAACCTGGCTGTCCGAACGGCTCATGGCGGCCCTGCCGGCCATTCGCGTGCGCTCGGACATAGAGCGCAAGCGGCTATTCGGCCTGGACGAGACCGCCGACAGCGAGTCCGGCATCGGCTCGGGCATCTATTCGCCCTCGGCAAGTGTAGAAACTTACGAACGGCTGTTTACGCTCGCGGACAGGTTGCTGGCCGCGGGGCACCACGTCATTCTCGATGCCGCGTTCCTGAAAAAGAAACAGAGAGTTTTTGCGAAGAGTGTCGCGTCGAGCCTCGGCGTCAATTCGGTGCTGGTCTGCGCAGAAACGCCGGTGGATGCGCTCAGGTCGCGGATCGAGCGGCGTGCAAGACACAGGGACGAGGCCTCGGAAGCCGACCTCGCGGTACTCGAACATCAGTTGGAGTCGGCTGCACCTGTCGGTAGCAACGAGGCTGCGATCAGCGTCGATACGAACGTCGACATCGACCTGGAGGATCTCATACCCGCGATCCTTGTGCGCGGCAACCGCTAGTTGTTGCGCCCGGCCGGCCACCACAACTGCAGGTCGCTTCCCGGCGTTCGGAACGCCGCGATCTCTGCCTGCACGCGCGGCGACAACAGGTAATCGACCAGCGCCCGCGCGCCTTCGGCATTGACGCCCGGAACCCTGTCCGGATTGACGGCGATCGCCGCCATGATTCGCTGCAGTGATGGATCTTCCGCGACCAGTATCTCCAGCTCGGAGGAATCGCGCGCGCCGTCGAAGCGAAGAAACGGGAACGCACCCCAGATGACGTAAGCTTTTTCTTTCTCCGCCAGCAGGATGGCGGCGGCTTTGACGTGCCCGTCATCGATGAACCAGCCTGCCCGGTCCGGCTGGCCGGCCGACTCGAGCGCAATCTCGGTGAGGTAGTCGATGCCGGGAATGTCGTTGTGCACGAAGGGGGCTTTGGTAGCCGCGATGCGTTCGAGCGCTGCGGCGACGCTCGTGAAGCCGCGAACCTTGGCCGGATCGCTACGGTGACCGATCAGCACGGCCTGGTTGGCAAACACGATCCTCGGCCATGAACCGAAGCCATCCATGACAAACCCTTCGACGCCTTTCTTGCCGTAATGGGAAATGACGAGATCGGCTTGCCCGCTTCGGGCCTTCTTGTAGACGTCACTGCCGCTGTATACGTCGACCCGGATGCCGGTCTGCCGCTCGAAGCCAGGCAGCAGGCTGTCCAGCAG
>Ga0209742_10000551_pt1 | contig 19609 bp, 18 predicted proteins | sample DeeMarSeWOR38_10_FD_187462 | JGI IMG/M metagenome (GOLD analysis project Ga0209742, IMG submission 187462) | Marine sediment microbial communities from White Oak River estuary, North Carolina - WOR-3-8_10 (SPAdes) (version 2) | ecosystem: Environmental > Aquatic > Marine > Intertidal zone >... | reverse complement strand
GCCCACAACTGTACGCCACTGACACCACACTGTTTCTCTATCCAGCGCGAATGTGCCTGAGTGGTTTTTACCACCACTCGCAAATCCTGCACGATCGCCTGGCGAATCGTTTCCCGGTTTGCGCTGGTTTTTCTGGTTTTCGTCAATCCCATTGCAATTCTTTCAATTTTCTTTGCAGCGGCTCTTTTTTGAGTAATTTTTTTTTCGGCCATCGTGAACTGGTTCCCTGTTAATGCATTACCCACCCAAGATCTTCCGCACGCTGTTGCGCCTGTTTTGGTACATCAGTAGCAACAAACTGTTCATGTAGAATTTGCACACTGAGCAAATGATTGATCACGGCATCCAGCTGTACCTGCGTAGCAGTAGTGGTATCCGGATTTTCATGGGTTTCAAATAATTTATTTACGCCGGTTGTACTTAACAATCCTGATGCAGTGATCGCCTCATCGGATAAATATCTGTCAGACAACGCTTTCATGGCCTGCCATTTTTTTGGATCGGTGTGGGCCGGGGGCGCCATAAAGGCAAACTTTTCTCTTTCGTATAACACCTTCGGCAATAAACCGCGCATCGCTTCACGCAGCACATATTTTTCCACACGGCCGCGGATGCGCATGGACGGCGGAATGCGACTGGCATACTCCGCAAGATGATGGTCGAGAAATGCCGGGCGCGCTTCCATGGAATTTGCCATATCGACCCGATCACCGCCCCAGGTGAGTATTTGACCCTCTAACATGGTTTTAATCCACACATACTGCGCTTTATCCAGCGGATGACGCCCCTCTAACATATCGGCATCGAGTGCATTGGCGATAGCATCCCCCGGTTGATAACTTCTTAGTTGCTCACGAATGTCATCCTGTAATAAATCCGGCACATGACGTGAACTGGATAACCAGGGCTGCAGACAACTGGGAGTAAATCCTACCTTGTGATTAAGCGCAGAATCACTCCATTCATCTTCCGCCAGCATTGCACCTTTAAAGAGCTTGTTGCTCTCGGTTAACAATTGTTGCCAACTGGCTTTTTCAGCATCGGACAAGGTATCCAGTCCATGCAGAAACATATCTCGGCGAAACGCGGGATAACCGGCAAACAGTTCATCCGAACCTTCTCCGGTAACCACCACCCGATAACCCGCCTCGTTGACATGCTGGCTCATTAACATTTTTGCCACACCCAGCGTGTTATAAATGGAGCGTTCGGTGTGCCAGATGGTTCGTTCAAAATTGTCATACAGGTGGTCGGCCTGCAGCATCATGATATCCTGATCCGCCTCCACAGATTCCGCCATTTCTCGGGCGATGGCCGTTTCATCATAGGAGGCGTCATCAAAGCCAATAGTGAATGCCTTCACAGGCGACTGCTGACTAGCCGCGGAAAGCCCCAGGATGGAACAGGAATCAATCCCGCCGGAAAGATAACAGGCCACTGGCACATCTGCTTCCAAACGATGTTGCACCGCCTGCAATAGGTGGTCACGCACGCCTTCGATATAAAACTCCTCCGGCTTGTCATCATTGGCTTCGCGCTCGGACATTAATGGAAAATCCATGTCCCAGTATTTTTCTTCCTTGACCGACAACTTGTTATGCTTGCGTTCCACGATAAGCATATACCCTGGTTTCACCTGATGAATATGTTCAAATGCCGTGGTACCTGGCACAATGGTCTGCATTAACTGGTGATACAGGCCTTGCTCATTAAACTTGCGAGGCACATCAGGATGTGCAAATAATACTTTCAACTCGGACCCGAATACCAGGTTATCATTTGCCATTGTCCAATATAACGGCTTAATGCCAAAGCGGTCGCGCACCAGCATTAACCGATCGTGTTTTTTATCAAACAGAGCAAAAGCAAACTCACCACGCAATTGTTTCAGCATGTCTTCCAGACCCAGGCGCGGATAAAGATGTAACACAAGCTCCGAATCACTCTTAGTCTTAAAACGTGCGCCATGACTCACCAGCTCAGCCCGAATACGCTTGTAATCATAAAACTCGCCGTTATGTGCCAACATCAATTGTTCATCGGCGGAAATAAATGGCTGCCGCGCACGCTCTTCGTTTAAATCAATAATCGTTAGCCTGGCATGACTGAAACCAATACCACGTTTGTTCATCACCTTGACACCGAAACCGTCGGGTCCGCGATGATGTTGAATGGCTGCCATGTTGGCCAGCAACTGGGGATTAATAGGCTTATTGGGATCAGCGTGCATAAAGCCAGCAATGCCACACATAATAAATAGAACTCCTTGTTTTCAGTTACCAGTTATGTTGAACCAGGCAGGTGAGCAAAGCCATACGAATAAATACAGCGCTTCTTGCCTGAGCGAAATACCAGTTGTGAGGCGTATCATCGAGGTCAGTTGATAATTCCTCACCCCGCGCCAGTGGATGCATCACGATGGCATCGGACTTGAAAGGAGAACTCTTTGACAATTTATAATCCTTGCCATACTCCTTGTAACTGTCGCCGATCCAGGCAATGGAATTGATGTAAACCACATCCAGCTCGGGCAAGATTTTCTCCAGTTTTGACTCAACGCGAATATTCAATCCCGTGGAATCCAGGTATTCTTTTTGTGCTGTATCAAACACTTCATCCTCATGACAAATGACCACCACTTCTGAAAAGGCCTGTGGGTACAGGCTTAACAAATAGAGCAGCGACCTGACAGTACGCATACCCTTTGGCACGCCAATGATGCCCACCTTGATGGATCGAGCTGGATTTATATTGTCAGCCAGCAGATCCGGCCGCCATTTAAAGATGGTATAGATATCCGCAAGCGCCTGGGTCGGATGTTCATCCGTACCATTGCCGGCGTTAACAATGGGAATGCGCAGGCTTTTCAACATTTCGTATACGGATTCGTTGTTATTGTCACGCAACACCACCAGGTCACCGTAGTTATTAAGCATTTCGGCGACATCGGAAAACGATTCGCCCTTGGCAATACCAGTAGTCGCTGGATCAGTGATCGACATGATGTCGCCACCCAAACGATGCCAGGCACTTTCAAAGGACAGGCGGGTACGGGTACTCGGCTCATAAAAAGCGCTGATTAATATTTTCCCCACCAGTGGTCGGCGGGTTTGTTGCGGCACCGCCTCATGCTTGGCCGCCAGGCGGCATAATTGGGTAATCTGATCACGGGTAAATTGCCGCGCAGACACAATAGAGAAGTTCGCCAATTCCAGTAACGCAGTGGGATCTTCGGGTACACATTTCAGCAGTGACAGAGGATGTTCGATGCCTTCTGTTACGTCCTTTTCCGGCATGGATTCCTGTAATAATGGACTCAGCGGTTTTACCATTGCTCTCCCCTTTTCCAATCACGGAACAGAAAAGTAATTAACACAATCGGTGAGATGATGGTTATAACAAACGCCACACTCACCAACATGGAAAAAAATTCCAACGATGCAGTCATGCTTATACCTCGTTTGGCCTTACTTCGTTCGATAGTGATTGCCACTCAAAATCCTGTGGCCACAAAAGACTCGTAATAACCACAATTAACATAGATACTGTCGCCCCGATTAATGCCGCGACATAAAACCCAATACTAAAATAAGTATAAAGACCGACGACGGTGCCAACCACCATCGCCAGGGTCGCACCGGTCGCATTGGCGCGCTTCCAGTATAACCCGGCCACAATAGGCCAGATCGTGCTCGCCACAAATGCGCCGGTGAAATACAGCAACTCCGCCAGCGTTGTTAAGCGAGGCAAACATAACAACCAGGTCATCAAGCCTAATAACAGTATGATCAACTTTGCCATCTTGCGCAGATCTTCGTTAGTCGCTAGCGGATTAATATGACCTCGATAGATATCCTGGGTAATCAAATCACTCGTCGCAGCCAATAGCGAATCAAGACTGGATGCCAAAGCAGAAAACACCACGATAAATACCAGGATAGCGCCACCGACGCCCAACAGCTTGGCCGCTACCATTGGCCCCACCATGTCAGCGGCAGGCACATTAAGATCCAGCGCCGGTGTGGCCAGGGCAATGAAACCGGCAACGATGGGTATCGGCAGCCACATTACTCCGGCAATCAAATAGGCCGGCATGCCCACGCCTTCTCGAAAGGCGAACGCCCGACTCCACCACACGTTAGAATGAAAAATCTCCCCGACACCAAACAACAGGTTATTAAATAAAAACATAATGGCGGCCGGCATCAGCAGGTTCAATAATTCCGGTCGCTCCTCCAGCACTGAGGTGTGAATTTTTTCAAAACCCACCTCTGAAATTGCCAGGTATGCGAGAGCGATAATGCCCAGCAGGATAAGTATGGTCTGTATAAAGTCAGTACCAATAACCGCGCGCAGTCCGCCGAGCAAAGTGTAGATCACACAAATTGTAACGATCACTGTCATACCATAGGCATAAGGTATCCCGGTTAAAGCATTAATGAGCACGCCACCGGCCATACCCATACTCACCAGCCAGCCAAAACCATAAAACAGGGAAATAAGCAGGAACACACGCCAGGTAGTTTTACCATAACGCATGCGAATAAAGTCACCACTGGTGTAGGACGTAGGCATCAGGTTGCGGATACGTTTGGCCAGTGGAGCAAAAAACATTAAACCAATGGCACCCAGTGAATATCCCGCCATACCCCAGATTCCCAGTTGTAGTGATAACTGCGGTGCCGCCATGGTGGTATTGCTGGTGACCCAGGTGGCCATGGCAGTGGCGGTGGCCAGGGAAATACCAACGTTACGACCCGCCAGCATAAATTCATCCAGTTGGGTTGCTTTGCGCCCCCAAAACCAGCCCAATGCAATCCAGATCAAGCTGAAGATTGCCAGAATCAACCACCCGGTACTGCTATCCAGTATCGCGGAATTGACGTTATTCATTTCTTCCGGCCTCCCGGATTTCTTTCACTACTTCGTCCGTGGTCATAACGCGCGCGTAGCGGTCCTTGATAGTACTGATAGTGGCATTGTGCAATTCCGGGGTAACCGTCGCACAGGCATCATTGATCAAGGTAGTATTAAAACCACGGTCGCAGGCATCGCGCACCGTCGTCGATACACACTCATTGGTATACACACCGCAGACGTACAGGCTGTCGATATCCATGTTACGCAGGATGTATTCCGCGTTAGTCGCATTAAATACACCGCTGGCAGTTTTATTAATAATAAGTTCGTCACCCTTTGGGGCTACTTCCGGTAAAAACTCCGCGTCTTTGGAACCGGGAGCCGCGTGCAAACCCAAACGCTTGTGACCTACACTGCGATCGCGGCCGTCCTTTGTAAGAGACTGAATACGGGTGTGAATAACTTCCAGTTTTAAATCGCGAAATGCATCCTGCAGGCGACGGACATTGGGCAACACCACATGATCCAGACGCTTGAAATAGTATTCCTGCGCTTCCACTGGCACACCGGATTTTTCCACGTCAGCAAATACACCATGGCCCGGCGCAGCATCTAGAAACTGGATATCAATTACCATTAACGCAACATGGTGTTGCTTTAGCGCCCTCTTTATGAGTGGCGTTTCAACAATACTCTCGCGATAAGCATCGCGTAACGGATCAATATGCAGATAATCCTCGTTAAGCCCTTTTAAATCCGTTTTAAGAATATCTTTATTTTTATCCACTCAACTCCCCCGCGATACGTAGCATTGTATTTAATAAAACATTGGCACCTTTCTCGATATGCTCGATGTCCGTCCATTCCGCGGCGGAATGACTACGGCCTTCCTTACTGGGCACAAATACCATTGCCGCACGCGTAATAGCGGCAATGATTTGTGTGTCATGCGCCGCACCGCTGGCCATTTGTAACGCCGGAATTTTTAATTCTTCCGCCACTTCTTTTAATTCTTTCACCAGGCCCATATCGCACTTAACCGGTGCAATTTCACTTAACACTGCAAATTCAAACATGATGTCACGCCGCCGTGCGATGGCGGATAAAGCGCGTCGAAACGCACCTTTGAGTTCGTCCAGTACCCGCTGTTCCGTGTCACGCACCTCCAGTGAAAATTCCACCATTCCCGGCACGACGTTAGCAGCACCCGGCTTCAGTTCCACGCGACCTATGGTGGCCACACTGCGTTCACTGCCGTTCTCATCCAGCACGCGCTGTATTTGCGTGGCGAATTCCGCCAGGGCCTGCAATGCATCATTGCGCATATGCATGGGTGTGGTACCAGCATGATTAGGTATACCACTTAAGGTAACGTCCCATTTAAATAAACCGGCGATAGCATCCACCACGCCCACGCTGAACCCCATCTGATCCAGAATCGGTCCCTGTTCAATATGTAATTCAAGAAAAGTATGAATAGAATCCGGGTTACGACGTGCATACAATGCCTGCATGGCATCATAACCCTGTTGCTGCATGGCATCGATGAGCGATATGCCATGCAAATCGATGGCCTGGTGAATTTTTTCCGGCGTTAACGACCCGGCAATGGCCTGTGAACCCAGCATGCCACCGAAGCGTCCTTCTTCATCACTGAAAGCAACGACTTCTAATGGAAAACGCAATGGAACGGACTCTTCCTTAAACCGTCGCAGACATTCCAGTCCAACGAGCACACCCAGCGCACCATCCAGATGACCAGCACCGGGTACCGTATCAAGATGAGAGCCGGTCATCACGGACGGGCGCTTACCGTCCCAACCCAGGCGACCACAAATATTTGCTGCACCATCTTCATGGACCTCAATACCAGCATCCATTAAGCGCTGCTTGAACCATTGGCGGCCCGCCATGTCACCATCCGAAAATGCCATGCGATAAATACCACCTTCACTATCGCGGCCGACGGCAGCCAGACTTTCAATATCATTTTTAAGACGTTCTATATTTACGGTAATAGACATAGGCAGGTTGATCGGTTAGTTAGTTATTAGAAGCCTGGCGATTACCAACGATGATCGCCGCCAATGTGGCAACAAACACAATGGCGCCAATGACAAAAAACAGGAGTGCACGCGTCAATGAGTGATGCTGAACTTGCACATGCACAACCTCACTCCAGCCGTCTTCACGACTTTGCGTGTTCAATTCGCGGACTCGATAGTAATAATCACCATCACCGCGACCACTGATGATACGCGCCGTGTCAGGGCCCTGGTAAAGTACCCTGGCTGAATCAAACGAAGCTTGTTGAGATTCTTCCAGAATAAAATCTTTAACCTCGTTAGCATTCCATTCGAGACGATAGTATCCCGCAGTCGCCACATCAGTATCAGATTCGAGTTGCGGTGCCGCACTCCAGGCGGGTGCACTAATGACTAATGTGCATACAAATGATAAAAATCGACAGAGGTGATTTATCATGGGAATTAGGCGCGGGATACTATTAACTTATTGATTATTCAATAATTATGGAGAGACTGCCTAACAAAATGCGGTGTGTATAAAACATTTTCAAGAAATAGTTTTGCACAATAGTATTCATAGGATAACAAAAGATGAGAATTGTTCAACTTGATGGCTAAAACAACAACAGGGAAATACCCGCACGATCACATTAATAGACGACAACCTGGCTTGCCGAATTAGCCAATAAAGATAAATACATCAGTACAGCGTTGGGTTATTTAAGTGAAGTGTTTACAGCTCTACATCTAGAAGGATCACTATATAGAAAAGTCACTTATCTTATAGAGGTTACTCTCAATACAGCAACGCACCTCTTTTTGGGTCGCTCTCATGTGCTTAATTAGGTGTCATAGTTGTGTTGCACAGTTATTACGACATTACCAGTTTTTTGACCTGTTTCGACGTATTCATAAGCCTTGACTATTTGTTCCAGCGGATATTCCCTGTCTATCACTGATTTAAATTTTCCGTGCTCTATGAGTTTTTTTACTAACAACAATGTTTGTCTGACTGCAGACGGAAATGGCGACATGGTTTTTTTGTAACCAAGCATTGATTTTATAATCGGCGTTATCAGTGGCAGGAAAATATTCTGCGCCATATAGCCCAGGTCAGACGAAATATATACTCCACCGTGCTTCAGCAGGCGTTTGCACTTAAAAAAAGAACTTTTACCGACGGTATCAAAAATAAAATCATATCTTTGCTCATCCTTGGTAAAATCTTCTTTCGTATAATCGATAACTTTATTGGCTCCCAAAGATTTAACTAACTCAACATTCTTCGCACTGCAAACTGCAGTAACGTTAACTCCGAAATAGTTCAGCAGTTGAACTGCCGCCGAGCCAATTGCTCCGGCTGCGCCGTTAACGAGAACATCCTGGCCTTGATTGATATCCACTTTATTGATGAAATTATACGCGTAATGTGCGCCTTCAAAACTGGCCGCTGCCTGCTGATAGGAAATATTATCCGGCATTGTTACGACATTATCGGCTTTTATAGCGAGATACTGAGCATGGGACCCTGCCCCTTGCTCATCAAATCCAAAAACTTTATCTCCGACATGTAAAGTCGAAATACTTTTACTAGTCGCTGCTATTTCACCAGCAAATTCAGTTCCGGGGATTTGTTTTCTCGGCCTCAACAGGCCGGTCCAGATTCTTGCAAAAAATGGTTTTGCCCTGATGGTTGCACAGTCAGTTCGATTGACAGTGGTCGCAAACACTTTTATCAGTACTTCGTTATCTTTGGGAGCTGGTTTTTCCACCTCTTTGATCTGAAGCACATCTGGCGAGCCATAATGTGTATAAACAACCGCTTTCATGCACCTTTCCCAGATCACTCAGCTTGCAGCGCTGTGCGCGACTGTGATTACGACTTTCCCCCTTGCCCGTCCATCTCCGTAGTAGCGGAAAGCATCAACCGTCTCGCTGAGTGGATATATTTTATCGACAACAGGGTGCACTTTGCCGGATTCAATGAGTTCGATTAAATAATCCAGACCTTTGTTTGGTTTATACAACAGTAGACTCATCTTCTTTTTACTCGTCAAAGAAATCAATGGCCCCAGCAACATAAGCTGGTTTACAACGCTCGACGCACCTCCAACTAAAATGTAAACCCCCGCAGGGCATAATGCGTGTTTGCAGTCTAATACAGGATGAGTTGCCTTGACGTCAAGAATCAGGTCATATTGCTGACCGTTTTTAGTGAAGTCCTCTTTTGTATAATCAATCACATGGTCTACGCCAAGCGAACGCACCAACTCCATTTTCGCGGTGCTACACACACCGGTAACTTCAGCGCCACACGATTTTGCGATCTGTACGGCGATAGTACCGACTCCGCCTGAAGCGCCGTTAATCAGAACTTTTTTTGCTTGATGTACTGGTTGTTGCTGGAGCTTTCCTTTGCGAAGCCCCTGGACAGCGAGTAACCCCGCCTGAGGCAGAGAAGCCGACTGCTCATACGTCAGGCTAGCTGGCTTTGGAACTAATGCCTTTTCGTGTGCACAGGTGTACTCGGCAAATCCACCCCAGCCACTTCTGCACAGATCCCCGAAGACCTCATCACCGGACCGAAATCGCCTGACATTGTTGCCCACCGCTTCAATCCGTCCTGCGACATCCGCACCCAGTATCTGCAACCTGGGTTTAAACAGACCATAGGCCAGTCGATTAGCGAACGGAACACCGTGCAGGATGGCCCAGTCCCATTCATTAATAGATACCGCATGGACCTTGATCAGTACTTCATTGTCTTTGGGAACAGGTTTTTCTACTTCTTTTAGTTGCAAAAAATCGGGAGAACCATATTGTTGAAATACAATTGCTTTCATACGTCTCCTCAAACTTGACAGTTCTAACTGCGGCTTTGACTGCAGGGTCCAGAAAAACTAGTTTTAACTGTTAACTTGACGTTTTGAAGTACAGGTTTGAACTGTAAACCTGCGAGTTCGAATATCCACTGACACCTGAAAAATATCGTTCTACACAGTACTAGATCCGCGATTACAGTCATACGCAGGAAAAGTCAGCTTTACTGTATGGTAAATTTAATTGCCTTATGAAGAAATGTCACGAGCAGTTATCACGATAATTTAGTTTAAGCACTACATGGTTTGGTTATTTATCGTGTTTTGCCAGGACCCATATTAAACGGGCAGTTTTGGCTTATGCTTATAATAGAAACACAACTGGTCAGTAAATCACTAGCATTTAATGCCCGGCACGCTAATAATTGTTGCGGATTTCCTCATTAACGAGCTGTAGTAGTTGCTCAGAACCAAAGCGGACCAGAGGTTTGCCGTTCACGAAAAACCCAGGGGTTTTGTTAACCTGGAGTTGTCGGGCATCCGACAAATCTTGTTGTACGCGTTTCGCGATTGTCGAACTAATCATATCTTCCCTGGCTTTGGAAAGGTCCAGCCCACTACCCCGCAACAGGCTCCATAATTTCTCGGGTTGTGGATTGTGGTGCGAAGCCCACTCGGACTGCGTCTGGTAGATAACTTCCAGTGTCTCCCAGAACTTGTTCTGTAATCGCGCCGCCTCGAGCAGCTTGGCCACATAATCTGACCCCTTATGTAAAGGCAGGTAGCGCAAGACTAACTTGATGCGTCCGGGATTGGCGGCCATGATTTGTTTAACAAAAGGGTGAAAGGCTTTACAGGTTTCACAGGCAGGATCAAAAAATTCCACAATCGTCACTTTTGCGCCGGCATCGCCCGTTGTGGGTGAGTAATCACGTATAAGTAATGATGCATTTTTATTGGCGGTCTCAGTGAGCTCGTCAGTTTTCTTTTCATTATAAACAAGCACGGCAATTGCGAAGACAATTAGAATAAGTGCACCGATGATGGGAACCTGCATTTGTTTATTCATTCTTTAATCCTATCTTGGTTAGGGCCATTCTGTTTGGTTCTATTTCGAAACATAACAAGCATTACGATTATGGCAGTATATGAAATGATTGACATCATGGGGATAGTGATAAAACCGAATAATTCCAGATCAATCTCCGCGCAAGAGGCTTCCTGGTCACACGGCTGCAGACTTTCAGGGATATAACCGGAATAAACCAGATAGTGGTAAAAAGCAAAAGCCAGCCCTATGACAGCAAGTGGTAGCGCGTAACGTACCACGCGCCTGTCCAGCGGGTACATTCCCACCAGCAGAATCACCACCAGTGGATACATGAATATTCGTTGCCACCAGCATAGAACGCAGGGTTTCAGGCCCATAACTTCACTAAAGAATAAACTGCCCAATGTCGCAACAGTAGCCAGTATCCAGCACGCGAAAATAAGGTTCCAGCCTGCTTGATCATTCCCGGTTGACTGCTTTACAGATGCTTCATTCATAAGGATTCGCTTCACCTAATTCCGCATTCATTATTCAGTGGCTCAATAACTTTCGATAAGTATATCAAGTTCAGCAAACACTGACATTGGCTTATTGTAAACCCAGGATAGTGACCGCAAAAAATATGCGTCTATTATTGGACGCTTGCAGATCGACGAAAGTGGTCCATGTATACAATAATACCGGACAATATCAATGCACTTACCAACAAACCAAATGCTACAAGCATATTGTTAAGCCAGTCCGGAACAAATACCAGCACCAATCCTAACAACAACATCATCATGCCAGACAACAATTTCAATTGCCTGCCCTGCTCTTCCTGTAGTTTTTTCACCCCGAATGTCATGGAGAAAACGACAACAATAATTAACAGCGGTATAACATAGATAATATTGTACAGCGCCAGATACAGGTAGTAAGTAACTGTCGGTAACTCTTCCATGGTCAATATACGCGTGAACACCATGGGGAAACCTGCGGTACACAGAAATTCATACAGATTGGCGAATGCAGCCAGACCCATGGTTGCCATAATCATCGCAGGCAGGCTTCCTGCTGTAACGAGCTTGCGGGTACGCTGATATAGCGTGGGCCTGGCGCTTTCCGGTATCGACAGTGAAACCCCCTGCTTGAACAAGAAATAATCTTTGATGTTTATCATTGCAATGACTACTGCAAGCAAACCTGCGGCGATGGTAATGGTGTTGATTGTCCCCATCATTAAAAATACATTGAGCCAGGCGGCCATAAATAGAAAGTACATTAAGCCGGAAAACAGCACAAACACACCCCCCACGATAAACATACGCTTGCGACTTTTGGCATGCACCAGCAAGCTTAATAGGAATAACAATACAAAGAAGGCGCAGGGATTAAAGGCATCAAGGCCGGCAAGAATAATGGTGTACGCCGGCAGAGAATAATCATTCAATGACAGTGTACCCAGCAGCGGGATGGTGATAACCGGGTTATCCAGAACATCAGCTGTTTCCGGTCGGGGCTGCGTACTATTACTCTTTAACCACTCATAACATCTAACAAGTTCCTGCTCCAGGAACTTGCCCATGTTTTCCGGATTATCATAACCCACCGTCATATTGCCACACCACAAAAACGCCGGTACCGAGCGGGCTTCCTGCCCCAGCTTCGCAGCCATCGCAATGTATTGCTCAATATGATCTGGATATTCTGTCAGCTCCCGGGAATAAACCGTTAACCAGGCGTGCTTTTTATCCAGCTGCTCAATGAAAGGCACTGCGTCGCGACAATGCGGGCATTTTTTCGACCAGAAAAAATATAAATTAACGCTGATGCGATTCTGATCGGTCTGGGAGTACCACTCCTGATCCAAACTTTGTGTGGCATTTGCCGGTATGACAAAACCCATCAATACACTATGGGCAAGCAGCAATAAAACTCGGGGAATAAGCATGATACTAGACTGTGATAAGTAATAACAAATTAACTCGCCACTAAAACTCATTATTATATTGCATGGCAATGAGCCGGGATACCGGATCGGTGGATTTCACGATTTGTTGCGTGAGGGTAACAAATATATTCAATGCCGCCATCGCATCACCATAAGCCGTATGCCGTTCGGAAATTTCCACACCAGTTGCCTGTGCCACATCCTCAAGACAATAGTGACCCATCTTGCCTGTCAGCTCCAGGTATAACAGCATGGTATCCACCCATGGATTCTGTATAGAGCAGCCCATCAGTTTCTGCAGTCGTTTGTTAAGAAACCGGATATCAAAGTTAACATGATGACCAACCAGTACTCCATCATCAATAAAGGCCATAATCTCGGGTAGTTTATCGCTAAGCTTTGGCGCATCGGCGACATCTTCATCACGAAGACCATGAATTTTTGTTGACACTTCCGGGATGGGACGTTCTGGATTAATTAATGTTTTAAATGACCGACCGGTGTTTTCCAGACCGTTAAGCTCAAGTAAGGCAACGGAAATAATTTCATCCTGGGAATATGCCTGAAAGCCGGTCGTTTCAGTATCAATGATGACAAACCGTGTTTCTTCAATTGTTTGTTTAATAATTTTTCGGGGATTAAGCGTCGTGCAATGTTGATAGATCGCATGCAGCGAAGGATTCTCCAGGGAAACCTTGCAGAATTCCGGTTGCTTTGAACGACCAAACCATTTCATGACATTACTCTGTGCTTGCGGCGCCTGTTAATCATTATAGTAGCTGTTTTATAGTCGTTATCGTTACGGATGCTAGTATGGCGACAGGCCAAACTGACCCTGCAACTGATCCTGCAAGCGCTTGATGGCGCGCATGGCGGCCCGCAACGCCGAACGCTCCGGCGCGGCAAGGCTTTCCGGATTGATATACTTATTGGGTTCTTTGCCGGCATCGCGTTGTGCAATCTGGTGTTCCAGCAATACATTGAGCAACTCTTCATACGCTACCAGCGACGACTCCACCAGTTCCTTGCTCAACACGCCTTGCCGAACCAGCCCCTGTAAACGATCCACCGTATTGGAACTGGCTATACCGGCGCTCAGGGCATAGATGCGTGCGGCATCCGCAATCAGTCGCGTGCCGTTGCGCTTGATGTCAATGGTACCTTCATACTCGCCTTCGCCCGTAGTTAACAGGCGATTAAAAAAACCCAGCGGTGGGCTGCCTTCGGCATCGTCTTCCACCATGAACCCCAGCAACTTGTTACTACGCCGGATTTGTTCCAGCAAATAACTACGCAATTGGTGTGTCAGCTGATCGTCACCATAAAGGGTCTCGAAATCAAACACGATGTTGGACCAACGTGCGCCTTTTTCGTTAGGGTGTTGAGCCAAATGCCCGATCTGCGCTTTCCATTGCGACAGCGTTTTGCGAAACAAGGGATTATTCGTCATGATCTGTCCCGGACATAAAATGTAACCCACGCGATCCAGGTTTTGATTCAGCCGTTTGGCAAATTCTTCAAACCACTGCTGTTCCTCACCGGATAGTGGCCCCGCATCGTCGGCGATAATTAACCCATTATCCTGGTCAGGATTGAGCAACATCTCCCGCCTGCCGCCTGAGCCCATGATGAGCAAGGCGTAACTGCGCGGCGCTACTCCGTATTGTTCGGCTTCCATTTCTTCCAGCGTTAACTGGACGCAGCGTTTTTGAATGGCGAGATGGATATCCGAAAGAAGACGCACCGCATGGCTCGCCAGACGATTGGTATCCCAGATTTCCCGCGCCGCTTTATGTAAGGATTTATAAGAATATTGCAATTCGTTAATACTGCGCGCACGTTTTGCCCGGTCGATATACGTGGACTTGTGCGCAACCAGGGTTTTCAGGATGTCGCTTTCTGAAATCACGCCAACAGGTTGATTATTCTCGACAACCACCAGGTACTTCACGCCGTTAACATGCAGCGTCTCTTCCGCCTGCCACAGCGGTGCGTCGACGTTGACAGTGAACGGCGTTTGACACGCGGCGCGCATCACGCTTTCTTCACGATTCGCGCCGTTAATGGCCAGCGCTTCCGACAGGCCGGAGCAGGTTAAAATGCCGATCAGGTTTTCTGACTCATCCAGTACACCAAGACTGCCAATACGCCGCTGCTGCATCAAGGTAAACGCTTCCCGGAGCGATACTTCGCCGCGACAGGTCGACATGGGTGACTTCATAGCGCTTCTTACCGGTGCACTCAAAGCGCCGCTGATGGTGTTTTTCGCGAGTGCACTGCGCGCGCGAATGCGTTCAGCAATAATGTGATTGATGAAATCAAATAATTGTGGAAACTGCTGCTCCAGCTTTTTTAATTTTGGTGCAGGCAGCACTAAAAAAGTGCAACTGGAAACCGCCTCCGCGGTCGAACTATAAGGATGCCCATCCAGATAATTGGACAGGCCCAGTAAGGCGCCAGCGTGCAAATGCAGGATTTCACCATTTGGCCGCCGTAAGTCCACGTCTCCCTTATATAAAATATAAAGACAGTCGCGGTAGGCATCTCCTGACTGAAATAAGTAGTCCGTGGCGGCAACAGCTTGCGTTGTGCAATTGGAGATAATTGCGTCAATCGCTTCTGGCCCAATATTTGCGAAGGTCTTAGTAGACTGCAGATGTTGCGAATGAATGGCTTCCATCACGGATTTGGTCTTTAGGTTTTAACATCGAATGTCGACATAGTAGTGAACATAGGCATTAATCAATTTTAATTAAAAGAGAGTCAAGATGTTACCTTTTAAACAAGCACCTATTTCCTTAGATACCCGCTTAGTACTTGATGCGGCATCAGTTATGGATATTTCGGAATTCCGGCTATTCGAGCTGGCCTATGTTGACTGGTTTGGCGACGAACCCCTTGCCGGTCAGGTGGATCCGACCTTTGCTATTTACATGTTCAGGGGCGAAATTCCTACCTGGGTCCGCCAGTTTGCTCGAAAAATACTCAAATCCTGGCCGGAAGATCTGAGCCCACCACGTATCTTGTCCACTCGTTTTACGCCGCTGCGCGGTACCGCCTATTTCATGCTGATCGTCTTTGTCGTCGGGGCTCTGTTCCTGTCTTCTGCATCCACAGCCGACTTGTTACCCGCCATGCAACAATGTTATTTTCCTCCCTGTTATTAATAAATTAATTGATCGTTATTAACAAAAAGATTATTTAAAAGGGATTACGTGCTCGACATTGTGTTTGTCATTGTGACGGGCGCCGTCGCCTACCATGGCCTCACTTATCGTGATGAAAACGGCGAATCCGAGTGGGGCCATTTGATTTTCGGTGCCATTGCCCTCCTGTTTTGCCTGCGCGTACTGCTAGTCGATATTTTCCAGCTTGTTTAGTCATGCCCGCCTTAATTGGCAATCTCCACCAAAACTGCAGCAGTCACATTTTATAGGGGCGTTGCTGCTCATCCTGCTCAGGAACCTGTAGCAACCGCTCTGATTCCGGCTTTGCCAGTTCCTGTTTCAGATAGCGCGCCCGATCGGCAATCGTCGGTGGCTTTTCCGGCTGCAGACGTAAAAACCGGGTAAGCCAGTTGGGGCCATCCGCGAGTTCCGGATCCAGCGCCAGGGCCTGCTCATAGTCCTCAATCGCTTCCTGATACTGCCCCATACGATCATAAAGGATACCGCGGTTCGCGTAGGTACCGGCAAACTGTGGTTCCTGGGCGATGGCAACATTAAACGCCTGTAATGCCTCATCGTAACGATGCAATTGCATGAAGGTACGCGCCTTGCCGCGCAGGGCATGGATGTGTCCGGGCCGCTCCTTCAACGCTAAATCATACTCATCCAGTGCGCGCGCATAGTTACCGTCTTCAAAAAACTTATCAGCGGCGAGGTGTGCACTATCGCCTGGATTCACATCCGCCATGAAACTGTCGTATATAGACCAACCCACCCAGGCAATGGTGAGGGTGATAGCCGTATACTTCAAAAATTTATACAGGCTGTCATCCATGCGCCGGCCAGCCCAGTAAGTTAAGGTTAAACAGGAACGAGAATATCAATGAGACGAGTACCGCGATAAAACGCGCCCGCACCAGTTGCCCCTGGAGCTCTTTTTCTTCGAGCGTGGTTTTCAGTTTGCGTTGCAGACGCCGAACGCTCATAACCCAGATTAGTTTGCTGATGGGGAAAAACAATAGCAACGCCAGTACTAACACCGAAAGCGCGAAATACATCATGTTATTTTTCTAATCCCGTAGAAACAAAAGGGGAAGCCGAAACTTCCCCTTCTGCGTCAATTACTAACTATTTTAAGGCTTGTCGACACTCAGACTAATATCACCGATGTCTTCGTGCAAGGCCTCAATTTCTTTTTCTGGTACCGTGGACATTTCCATCTTGTAGGCCAGGAACCACATCATGAACACCCCAATAGCCCACCAGAGCAGCTGCCAGGTCCAGATGGATGGCATGCCAAACAGCCAGGTCGTTGCATCATTGGGATTGCCAAAGATGGTGTTTCCGATAACCGCACCGGGACCAATACCGAAGAAGAACCACACCAGGGTAATGATCCACGCTGCAGGTACCAGGTTCTTTTTGCTTGCTGGGAGGGTTGCGTGTTCACGCAAGAAATTGTGGAAAGTCATGCGATGCTCGGTGTCTTCCTTATTCTGTGTCATCGCCGAAACCGCAATGGCGATACTCAGGTTAAAGAGAATACCCCAGCCCGCGGAGTGAATGGTCAGCGGCCAGCGACCCCAGGCCTCGATCCCAAACCATTGCATACCAATACTTTCCGTTAAGGTTACCGCGATCAAGCCGGCAATCAGACCGAGGGTAATGCCCTGACGAGTCAACCATGGCCACCAGCAGACAGCAATCAAGGCCGGCCACATCTGGAAACCATACGCCACCGCCAGACCACCGAGCAGTACCAATGCGTCCGTTGCATGGGTCGCAACGACCAACGCGGCCAACACGATTAACACCACACCGATACGGCCAGCCAGTTTTTGCTGGCTGTGAGTAGCATGAGGCATGATGTAACGTTTCAATACGTCACGCGTTAACATACCACCCGCAGTTGACATGTAGGCGGCACCGGTCGACTGCATCGCCGCCAGCGCACACACCGATAACAAACCGACCAGCCACGGCGCTGCGTCCTGCATCAGTCGTATCAATTGCGGTACCAGCATGCCCTGTTTACCTTCCGATTCCATTAAGTCTTTGCCGGCCAGGCCTTCAGCCATCACGTTGTTGACAAGGTCAGGATGCGCTGCAGCGAACGCTGTGTCAGCACCCAGTAAGTGACCACCCAAACCCTGAATAGCGGTGAAGAACATCAGGATGAAGCCAATACCAAAGCTGCTGGCCCACACCTGCTGTGGCGCAAACGGTTTCGGATTGTGATTGGAGAACGCCCACATGGAAAATGCCGGCGCAGATTGGATACCCATCAATGCAAACATGTAAGTGAGTATCATGATACCGGTCCAGGCACCGCCCGTCGCCGATGGTCCCGTACTCACAAACTGGATCACACCGGGTATCGCGATGTAGTGACTGTAACCATCCAGCGTTCGTTTCTGGTCGAATTGCGCAAGTGCGGCGATACCTTCGTTCAGTTTGCCAAACCCACCTACGTAACTCAGCGCGATGAATCCAATCGCGACTATACCCAGCGCGAGCAAAACACATTGCATGGTGTCCACATACGCCACCGCGCGCAAACCACCGGATGCCACATAGATGATGACCACCAGTGACAGCAACCACATACCCACTTCAACATTCAGCATGCCATCGGTGAGAACGTTGAACAGGAATCCGGAAGCCCGCAGCTGTACGCCCAGATACGGCACAGAAAAGATTAACGCCACCAACACTACCAGCAGACGAATAGCATCTGATTTAAAGTAGGTGGAGAGCATTTCCCCCGGCGTAACAAATCCAAAGCGTTTGCCAAGGATCCATTGTCGTTTCAGGAACATAACACCGGTGAAGGGAATGGTAATGGCGTAGAAGGATGCGTACGCATACTGGAAGCCATCTCGGTAAAGTAAACCGGGGTGTCCCATAAAGGTCCATCCCGAAAATGACGTTGCGGTAGCGGCTAGAACAAACACCCACAACGATATTCGACGTCCCGCAATGAAGTAATCCGATGCGGTTTTAGCGGACATTGCACCTTTAATACCCCAAAATATGCAATATCCCCAGTACAGTGCCACAAACACAAACAACCAAACAATCTTTGCATCCATAGTTATGGCCTCCCGATTTTCTTGGTATGGTTCTGCGCCATCAAACTTACGGTCTTACGGTTGGAACTGCTGTTTTTATAGCTTATAGACTTGATAAGCCTAGCATGTCATTCCGTACTTTACTCGATCTAAATTCGGATCAGAAACGTGAATAAATGATAAGCTTGATCAATATCAAGAATTGGCGAATTTTTGGACATAACACCTGAAGTATATGGGGAAAATGTAGCGATTTGCTCGACTATATATAGTAGGTGTTAAGGTAACTTTACCGTAGTCATCGGATTACAAAATGGAACACAAAAAACTTCCATGACAACCTGAGGGTTGCATTACACATTTATATCTTAAAGTACTTAAAAACAATGAGGGAAGATTAGCCTTACTTTAACAGAAGTTTTAAGCAGCCTTGCTGGTAGCAGCAGCCACTGCGGGTATAGGTTGTACATCCAGCTCGTGGATATTGGCCCAATGCAGTACTTCCAGGTGGCCGTTTTTGTTTTCTACTACCGCCGTACAGTTTTCCACCCAGTCTCCGGTATTGGCATAGGTGATACCGTCCACCTGTTTCATCGCCGGGTGATGAATGTGTCCACACACTACCCCATCGACACCTCTGCGTTTGGCTTCATGGATGACGGCGTTTTCAAAGTTCTCGAT
>Ga0209742_10000550_pt1 | contig 19632 bp, 16 predicted proteins | sample DeeMarSeWOR38_10_FD_187462 | JGI IMG/M metagenome (GOLD analysis project Ga0209742, IMG submission 187462) | Marine sediment microbial communities from White Oak River estuary, North Carolina - WOR-3-8_10 (SPAdes) (version 2) | ecosystem: Environmental > Aquatic > Marine > Intertidal zone >... | reverse complement strand
AGTTAGCGAACCTTCTAGAATGAGTACAGGAATACCCACATCAATTGCATCATATAACCGAACGACGTCCGCATTCTTCATCCTAACGCAACCATGCGAATTTGGTTGACCAAAAATTTCATCATCTGGGCTGCCATGGATATAGATGTAACGGCGCATACTATCAACGTTTCCCAGGCGATTTTTACCCACCTCTTGCCCGCTTAACCACAGAATTCGCGACAGAATCCAGTCGCGGCCGGGATTCGCCTTGCGCAATGTTTCCGAAAACATCTCTCCGGTAGGTCGGCGACCGACAAAAACGGTATTGACCGGACAAGCGCTGCCGATTTTCGCCCGTACTATGTGTTTGCCACGCGGCGTACATTCACTGCCAACCAGCTCGCCCGGCCCATTGGCTGCGGTAGCGACCATGACATCAATGGCAACCTTACCGTTTTCACGCAATTGCAATCGTTGCTCGGCAATACTAACGACAATTTGCTGCTGCGTCACAGGCGATTCTCAGATGGTTGTTGCTGAGTATCTGTCAGGTAGACATCACGCAAGCCATCGTAGTTCCCGTCAACACGAATGCGATAGCCTTTTACGTTGTCTTTGGCGACGTAGACGTGATCTTCATACCACAGGGGCACATACGGTAACTCCTGGTGTAAAACCTCCTGAATCTCGCGATACAGCGCCGCCTGTTTATTGACGTCCTGTTCTATCGCGGCTTTGTCCAGTAGATTATCAAGATGCACGTTCTGGTAACGGCCGCGATTTGCACCATTAGGCGGTACGGATTGACTATGAAAAACATGCCGAAAGATATCGGGCAGATTAATACCAACCCAGGCCAGGCTGTACATCTGAAAATTTCCTGACTTGATATCGCCATAGAAGGTACCCCAGTCATAGGTTCTAATACTGGCATCGATACCCACGGCAGCCAGTTGGCTTTGGATAATTGTCGCCAGCCGAATTCGAAATGGATTATTCGAGGTTTTATACGTAATCCGTAATGGATTGGTCTTGCTGAAACCCAACTGCGCCAGCAGTTCCAGCGCACGTTCTTGATCGTAGTCATACCCCGTTAAACCCAAATGTCCTGCCCAATGATCCGGCGTCAACAACGTATCGGCCACGCGCGCCCTGCCGGCAAACAAGTGAGTAATGATCTCTTTACGATCGATCGCATGGGCAATTGCCTGACGTATCGCCCGTTGCCCCACCACATCATCTTGCAGATTAAAACCAAGATAAGAAAAATTACTGCCGGGAGCTTTACTAACGCTCACTTGTGGTTGTTGCTCAAGGTATTTGATTAACTCCGCATCTATATCATTTTGCAGCATATCTATTTCACCTCTGAGTAATTTAAGCACCCGGGTGTTCTCCTCTTTGATATGCAGGAACTCAAATACCTGTTGATCGGCAATTCGTTGCACGCGTAAACGATCACGCTCCGGCCAGTCTAAAAAGCGAAAGGCGCCACTGCCCACAGGTTTAATATTGAAGGGATGCTGCGCTGCAATTTTTGCGGCGGGCAGAATACCCACCTCAAGATAACCTGGAAACAAGGGATCCGGTGTATTGAGATAAAAATCCACGGTGTCATCATCGATCACCACGATATTTTCCACCATGTGCAATGTCGATTGGTGCGGCGACGTATTATCACCAGAAAGAATAGAATCAAAAGTTGCTTTAACATCATGCGCGGTTAAACGCGTGCCATCATGAAACACGCGCTGATGCTCACGTAGAAAAAAACGAAATCGAGTCGGCGTAAGCTTTTGCCACGTAGCCAGCGCCGGTACCGGTTGTGAAGCAGCATCAAAATCTATCAGTTGACTATAGATAAGACGGTTGATACGGGAAGAGATGGCATCTGTTGAATAGCGCGGATCCAGTGTTACCGGCGCGCTGGCCAACCCAAAACGGATAACGTTGTTATCCGTCCGCGAATGACAGCCACTTAAGGCAAGTGTGATAATTGCAACGCACAGAACGTACGACAACATTCTGGCAACCGATAATTTACGTACTCGACCCATCACCTGATTGATGTGACACCTGCCTGCGTCTGATTACCAGTCCTTATAAGGGTGCTTGACCAAACAAACATTGTAATAACGTGTATCATGTGAAACTTCCTCACCCAACCAGGACGGCTTTTCAAAAGTTTCATCCGTCTCATCCAGTTCCACTTCCGCAACGACCAGGCCCGTGTTATCACCACGAAACTCGTCCACTTCCCAGACATGATTGCCATGAGGCACATAATACCGGGTCTTTTCAATAACAGGCTTTTCGCAAAGTTGTTCGAGCATTTCACTGGCGTCATCGAAGGGCAGTGGAATCTCGTATTCCTTACGGGTCACACCCAGTGTGGCGCTTTTAATATTAATGTTCGCCGCATCACCGCTGATTCTTATCCGAATCGACGCCTTGCCGCCTCCGGCAAAATATCCCTGCTTCATGATTTTTTTATGTGTTGCCAACTTGCGCCAGTCATCGTTAAGCACAAGAAATTTTCGTTCTATTTCAGTCGCCATATGTCACGGTCCATTAATAGTAATCAGTAGCGATGAATCAGGAATGTTTTCTGGAATATTCAACAGGCGCAGGATGCGTTGATTGACGTTGAAACCATATCCTTACACCCAATAATAATATCAAGATCGCCGCATGTATTAACGGTTGCAGCAGATCAGCCTTGACTAGCCACAGGTAATGCAAAATACCACAAACTGCCACGACGTACACCAGTTGATGCAAACGTTGCCAGCGTTTACCCAGCCGCTTTCTCATCTTGTTGGTGGAAGTCACTGCCAGGGGGATTAACAAGACAAATGCGGTGAACCCCACAGTGATATACGGACGCTTGACGATATCTTTTGCGATTTCACCCAGGTCAAAAAAATGATCGAATACCAGGTAAGTCGCAAAATGCAGGCATACGTAAAAAAAAGCAAACAACCCGAACATGCGCCGATAACGCATCAGAAATTTCCAGCCAAACAACTTGCGCAAAGGCGTTACAGCTAAAGTAATCAGTAAAAACCGCAACGACCAGTCACCCGTGCGATGAGTAATTTTTTCTACCGGATTCGCACCCAGAGCATCATGAAAACCGTCCCACAGCAGCATAGCCAGCGGTAAAAGACAAATCAGGAATACGATGAGCTTGATGTAAGGGGGCATTACAGAATAATTGGCAGAAATGTGTTACACGTTTTCCAAATCAAAAGAATTTTTCGAGATTCATACCGCTGTAAAGACCGGCAACTTCATCCGCGTAGCCATTGAACATCAGTGTCTCGCGTTTAAAGAAATCACCGATCCGCCGTTCCTTGGCCTGGCTCCAACGCGGATGATCCACTTTGGGATTGACGTTGGCATAAAATCCATATTCCTGTGGCGCAGCGATGTTCCAGGTGGTGCGAGGTGGTTTTTCAGTAAAGCGAATACGCACGATGGATTTAATACTCTTGAAACCATATTTCCAGGGTACCACCAGGCGTATTGGCGCGCCGTTTTGGTTGGGCATGAGTTTTCCATACAAACCTACGGCCAGGATGGTTAACGGATGCGCCGCTTCATCGATACGCAAGCCTTCGATGTAGGGCCATTCCAGTACCCGGCGCTTTTGCCCCGGCATTTGTTCAGGATCATACAAAGTGGTGAATTCCACGTATTTCGCCCTGGAAGTGGGTTCGACTTTTTTTATGACATCGGCAAAAGCAAAACCCACCCACGGAATCACCATGGACCAGGCTTCGACACATCGTAGACGGTAGACGCGTTCCTGCAAGGTGTGCGGTTTGACGAAATCCTCCAGTTGATACGTCGCCGGTTTAGCGACTTCGCCATCGACACGCAAAGTCCAGGGATCGGTTTTGAAGTTCTTTGCCAATAAGGCAGGCCCTTCCTTGTCGGTGCTGAATTCGTAAAAGTTATTGTACTGCGTAACATCCTTGTAAGGCGTTTTTTCTTCACCCACTACATATTTCGATTTTTTAATGTCACCCAAAGCCAGCGCCGCATGGGCTCGCCTTATATCTATTAACTCCGGCAGGCTAAACCCGGCCGCCAGGGCCAGCGTAGATTTGGAAACCTGGCCGATAAACTGCCGCCGATTCAGATAAGTTGTTTCATCCGTAATCTCGGAGGGTTTGAAAGGCTCTGCACGCTTAATAATCATCAATCCATATACCTTTGATCAATTTCTGATAAACGAGTCACAATTTGTGTGACATAACTAAGATCTATAAGTTTGACGTCGATAACATATCCATATAATAGTAGTACCGGTGAGTCGGTTCTTGACCCTGATCTGAACTCACAGTAATACTGACAGTCAAAAATCACGATTTTGTCACATCACTTCAATTTATTTTCTTAGTTTATCAATAGGATACGTCGATGAAGAGTTTATCCCGCTTTTTTAAAAATAATGGTTCTGGAAACATTCATACAAATAAATCATTTCTACCATTGACACTGATGTTACTGGTATTTATCGCAACCCCGGTTCTGGCTGCGCAACCCGCGCCCAATTTGACCCTGAAAACCCTGGACAACGCCGACCTTAAAATCAGCGATTTGAAAGGGGAAGTGGTGTATGTGGACTTCTGGGCAACCTGGTGCCCCCCCTGCAGACAGTCGTTTCCCTGGATGGAAGAAATGCATCAACGTTATTCAGACCTCGGATTCAAGGTGCTCGCCATCAGCCTGGATAACAAGCGGGATGTCATCGATCAATTCCTGAAAACCATGAAGACCAGTTTCATTATCGCTCACGACCCGGCTGGCGATTCAGCCAACGCCTTCAAGGTAAAAGGTATGCCCAGCTCGTACCTCATCGACCGCAAGGGTAACATTCACATGAGCCATATGGGATTCAATGATCGCGACAAGGAAAAACTGGAATCTCAGATCAAGGACCTGATTGCCCAGGACTAAATAATCTCCATGTAAAACATGACCGGTCGCTGCCACACTGTGCAACCAGGCGACCGGTCTTTTTATTTATACAGCGTTGCTGCAACATTCTCTCTACATCGCGCGAACTATCGTTATCGGTGCAACGATGCACGGACATGCACAAGCGTGGTGCCTGAAGTTGGTATATTTAACACAGAGAAAGTGGGCGTGTTAGCTTGTCTGAAAAATCCCGGCGTTTTGCCTGGACAGGTTCAGCCGACTACACTGCGTGTACAGATAAGCCAGTCGATGAAATTGGCATCTGTTCAGTCATTCTGGAACAGTCATTGCTTCAACATTCACTGTCAGATTTGCAAAGCTTGTCCGGAAATACAGTGTACAATCACGTTTCCGCAGATATTCGACACTGGAAACAACAATATAAAAGGAATTCGCTATGTCACAAGCCGATATTGGACTGGTGGGACTCGCCGTCATGGGACAGAACCTGGTCCTCAATTTTGCTGATCGCGGGTATACCGTCGCAGTCTACAACCGCACTACGGCCACAGTCGACGAATTTCTTGCAGGCGCCGCAAAAGACAAGAACATCATTGGCACAAAATCCATCGAAGAATTCTGCCAAAGCATAAAGCGACCACGCAAAATCATGCTAATGGTGAAAGCCGGCAGCCCGGTGGATGACACAATCGCGTCACTGCTCCCCCATCTGGACGCTGGCGACATTATTATTGACGGCGGTAATTCCCTGTTCACCGATACCGGGCGCCGTTGTGACGAATTAGAGAACAAAGGCATCCACTACATTGGCATGGGTGTATCCGGCGGCGAAGAAGGCGCGCGTCACGGACCGTCACTGATGCCCGGGGGACACGAAGCCGCGTGGCCACAGGTCAGTGAAATGTTTCAGGCGATAGCCGCCAAAGTGGGTAACGATGCCTGCTGCGAATGGATTGGCAGCGGTGGCGCCGGCCATTACGTAAAAATGGTCCACAACGGTATTGAATACGGTGATATGCAGTTGATCTGCGAATCTTACCAGCTGCTACGTTTTGGCCTTGGTTTACCAGTGGAAGCATTACAGGAGATTTTCGAAGACTGGCGGCACGGCGTACTGGATTCCTATCTGGTCGAAATCACGGCCAACATACTGGCCGTCAAGGACGAGGACGGCCTGCCATTAGTGGATAAAATCCTGGACAGTGCCGGGCAAAAAGGTACCGGAAAGTGGACGGCGATTGCCGCCCTGGAATCCGGCATTCCCCTGACCTTGATCGGTGAAGCGGTGTTTGCGCGTTTTCTATCGTCGCTGAAAACACAGCGGGAGCAAGCCAGTCAGGTATTACCGGGGCCAGGAAAAACCCGCATCCCTCATGAACCGGAAATGATCCAGTATATTCAGGATGCCCTGTATGCATCAAAAATCATGTCCTATGCCCAGGGTTTTATGCTGATGCAACAAGCTTCACTGGCCAACAACTGGAATCTTAACTACGGTAATATTGCCCTGGTCTGGCGTGGTGGATGTATTATCCGCAGCCGTTTTCTCGGCAACATTAAACAGGCCTATGAAGAAAATCCGCAGCTGGACAATCTTTTGTTGAACGATTTTTTTAAAACCGCTGTCGAACAAACACAGTCAGGCTGGCGCAGCGCGATAAAATTCGCCATTGAGTGCGGAATTCCGACGCCGGCGTTTTCTTCCGCCCTGGCATTTTATGATGGGTATCGAACTGCATTATTACCCGCCAACCTGTTACAGGCGCAGCGCGATTATTTTGGCGCACACACTTATGAACGCATTGATAAACCACGGGGTGAATTTTTTCATACCGACTGGACGAGTCACAAGACATCCTAACGCGTGGCAAACAGGAGCCATTAATTTATGCAAATTATCGAACCTTGCACCTTTGTGATTTTCGGTGCAACCGGTCACCTCTCTCGCAATAAGCTCATGCCGGCACTCTATCATCTGGAAGCTGAACGCCAGATTCCGGACGGCTCATTAATTCTTTCATTAGGACGCAGCGAGTGGAATACAGAAACCTGGCAGGAAGAAGTGAAAAATCTGATTGCTGATAAAGTACGTGGCGGTATCGACAATGAGGTCTACAACCGTTTCGCCGCTCGCCTGCGTTATATGCAGGGTGACCTTAACGACGATGAGTTGTATATCAAAATCAAACGCACACTGGAAACCGACCACAATTATTCTGCCAACGCCGCCTTTTATATGGCGCTGAGACCAGCGGAGTTCGGTATGGTCATCCAGAAGCTCGGAGAATCCGAACTGGTAGATGACACCCATGGCTGGCGCCGCGTGGTGATTGAAAAACCTTTTGGCTCGGATCTGGAAAGTGCGCAGACCCTGCAACGCAAACTGCATCGCTACTTGCGTGAAGACCAGGTCTATCGCATCGATCACTACCTGGGTAAAGGAACAGTACAAAATATTCTGGTGTTCCGCTTCGCCAACGTTATGCTGGAGCCGTTATGGAATCGGAATTATATCGACCATGTACAAATCACCCACTCCGAAACCGGCGGTATAGAAAATCGCGCCCACTATTACGACAGTGCTGGCGCCTTGCGTGATATGGTGCAAAGCCACTTACTGCAATTACTCACCCTGGTGGCCATGGAACCGCCAGCTACCATGGATGCGGAAGCCTTGCGCGATGAAAAGGTAAAAGTACTCAAGTCCATCCGCCCCATTTCGCAAAGCGCGGTACGCGCCATGTCCTTTCGCGCACAATACGCCAGCGGTATGGTGAATGGTAAGAAGGTTAACAACTACCTGGAAGAAAAAGGCGTCGCTCCCAACAGCACTACAGAAACCTACTCCGCGCACAAGTTCTATATCGATAACTGGCGCTGGCGCGACGTGCCGTTCTTTTTGCGCACAGGCAAGCGTCTGGCTGAATCCCAGTCCGCAATCAGTATCCGCTTCAAACAACCACCACAACATCTGTTCCGCAACACGGTGGTGGATCGCTTAAAGCCTGACTGGATTCTGTTGGGCATTCAACCGCAGGAGTGCCTGCGCATCGAGTTACAGGTTAAAGAGCCCGGATTAACCATGACTCCGCGTTCCATCAGTCTGGATGCCAGTTTTTCCAGCGACAAACCCAGCGAAAAACTGGATGCCTATGAAAGCCTGCTTCTGGATATAATCGAAGGTGACCAGAGTCTTTATTTACGTTACGACGAAGTGGAATGGGCCTGGCGCGTGGTGGATCCTATTTTGCGGGTGTGGGCTACCGACCGCGATTATATCCACACCTATCCTGCGGGAACCTGGGGGCCACTGGAAACACGCAAACTCTTTGTGCGTGAAGACCAGTTCTGGCGTCATTCACTAAGCCCAAACGGCGATGACGACTAGGTCACTGAAAACGTTGTAAGGCAGTTTTGAAATTTCTAATAAGCAGTTTTTTATATCAGCCCGATGAGTGCGGGACAACCAGCTGCTTACTTATACGTTTTTCGTATAAAATACATAATCCTTTGCCGCAGCCAGTTTTTACATCCTTGACACTCATATATTGTGATGATCAGCATCCCACTTCATGCACTTATCAAAACAATGATACGTCACTAATTCGTTTATGGAAGACATTCAGCTATTATTCACATAATAAAAGCTTTAATTGGTGGCCAATACATCTAAGCAATCTTGTATCACTATTCGATTACCGGATATTTGCAGTATTGCTTCCTTCAGCAAAACTAATAGCTATCATCAACCGATTACAATAATATTTTACCAAGTCAATTATCTGTGAATTTTCGTGGAGGGAATATCATGCTAAGTACTAACAAGGCTAAAAGTGTGTTTAGCCTGGTAACAACCGGGTTGTTTTTACTTGGATATCTAACAACGGTATCAGCCGCTGATTTGACAGAATATAAGCGTCTGGCTGAGGATACGATTAAGCAGGCACAGAATGGCCATATCGAAGATATTGACCATCTGATTGCTCAACAGGAGAAACTAGTGCAGATCGGTGTGGCTGCCTGCGATGACTACGCAAAAAAAAACCCGAAGGCCAAAAGTATCCTGGGCTTGGTCACGTCCAATGCGGACACCATGAAACAATTAACACTAAGCGAAATCGAGGAAAAATGGCACAGCGGTGGCGAACTAAAGAAAAATGGCTACGAAGTTAAAGAAGACCACTTTGGCCAGGTAGGCAATCTGATCGATGCTGTTATTCACCCAGCGACAACCTATATTGCATTAAATAAATATAAGAACGACGGTGACAAGGCACATCTGGATCAGGTAGTAGCAGAACTCTCAGAAGTACTCGTGCATCTCCAATATCTGGAATAAGTAACCGCACAAGCTAACTGACAATATTAAATCTTCGCTTGTCAATTACTCGCAAGCAACTGAATTTATTAATAATCGGGCTCAAGGGCCCGATTTTTTTCGCTTCTAATTATAAAATTTGTATGAATAACCCACAAAATATACTTATAATTACCAGCACAATAATATTTATCAAAATGATAATAACAAATTGACTAATGCACGTGGCTAACAAGGACGGGGTCACGTAATAACAATGGGGGCAGCGCTCAACAAGAGCGCAAGAATAATAATATGGGTAAGGAGGTTTCGATGGTTTTTCGGAGCGGAAATTCCAGCGCGGTAGCCGTTTGGGTTGTTCTCATTTCTCTATCTATTGCTTTAATTCCCACTCACGTTATAGCAGCCAGTACTGAAATCAGCGGCCTGGTGGAAGCAGAATTGGAGTTCGTTGATGATTTTGATGGCACCAGTTCTAGTAATATCGTGCTTGCCACTGCGGAAATTTCGCTGGATTCCGAGTTGAGTGAATGGTTCGGTGCACACGTGTCATTACTCTATGAGCAGGATGTGACAGATCTGCAAGTTGATAATGGGTATATAGAGTATGGCAATGCGTTTTTGAGCTCCATCTTTGCGCGCCTCGGTCAATTATACGTACCGTTTGGGGCATTTGAATCCAACATGGTTTCCGATCCGTTTACGTTAGTGCTTGCCGAAACTCGGGAAGTTGCTTTCACCATTGGCTACGAAAGCGGCCTGCATGCAACGATGTACCTGTTTAACGGCGAATTGCAGGAAGCCGGCAGCGATGATTCTATCGACAATATTGGTGTTGACCTGGGTTACATATACGAAGGCGAGTCGATGAGTTTCGATATTGGCTTTGGTTACATCAATAATATCGGCGAGTCAGATTTCCTGAACGAAATAATAGTTAATAAAACGGGTGATACAGAAACCGGCGAATATGTTCCCGGCATGATTGCCCATCTTATTTTTCAATGGGGATCCTTTCAGTTTATTGGTGAGCTGGCAGCCGCTACCAAGGATTTTGCAGCCGGCGAGGTATATGACGGACTAAAAAGCAGACCCAGCGCTTCGAACCTGGAACTTGCGTATCACTTTTCCGAAAACTGGGTTCTGGCACTGGGTACGCAAAACAGTGTTGATTTGTCAGGTTACCTACCCGAATCACGCTTTTTGTTTGCCACCTCGTATCGCATCGATGAGGCTACGAAAATTGGTTTTGAATACGCCAGTGATTCCGACTACGGAAGCAGCGAACCTGACGGGACGGGCGAGTCTGGATCGACAATACTGATACAGCTAGCCGCAGAATTCTAGGGCTTGTTAAATATAATAGGTATAAAAAAGCCCCGCAAGCGGGGCTTTAACACAAGTACATGGAACGTCAAACTTTCACTGGAAGATCCAGCGTTGCTGTGAAAATTCTTCTATCTCTCCCATAAAATGGCTTCCACAACACTTATTTAAAATACAATATTCATACCAGGTAATATAACAGTCGAACTTTCAACAAGTTGCTAGAACGGCGTTGTTAGCATAATTTGAAATTGTAAAAACTTCCGACAGATTACCTGAGTAAATAGCATTCAAATAAGCAGCGATGCGGATTTGTTAAACAAATTTTTGAAAAATAACGAAGGCGTCTGAATTAGCACGCTAGGAACTTACGCTTCTTTACAAAGCAGGCGTCATTTCTTGCTCTTTTTAATGTGCTTTTTAAGCCGACGCTTTTTATCAATCTGTCTTTTGGTCAACTGATTGCGTTTGCCTTTATAGGGATTTTCCCCGGTGACAAATTCAAAACGAATCGGCGTTCCCTTCAAATGCAGGGTTTCAATGAAATAGTTCATCAGGTAACGCCGATACATCAAAGGCAGCTTTTCCGTCTGGTTGCCGTGCACCACAATAATCGGCGGATTACGCCCACCCTGATGCGCGTAACGCAATTTAATACGACGGCCCTTTACCAGCGGCGGTTGATGCGCTTCAACCGCACTTTCCAGTATCTTGGTCAATTTCGAGGTTGGCGCATTAATCATGGCCGAGTGATACGCTTGCAGCACCGGTTTAAACAGGTTCCCTACTCCAGTGCCATGTAAAGCGGAGACGTACAGCACCTCGGCAAAATCACAAAACTTCAACCTGCGATCCAGTTCGGCTTTCACACGCTGACGCTGATCCTGGCTCAGACCGTCCCATTTATTGACGGCGATCACCAGCGCTCGCCCGGCGTCTAGAATAAATCCCAGCAGGTGAGCATCCTGGTCAGTTATACCCTGTTGTGCGTCGATGACCAGAATAACCACATGTGCATGCTCAATCGCCTGCAGGGTTTTAATAACACTAAATTTCTCCAGCTTATCATCCACCTTTCCGCGCCGACGCACTCCCGCGGTATCAATCAATACATAGTCCTGATCTTCCCTGGTAAAAGGGATATAGATGCTGTCGCGCGTGGTGCCCGGTAAATCAAACGCCAGCACGCGTTCCTCACCCAGGATGCGATTGACCAGCGTAGACTTACCGACATTGGGTTTACCCACAACAGCAATGCGTATACCTTCTGGTTGCGTTTGCTCTTCCTCAACGACGGCTTCGTCACCGAGGGCCGCCTGCACCAACGATGTAACACCATAATTATTGGCGGCGCTAATGGGGACAGGATCGCCAAGACCAAGCGCATGAAACTCCGGCAGAACCGCATCGGGATTCAATCCGTCGATCTTGTTCACCACCAGATTAATTTGCTTGCCGGTGCGCCGCAGTTTTTGTGCAATTTCCTCGTCCGCAGCCAACAGCCCCTGGCGCGCATCAGTGAGAAACAGCACCAGGTTTGCTTCCGTGACTGCCTGCCAAACCTGCTCAGCCATCAAGCTATCCAGCCCCTCCGACTCGTCGCTTAAACCGCCGGTGTCTATCACGATAAACTGCTGTTTATCAATTTTGCCTTCCCCGTATTTGCGGTCGCGCGTTAACCCCGGCTGATCCGCTACCAGCGCATCCCGGCTGCGTGTGAGGCAATTGAATAATGTGGATTTGCCGACATTGGGTCGACCAACCAGGGCTATGACAGGTTTCATGATTTAAAAAAGGTTTACAGGTAAGTTAGTTGACGGAGTTAGACAACTGGAACACAGATAGTGCACCCATGTTACTTCTCACATACAGCTTATCATTGGCAACCGCCAGACTGGCGCTGACACCAAAATCAAGTTCGTCACGTTCCTCGTCACCCCAGTCATAAATAGCCCGGTCATAGACTTTCCTGAGGTTGTTGCGTGAAACAAAAGCGCCGTCCTCTTTTGCCAGCCAGTGCACATAACCGGCACCGTCAGCCACCACAACAGCGCCATCGACCAGTACCGGGCCACTGACGTCACGTTCCTGCAAGGCATCCTGACGCCAGATGGTCGCACCACTACGACGGTCGAGCGCCCAGACATGGCCGGTTGCATCGGTAACATACAACTGGGTGTTGTCCATGGTAACTCCGCTATAAGACGACATGTCCCGCGTCCAGATGGCACGTCCGTTTTCCACCGATACCGCCGCGATACGGCCCTGATAGGTCACGGCATACACCTCGTCGCTATCCACTTGCAACAGACCATCGATGTCCACCATGCGTTGCAGATCAGTCCGTCCACTGGGAAGACCGATCACTGCTTCCCATACTCGTTTCCCGGTGTCTTTGTGTAACGCAACAAGCTTACCATTGGCAAAACCGGCAATAACCTTGTCCTGTACTACCACAGGGGAACTCGTTCCGCGCAGCGTTAATGCAGGCACTTCGCGCGCATCAGACCAGACTTTTTTGCCGGTCTTTTTATCCAGTGCGGCAAGCTTGCCATCTATCGTCTGTATATATAACAGGTTGTCGCTGACGACAGGATCCGCCAGCACTTCGCTGGATACGTCACCTTGCCAGACAATGGTGCCGGACTCCGCATCCAGAGCGAAGACATGAGCGTCGATCGTGCCGATATAGAGAAGATCGTCATCCACAACGGGGCCTGATGATATGGAATCTACAATGGCATTGGCCCAGATCACTTTGCCGTCCATTTGCTGCAAGGCCATAATCTTGCCTTTTTCGCTTGCGGCGTAGACGCGATCACTTGTCACCGCCACAGACAGTTGCCGATGTTGTCGTTCGCTCTTTTCCCCTACTTTAGCCACCCACAAGGGGTCGACCATTGCCCGGGCATCGACCGCATCCAGCTTGGGATACTCTTTTTTTCCGGTTTTGATGCATGCCGTCACAGACAGCAACAAACACAGCAGTAAAACCAGGCGCATTATGAAGCTTCTCCGGCGGGCGCTGGAACTTCACCTAAATCATCCAGTTTCATCTGGATAAAGTTACGGACCCGGGGTGCCGCAGAGGAAGATGCCTGATCCAGCTCAGCTAACGCAATGGTATACGCAGTGCGCGCATTTGTTGTATCGCCTTTGGCAACGTAAATGTCACCCTTTAACTCTTCCACTACTGCCTTGTAAGGGGCCAACTGGATGTTGTTAACCTGTTGCAATGCCTCATCCGGCGCGCCCTCCGCCAACAGGATGCGCGCCAAACGAATCTGTGCTTCGGTTTTTACTTCCTGCTGCTGCACATTATCTATGGCCCAACGCAAATGCGACTTGGCGGCAACCAGGTCGTCCTTGTCTGCCTTGATTTTTGCCATGGTTAACGCAGCCAGCCCGGCATAGGGTGTGTCGGAATATTGCCCCAACAGAGAAGCAGCCCGGTTGGATGCTTCCTCTACCTGGTCGCGCGCCAGTGACTGAATCATGGCTTCGTATTCGACGGAAGCGGATTCGCTATGAAAGTTTTTCGAATCAAACCAGTATTTACCGCCGACCAGTATACCGATGCCAATTAACACGCCACCGAATAAAGACAACCAGTTTTCTTTCCACCATTTTTTAAGGGCTGCTATTTGTTCTTCTTCCGATGTATAGACTTCCACGTTTGCTCTCCACTCTCTTGAATAATTGAATGTTGAATAATTAAATCAGCGTTCGCAAAAAATCCGCCAGCGCATCGCGCGCAAGAGACTGCTGCGGTTTATCTTCTCGTAGATGCTTGATGCTGACGCTGTTATTTACCAGTTCGTCATCCCCCAGTATCAGCGCCACCGCGGCGCCACTTTTATCTGCACGTTTAAACTGGCTTTTGAAACTGCCACCACCACAATGTACCAGCAAACGTAACTCAGGTATTTTTTCTCGGAGTGTTTCACTGATTTGCAACCCTTGCGCCAGGGCAGCATCGCTCGCCATCACCATGTAAGCATGCGGCGCCACATCCAGATCCAGATTATCGCGCGTCAGCTCGATCAGGCGCTCAATACCCAGGGCAAACCCGGCTGCTGGTACCGGTTTACCACCCAGTTGCTCGACCAGGCCATCATAACGTCCACCGGCGCACACCGTCCCCTGGGCACCCAGTTGGGTCGTCACCCACTCAAACACGGTCTTGTTGTAATAATCCAGCCCGCGCACCAGTCGTGGATTAACGCGATACGCAAGCCCCACCGAGTCCAGGAAAGACCGTAACGCCTCAAAGTGTTCCACCGACTCCTGATCGAGGTGATCATGCAGCCGGGGCGCATCTTCAATGAGTTGCTGCATATCCGGATTTTTACTGTCCAGAATGCGCAATGGATTACTGTGTAAACGGCGCTGACTGTCTTCATCCAGTGACGATTGATGTTGCGCCAGATAATCCACCAGCACATTGCGGTAGTTGCGCCGGCTTTCAGCGCTGCCTAGAGAATTAATCTGCAATTCCAGATCGGTCAAACCAAGACGTTTCCAGATCCGGGCGCTCATAATGATCAGCTCAGCATCGATATCCGGGCCCTGCATACCAAATGCTTCGACCCCCACCTGATGAAACTGGCGATAACGCCCTTTTTGCGGGCGTTCATGGCGAAACATAGGCCCGATATACCACAAGCGCTGTGCCTGGCCATGTAATAAACTGTTCTCAATACAGGCGCGCACACAACCGGCGGTACCTTCCGGCCGTAACGTCAAGCTGTCCCCGTTGCGGTCTTCAAAGGTATACATTTCTTTTTCCACTATATCGGTTACTTCGCCGATAGAGCGGGCAAACAGCTCGGTTTTTTCCACGATGGGAAACCGCAGTTCCTGGTAACCGTAAGTCGCAACAGTCTGCTTGACAATATTCTCCAGTGCCTGCCATACCGCCGTATTGTCCGGCGTAATGTCATTCATACCACGGATTGCTTGAATTATTTTTGACAAAACAATAAACCTCTCGAACGAGTTCTTATTATCTAAAATATTATTATGTAGTCGTTTATGGTCCGATGAAGTAAAGCGATGAGTTTAACGTTGGTGTTAGCGGCACTAACCCGTCAGCTTTTGTACCGGCACAGTCTGGCCCTGTTTCGTTGACGTTGTCACACCCTGATCAGTAACTCGCAGGGTTACTCCTGAAGTATCTACACTGTTATTTTGCACGCGCTTTTCCACTTCAGCGCGCACCACCTTTTCCAACTCCGCAACCAGTTGCTCATTATCCACTTTATGATCCGGCTTACCGTTGATGTACAACAAATTGGGGGAGCCGCCCGTCAAGCCGATATCGGCTTCACGCGCCTCACCTGGCCCGTTGACCACGCAACCGATAATCGCCACATCCATGGGCACCAGGATATCCTCCAGGCGTGACTCCAGTGCATTCACTGTGGAAATCACATCAAAGTTTTGCCGTGAACAGGACGGACAGGCGATAAAGTTAATGCCTTTGCTGCGTATATGCAGACTTTTGAGAATATCGAAACCCACCTTGATCTCTTCCACGGGATCGGCGGCGAGTGAGACTCGAATCGTATCGCCAATACCCTCCGCCAACAGCATACCTAGCCCGATAGCTGATTTCACCGAACCCGAACGCATACCCCCCGCTTCGGTAATTCCCAGATGCAAGGGTTGCTCAATCTGTGTGGCCAGTTCTCGATAAGCCAACACCGTCATAAACACATCTGACGCTTTAAGGCTAACCTTGAAGTTCTGAAAATCCAGCCGGTCCAGAATATCGATATGGCGTTTGGCAGATTCCACCAGTGCCTGCGGTGTAGGTTCGCCGTATTTTTTTTGCAGCTCTTTTTCCAGCGATCCAGCATTAACGCCAATTCGAATGGGAATATTTCTGTCTCTGGCGGACTCAACCACAGCGCGTACCCGATCCTCACGGCCAATATTTCCGGGATTGATGCGCAGGCAATCGACACCCAGTTCCGCCACACGCAATGCAATTTTGTAATCAAAATGGATATCACTGATCAGGGGAACATTGACTTGCTGTTTGATTTTACCAAATGCCTCCGCAGCATCCATGGTTGGCACGGAAACCCGCACAATGTCGGCACCCACTGCCTCAAGCGCTTTAATTTGCGCGACGGTGCTATCCACATCGGTGGTTTCCGTATTCGTCATACTTTGCACCGCTATCGGGGCATCACCACCGACCGGGACATGTCCTACCATGATTTGGCGTGATTTACGGCGCTTGATTGTATAGACAGGTTGGCTCATGAAATTGTTTACTCTTGATCGACGGTGCCGTAGTTCGTGGCTTTATCGGAACCGGTAACAGAATTTCCGGTAACTGCACTACGCGTTGGTCCGGTTATGGCGACTGGCTGCTTGTTGCTATCCATTACAAAGCGGGCAACCGGCCGGGCTTGAAAACGGGATATGTCGTACGGCTCGCCATTATACTCAATACTGACACCGGGACTATAACCCAGCAGCACTTCAAAAGGTGGAACGCCTGATACGGTATTGCTGCCTCCCGCCTTGCCCAGACGACGGATCAGTGGTTTACCCGTCGCATCGCGAACATCAATCCAGGAATCTTTAGAATAATGCAGCGAGATACTCACCAGCTTTTCCGCATTTTCCTGAAGGCTGGTTATGTCGCTTTTTGCTTCTGTTCCTGCAGCGGGAGACTGTCCGGGGATAGCCAGCTTTACAGTTTTCTGTTCAGGCGAGTCGCCAGACGGCTGCACCACGTCGGCGCCGTCACCGCCCGGCCCCGCGGCATCTGGCGGGGTCGAATCAACTGCGGTATCGAACGGTAACTCGGCGTCGGGTGCCTGCATATTGGTATAAACCTGCCATGCGATCGCCAACACCACCGCAATCGCCAGACCGCTTACAAACATGCGAATGGATTTTTTATCTTCCTGCCCCCCGTGGGACACCGAAAAGCTTTTTGGTAGAGAGTTGTCGACATGACGATAGCGTGCCGGTATTTTTTCACGAGACTGAACAATCTCGGGCATGCTGGTGGATTCCTGCGACGCATAATCACCGACAATATCATCGGGAGGTAAACCCACCAGTTTGGCATAAGCCCGTATATAACCCGCTGTATACACCGGCTGTGGCAATTTTTCCAACTGACCGGCTTCCAAAGCTTTGACGAAACGGACATCCAGCTTTAGTTCTTTTGCGATGTCTGCTGGCGCTAAATTCTGTTTTTCCCGCGCCTGACGTAACCGTTCCCATGGCGCAATTTTTGGCGCAGTGTCAATGGATTCCTTGGTTTTGGATTCCTCAACTTCCGCTACATCACTCATGATTGATCCTCTTCCAGAGAGTTAAGCATCATTCTGAATTGTTCTGACTTCGGAAATTTAGACTGCAATTGTTTCTTATAATTCGCTTCGGCGTTTTTATCACCTAACTTACGTTCAATGCGAATGCCGAGCCACAAGCTTTCCGCGCTATGCGACGACACTGATTCAAACCGTTGCAAAAAGCCGCGTGATGACAGATAACTACCTTGTTCAAAACGGATTTCCGCCATATTAACCAGCGCCGTGGGCAATTGCGGATTCAGCTCCAGCGCTTTATTCAGATAAGCTTCAGCCTTTTCCACATTCGGAACACGCCGGGCACAAGCCCCGGCGTTCTCGTAGGCCAGTTCAGGTGTGTTATACAAAGGTAGCTTGACCGCCTTGAGAAAATATTTATCCGCTTCCTCCGGGCGATTTCTATTACATAAAAACACCCCGTAGTTATTATAAATACCACCATTTTCAGGGCTCAGACGAATCGCTTCCCGGTAGTGCTGGTCTGCCACGTCATACTTCTGCATACGTTCATAAACCAGTGCAATGGCGCTATGCGCCGGCCCATAGTCCGGCTTTACTTCGATAGCCTTTTCCAGTTTTTCCAGCGCGACCTCGTAGTTACCCTGTTCGAAATAACCGACTCCGAGTTGCACCTGCGTTTCCACCAGGCGCTCGTTCTTTGCCTGATCGCTCTTGTACTTTTCAATGCTGGAACAGCCAGCCAGCGTGATTACCAATAACAATGTAACTAGTCTTCCCATCAGGATGCTCCCTGGGATACAACGATAGGCCCAGGCTTCTGCCGGGTACGTTTGGTCTTATCCAGCACGCGACCTACCAGTTGCCCGCATGCCGCGTCGATATCATCACCACGCGTTTTCCGGGTGATGGTGGTTAGACTATGTTGCATCAAAACGTCACGAAACCGATTCACTGCCTGCTGTGATGAACAGCGATAAACAGTTTGCGGAAACGGATTAAAGGGAATCAAATTCACCTTGACCGGCAAATCTTTCAGCAAACGCACCAGTTCATGGGCGTGCTCCAGGCTGTCGTTAATACCATCCAGCATGACATATTCTATGGTAATACGGCGTCGATCTTGCCCCACATAACGTTTGCAGGCTGCCAACACTTCGCGAATCGGGTACTTCTTGTTTAAGGGCACCAGTTCATCGCGCAGCTTGTCATTAGGCGCATGTAGCGACAGTGCCAGACTGACGTCACTCACGTCACGCAAACGATCGATCGCTGGCACTACACCAGCCGTGCTGAGCGTTACGCGTCGCTTCGACAGACCATAGGCAAAATCATCCATCATAATGTCCATGGCCCTGACCACATTATCAAAATTCAATAACGGCTCACCCATACCCATCATCACCACATTGGACACGATGCGTTGTCCCTTAGGATCAAAGCCCAGGGCACGATTTGCGACCCAGATTTGCCCAATAATTTCAGCAGTGGATAAATTACGGTTAAAACCCTGTTGCGCGGTAGAACAGAACGAACACGCCAGGGCACAGCCTACCTGCGAAGATACGCAAAGTGTGCCGCGCCCCTGTTCCGGGATGAACACGGTTTCGATGTGATTACCAGAGTCAATTTCCAGCACCCACTTATGGGTTCCATCAGCGGATTTCTGGTCTGTCACCACACGTGGCAAACGAATTTCGGCAATCTCTTTTAGACTGGCACGCAAGCTCTTGCTGAGATTGGTCATCGCATCAAAAT
>Ga0209742_10000544_pt1 | contig 19758 bp, 10 predicted proteins | sample DeeMarSeWOR38_10_FD_187462 | JGI IMG/M metagenome (GOLD analysis project Ga0209742, IMG submission 187462) | Marine sediment microbial communities from White Oak River estuary, North Carolina - WOR-3-8_10 (SPAdes) (version 2) | ecosystem: Environmental > Aquatic > Marine > Intertidal zone >... | reverse complement strand
TAAACCGGGTGCGCAGTTTGCTCTGACATTCAATTTAGAGGATTCGATGATCGAGTTCTACGATGTTTTCAAGGAGGTCCTGATCAAGAATGGGCTGCAAGATGAAGTGAGTAAAATGAAAGATCAGATTTACACAAAGCGAAAACCACTCGCTGAGACCAAAGCCTGGCTCGATGAAGCCGGATTTGTGATAAAGAATATTGAGGAGAGCAGTTTCCAGTTGAGGTTTACGGATGGGGGGACGATGTTCAACCACTATTTGATCAAATACTGGTTCCTGGATGGCTGGAAAAGTATCTTGGATAGGAATGATCTGGCGGGAATTTTCGAACAGCTAGAAGAGCGGTTCAATCAATTGGCAAAGGTGAAAGGGGAAATCCGGTTGACCATTCCCTTTGTGACGATCGATTGCAGAAGAAGATAATTCATACCAAGTACAAGTTTCAATTTCCATCTTATCCTATCCCCGCTGTCTTTGCTGGGCTGAACGAGTGAAGCCCGAGTCCTGAACATGTCAGGGAGAATGAAGAATCCAATTGACCTAGTACCTGGTTGGCTTTGGTCTCAGGGATACTTCGGCTAAGTTTATTCTGCGTAATGCGCAGGGTACCACACCGCCTCTGTAAGTCAAATTAAGGGAACTTTTGATACTTGCACACGGCGTTGGCTTAATTCTTGAGGGGATGATGATGCAAGAGAAGTCTGGGGGTTGATAGGCGATCACCTGCGCACGTTCATCCCCCACATTGAGGGATCCACCGCCAAAGATGAAATGGACCTGGTCGACATGCTTGATAATTGGGTGATCACCTACCTGCCAATGCTATCCCAGAAGCCCAAAAATCCGGTTGTACCAAAACCGGCTCGAAATCTGGTTCCCTAGCAAGATACATCCCATCGGATCCAATGAACAGCAGGCTGTCGTTTGCTGTCCAAAGAGCCCAACCGGCATTCTGGTCATAAATTTGGCGCGGCTCGGTGTCCCACTCCGCCACCCAGACTCCGACGCTATCCTGTAGAGAGGTGAAACGCCAGGCGAGCATGCTGCCATCCGGAGAAAGCACCGGGGAATTTGCGCCGGGGGCTGGTATGCGGTTCAGCTCTCCTGAGGTATTGATTGCCACCAAGCCGTTCTCCGTCCCCATGAGGAACTGCTCCCGCTCATCGGACCAGATCAGCTCACTTGTACGGTCGATGGTTACATCCTGGTCCGTCGCTACCTGAATTGTCTCTTGGCCATAAGGAAATATCAAATAAAGCCCAACCGCGACTTCATCCCCGCACATTGGGAATGCTTCTCTTACTGCCAGCGCCAAAGTTCCACTGTCCGGGTCGAGCGCAGCTGTGTGGAAATTGTTCTCCCAGAGAGGATGAATCTCGTTTGCTACGACATTAACCGCCCGCAAGTTATACGCTTCACATACTGCTGACCACGAATATACTAACAGCGTCTCTGCATCTGCCCAGCCCAACCAGATCTCATCACCACTTTCCGGCCGGTAGAGGGTGAGCACATCCGATCCGTCCGCCAGAGCTGCCCAGACCGCATCCAAATCGTAGCCTGCTCCGGTGCCCAGTGTGCTCACACCTGAATGAACGATATATTCCCCATCGGGAGACCAGGTTGGCTTGATCCCCTGGGATATCCCATCTGTGAGCTGGGTGACCTCCCCGGATTCCAGGCTGTACTTATACAGGTCTGAGGTTGGCCCTTCATGTGCGCCCAGGAAGGCCAAAAAACGGCCATCCGGCGACCAGACCGGATTTTCGGGAAGCGAGATGGCACTGGCGATCTCCAGCATTGGATCGCCCTGGATGGCATCATCATCTGGTTCGGTTTGTGAGGAGGTTAGGGGCAATTGCAGCACATTCTCGCCCTCAGGGAGGATGATCACGTGCAGGGTTAGATCGTGGAAGGTATCCCTGGCGGTGAGGAAAGCAAGGTATCTTCCATCCGGAGAGACCGCGTTATTGAGATCATAAACCCCTTCGACCGGCTCCGGGATCAGGTTGGTCAGGGCGCTGCCGTCCTGGTTCGCAACCCACATGCCCTCGTCGTTGCTGAACAGAGCCCACGGACCACTGGCTGCCAAGGATGCAGGTGTTGGGGTGGTCTCTTGCAGCGGAGCTGCCAAGGTTGGAGTGCTGGCAGGTGGTTCAGTTTCTGTCAGAGGAGTTCCCTCTTCTAATGGGAGCGATTCGCTCAACCCCCAAAAACGGATCACCCCGTCCGAGTGGGCCGAAACCAGCAGGTGGCCTTCCGGGGAGAAGGCAATGCTTGTGATGCTTTCCGAATTATCAGTCAGGATATGCAGCAGCTCCCCATCGGTCGCCCGCCACAAACGCAGCGTTCCGTCCGCGGAAGCGGAGGCCAGCAGTGATCCATCCGGCGAGAAAGCCACGTCGAGAACGGCCTCACTGTGACCCGGTAAAAAGCTTACCTGGCTGCCATCAGCCACCTGCCATATGCCAATGGTGAAATCATGCGACGCAGATGCAAGCAGGGAGCCGTCTGGCGAGAAAGCCAGACTGTGAATTGAACCTTTGTGACCGCGCAAGGTGTGCAGCGGGCTGCCATCGCTGACCTGCCAAAGAATGATGGTTTGATCGTCTGAGGCCGAAGCGAGCAGCTGGCCGTCCGGTGAGAATCCCACGTCATTAAGGCTGTCCAAATGACCGCGTAACGTGCGCAGCAGGTGATCATCGCTCAGCTGCCACAAGCCTATATCCCCGCTCGATGAGCCAGCCGCCAGCAGCAAATTGTTTGGCGAAAAATCAACGGCAGCAATCGCCCCGAGGGAAGCTTCGATCTCTCGTTCCAGGTTCCCATCGGATACCCCCCAGAGGAGCACCTTTTCATCATCAGAAGCCGTGGCAAGAAGCGCTCCATCCGGGGAGAAAGCCACACTGTTCACCCATTGGTCGTGCCCGAGCAGGTAATTCTGAAGACTACCACTTGCCACTCCCCATAAACCGCCGTAGAAGCGGTATTTGGAAAAGCGCTCCCAATCGCGGTTGTGGGCTGTCCCAAGCATTTCGCCATCCGGGGCGTTAGCCAGCTGCTCAATGAACGAATTGGTCTCCCACCTGCCCAGATTGACGACATACTGGGCCGTTTGGTCGTTGATGGGGGCAGGAGGCTGGCTGATAGGCGTGAGCTGGGTATCAGGCGCTCCTTGGGATGATATGTATATGTATCCAACTACGGTTGCAGCTGCCAACAGCAACAGGACTGCGGCGATGATAATGATCCGACGGTAATTCAACCTTTTGGTTTCCTGGGCTTTGATTGGGGCTTTCTGCTGGGGGGCGGGGACTTGTTCAACTGGCAGGTCTTGCACAGTGGGGGCCGTGGGAACCCTTTCCGCTTCCCTGGGATGTTCGATCTCTTCAAATTCAAGCTCTTCACGAGGCGGGGCTTCTGTGCTTTCTAATTCGGTTGAGTCTATACTTGTCTCGACCTGATCCTGAACTGTTAGATATGGTGATACCGCTTCATCGATATGTTCATCGTCCACAACCGTGGCGACCGAAGCAAAGCTTGCGACTTGATCGCTGGCTGTCTGCAGAGCAGATGCCATTTCTTCCATCGATTGGAAGCGGTCTTTCTGATCTTTGGCCATTGCTTTTTCGACAATCGCGACCAGGCCTTCTGGTATTCCCCGGCGAATTCGACGCAAATCTGGCAGCGGGTCATTGAGCACCTTCATCATCAGCGTCATGGCTGAATCCGCTTTGTACGGCGCGCGTCCGCTGATCATTTCATACAGCGTGACACCCAGGGAATAGATATCTGAGCGTTCGTCAGATCGCTCGCTGCGGATCTGCTCGGGAGACATGTACATGGCCGTGCCGATGGTGGCTCCGGTAGCGGTGTGGTATTCCCCGCCGATGATCTTGACGATGCCGAAATCCATCAGGATGGCCTCCCCATTCACGTCAAGCATGATGTTGGCTGGTTTGATGTCGCGGTGGATCAATTCGTGGTTGTGAGCATAACCGACTGCCCCACACAGCTGGATGCAGTAGCGGATCACCTCCGGGTAAGGCATGTAGCGCTGCTCCGCGTTGAGGCGCTTCAGCCGCGCCTGCAGCGTTTCCCCGATCAGGTACTCCATGACCATGTAATAAGTTTCACCGTCAATGTTGAAGTCGTGAACCTGGACGATATTGGGGTGGCGCAAACGGGCAACCGCAGCCGCTTCTTCTTTGAAGCGGTCCACAAAATTAGGGTCCACAGATAGATGGGTATGGATGAGCTTGATGGCAACCATGCGGCGCAGGTTGGGATCGGTTGCCCGGTAAACGGCGGACATACCCCCTTGCCCGAGCAGGGAATCAATTACATATCTTCCCCCGATCGTCTCCCCAACCCAATTCTGCGGCATCATGAGCGGACTCGCAAAGACTTTTTACAGCAGCATAATACTCAATAAGGACGAAGCAATTCAAGTTTTAAACGCATTTTGACATCGTTGTCCACGAACAGGGAGCCGTGATGCTGGTGCACCGGGTGAATTTCGCTGCCCTGCAGGAAGGCGCTCTGCTCGAGAACAGAGCCATCGCCGATGTTCTCACTTTGGAAATCGACGCTTTCTACTTTACCAGCCCCATCGCGCCTGAGCAAGATATCGGAGACCGTCTGGATCCCATAGCCGAAGATCGATGTCGAAGGCACGGGCGAGGCTGATTTGAGTTCAGCCCGGAAATCCTGGCCAAGCTTGAGCAAATGATGATACTCGGGGTCCAGCCAGCGGTCATCTTCAAGGAAGTTGGTCTTGCCACCTTGCTGGTCTGTGCCTACTGGATAAGTCGGCAGGATCTGGTAGGAACTGGGGAAGGAGAGGACGATATCCCTCAATCGATCGCCCATGATCCCGAAAGGCACTACCTGCGGAGCAACCAAAAAGCTGATCAACACCTTGACCGCTCCCTTATGCGGGCCGCCCATCAAGATGACCCGTTCGATATGTTTGTCGCCGCCCAGGCATTCGACATAGTAGCGGGTGACCATCGTGCCCAAGCTGTGACCGATAACAATCACCGGCTGTGCCTTATCCAAGCTCTCAATCAATTCTCCCAGCTGGGCGGCTGAAGTGCGCACATCCTGACGCCAATCATAGGCGAATTCAAAGAAATCGACATCTCGGCGGTATTTCAACTCATCCACGAAATAGTCGCCCAGGCGGTTATACTGATCCAGCTTGATAAAATTGGGAACGATGACCACCTCGTCCACGATGCCGCGCGGCTCAAGCGGGACCTCGGACGGGTAGGAGTATATCTCCGGGTTGGTGAAAAGAGTCTTGACGTTCGGCCAGACTCGTTCGTTACCCAGCCAAAGCTCCGAACCCATCATGCCGGGCACGAAAACCACCGTCCGCCGCCCCGTTGGCAGCGCCAATTGTTCTCCAACCATCGTCAAGGCTTCTTCCCGGAAGCCGCGCTTGAAAACGATCTGCGCCGAGCCGATCTGGATGACCTCGCCATCCTGCAAGATATGCTGATCGATCGACTGACCATTGACCAAAGTGCCGTTCGTGCTACCAAGATCCTTTACCAGGAAAGTTTCCCCTCTTTGCTGCACTTCTGCGTGTCGCCGAGATACGCTCTTAGCATCGATGAAGACGGCGCAGCTTTCGTCCCTCCCGATGGTGGCTTGATCATGATCTTTGAGGTCGATTCGCCAAGTTTTGTCGCCGGTGAAGACCACCAGGCTGGGGCTGCTGGTGTCATTGATCACGACCGGCAGATATTCATCGTCAATCGTCTGGTCAAGCTGTAATTGTGTATCGATGATGGTCATGCCCACATCCTCAGTGGGTGCATCCACCGTGAATTTGAGCTGCTGGCTGCCCAGACTGATCGTATCCTCAGGAACCAGCGTAATGCGGTCGATTTGATTGCCGTTTACTCGTGTTCCGTTGGAGGAGCCGAGATCTACCAGGGTGACACCCTGTGCTCCAATTTCCAATTGAGCATGGCTGCGCGACACTCTGACATCGTCGAGGACGATGTCATTGGTGGTGCCCCGGCCCAGTGAGATACTTTCCTTCGCTAGCTTGAATTCCTGCTCTGGCCCGGTGGGGTTCAGCAAGATCAATTTGCCATAACTGGTGTCCATAATCTCTCCCTGGCAGTGTGATGAAATTTATGCTGCAGTCGCTTGAGATGTGAAGTACCGAAAATATTATCAATTGCCCATCATAACAAGCATGAAACAGATGAAGGCTCTCCGATAGATGTCCACAATCCCGACGGCGATACCATTCCTATTATACTTGGATATGTTCAATGTCCTGGCAGCGCCAAGCTAACAAATTTTTCAGCCCACCAAAATTATGAAGAACAATCCCAACCCTTCCAGTTACGATGGTTGAATTTGAACAAGATGGAGGTGTACACCGACAATCATAAGCCAACCTGTTGATAAGGTGTAATAAACTTTGTTGATGATTTTTATCTGGAAATATGAACCTGACTAACTTCCCAATCCCAGGAAATGTGGATTGGGTGCGGGCATTCTTCATGCGGGGGAAAGTAAACCCGCTCGAATACTCGGTAAACTAGATTTATGCTTTCAAAAGGAGTTGGCACAATGGAAGATTCAAGCCGCAACGATATCCGGCGATTACTCAAAGCATTTGGTATTCAGGCGGATGAAGTAATAAGCGCACATCTGGATCAAAATCCTGATATTGGGATTTTAAAGGTCCGGCTAGTCCTAGAAGACGTCACCGATTACAGGGAACAACCGCCGGAGCAGTCGCTGCAACTGGAGATCGAAGGAGAAATCCGAGGGTAGGCTTATTCTTTTTTCGATTCTTAGATAGGTATCAAATACTTGCGTATAGTTTCCAGATTGTGTTTAAAGGGATTCTTCCTCCCCTTCCGCTTCGCTCAGGACACGGGCGACGCTCGTCAGAATGACACTCAAAATATAGTAGGATATTATTCGGGTTTAAAGTCGAGTGAGGCGGAGTTGATGCAGTAGCGCATGCCCGTTTTATCTCGGGGACCATCGTTGAAGAGATGGCCCAGGTGACCATCACACCTGGCACAAACTATCTCGGTGCGCTTCATGCCGTAACTGCTGTCTTCGCGGAGCTCGATATTGCCCTGACTGATCACATCCCAGAAACTCGGCCAGCCCGATCCGGAATGAAACTTGGCTTCAGATGAGAAGAGTTCGTTTCCACAGGCGCCGCAAACGTACGTGCCATTATCTTCGGTATCGACATATTCACCAGTAAAGGGTCGTTCGGTGCCCGCCTGGCGCAAGACGTGGTACTGCTGATCGCTGAGCTGCTGACGCCATTCCTGGTCTGTTTTGGTTACTTTTTCCATTTTTGAATCTCACTTAGGGTCTAAATTTATTGATAATGGCCTAAATTTTAGCATATTAAGCAGCTCGGCCAGTTTCTTCTAACAATCTACTAAATTGGGATAATGGATCACTGCCCTAAGATACCCCATCGAAAATAGAGGGCATCCTTGAGACCGAAGCCAACCAAATCTCTATGAAGATCCCGATATCCCCTGCGAGAAATTGCAAGGGATACCCATCGCTGGCTTCGGACTTGGGCCGCGATCGCTACTAGGATACTTTACTTGATGTCATCGCGAGGAGATTGCCGCACTCCTCCCTCGCTTTTGCTCAGGACTATGGGCTTCGCTTCGTTCTCAATGACATTTAATGAAGTGTCTTTTATTCTTAAATGTGTCTCGGAACCGTGGAGACACTCAGGATGAAAAAAATCAATAACGTTGGGTTACCTCAAAAGCCGGATGGAAATATCTCTCTATGGCTCTCCTTCGCGAGACATGACGGTGCTCAGTAGGGCATCCAGGATGCGCGCCCGGTAATCGATGGCGGTGGAGACGTTCTGCTGGTGCAGTTCGAAGAGGGTCATGTCAACTTCAAGGGTATCACCCTGACCGGCGCGCATGGGGAAGATGGTCTCGCTGTCCGAGTCAAGCTTGATGATGGTGCGGGCGACCGGTCTAGCGGCGTCAAAATCTAAGGTCGAATCGTCGCCGATCTTGACATACTTGGTAACGACCTCCATCGTGGCGGCGTCATCGACGTATTTGGCCACACTGGCGGCAGCATTTCTGAGGGAAGCGGTGAAATCAATTGCCATTAGAAATTCTCCTTTTTTGTGGTTGATAATATTAATTGCTTCTGTTCCTGAACCCGGCGGCAAGCAGGCCACCTCGAGTAAAGAAAACAATTCAATTCGTCACCTACAGGGCTGCCTGGGTGAGGTCTTTGTATTTCTGGATATCAGCCAGGATACCTCTGACGAATTTCCAGGCGACCGGCAAGGCCAGCAGGGCACCTCCGGGAGCGGCCAGAAGCACAGCCAGCTTGACCGCGCTCTGGGTGGTGATGGTGACCGCGTGCAGGGCGATGTTGCGGGTGGCCAAAGCCTGGTGGAGTGAGCGCTGGTGCAGCTGGTAGACTTCAGCTTCTATACGGGAAGCCCAGTTGGTGTCCAGGTCGCCGCTCCAGCTGACGACTGAGCGCCCGAGCAGCTGCCCTTCGATCTCGGTTTCCACCCAGGCGAAGTGGGTCACCAGGCGAAGCAAACGGTTCATATCGGAACCGAACTGGTCAAAGGCGTTTTCGATCTTACCCTGCTCTTCTCCGCCCACGGCAAAACTAATGCCGACGGCGGGGCTGTTGATGGTGCCAAGCAGATCGAGCAGCTCGGCTTCCGGCGCGGGGAGGGCCTCGGTTGACGGTGCGGCGAAGGAAACCCCGCCGACGCTCTCCGCCTGGGTGTACCTGATCAGGTCATCGATCCGGCCCGGCACGGCGTCCAGTTCTTCCATCGAAGCCTGAGTCAGCGCTTCGCCTGCGGTGAGCTCGGCTGCGGCGACCTCTGGATCGGCGGACAGGTCTTTTCGCCAGACTGGAATATGCTCATCTGGGGTGGTATCGAGACCGAAGGATACCCCCGGCGCACTCGTGCTGGCTTCGAACTGCCATGGTTCGAAGGCAGCTGGCAAAGGATCGGAGTCTTTATTCATCAAAGTCCTATGCTAATCGTGTCTCCCCTAGGGGGAGAAGGGTCCTGGTTCAAGGTTTCAGCAGGTTGGTCAGGCCAGTGACGGCGGAGACGGCGGTCTTGACCAGTTCAGCCCGGCTGGCCTGGGCCTGCTGGAGCATCTCCAGGTGGATCTTCCACAGGTCTGTGTCGACCTCGCCGTCGGTCTCCGGCACCACGACTGCCGTATCGCCATCGATCTTGACGTGGGTCAGAGCGCGCAGTTTCGCTCCGGTGAAGCGACCTTCCTTGTATTCCACGTTAGCAATATCCTCGCTGACATAGGTGGCTACTTCAAGGCTGGTGGCATCTTCGAGGGCAGCGCCGAGGAAATCGGACAGCTTGGTGACCATCGTCTGCAGACCATCGCTCAAGCTGGTGCCGGCTTTGCGGAAGGTGTCGCCCAGGCCATAATCGACGACATATTGAGGCTGGGCGGTGGTGGGCACAGCGACCGGGACAGGCACAGTCTGCGGGGTTTCTTCTGGTGCGGTAGCAGCCTGCGGACCGGAAACCGGCGGCTCGCTGATCAGTTCGATGATGGAAGAGCGCTCCGCATCGGGGCTGACTTCAGCAGCGGCCATCATCTTCACGGCAGGGTCGCCGATGATCATGTAGTTGCGGGCGTCCTTGTTGGCAGTCCATAGACCGGCGATCTTGACCTCGTTCTGGTGTTCTTCGGGCGTCTCGTCGATCTCGGTGGTCAGGTCGGTGGACAGCTCGGCATAGCGGGAATTGAAGAATTCGAGGGCTGAGCCGATCGGGTGACCTTCGGCGAGCCTGGTGAGGGTGGATTCGAAGGTGACCAAGTCCTGGCCGACACCTTCCCACAGGAAGGAGTAACCCCAGGCTCTTTCGACGTGCCCGACAACCGCCAGGGCGCCGCCCTTGGGGTGGGCGAGCATCTTTTGCGGCAGCCGGGAGAGGAAGGCGTTGGGGGCGATCTCCTTGGGTTCGACGAAAGCCCGGCGGTAGAAGTCATCCATGTGGGGAGTACCCGCGCCGTAGCAGGCAAAGAAGAAGGACAGCATGCCGAGCAGGTTGGCGTCATCTCCGAGGTTATCGGCCGAGTAATAGTAATCTTCTGGGATGGGGCCACGATGTCCCCTGGGTCCCGGCCAATCCTGGCAGAGCAGCGCTCCCTGATGGGGGAACTGCCGGTCGTCGCCGTTGGGGAAGGCCATGCCGTGCGAGGCAGTGAAGAGCAGGGCGGGGGCCTGGGCTGCGTGCAGGAGCTGGTCGAGGTCTTTCCGATAGGCCGCTTCTTTGGTGCTGGTCTCCACCATCCAATCGGGCTGGTCCTCCTTCAGGAATTTGGCGAGCGGGTCGAGCAGTTCGTCGGCGCTGAGCCGGGTGGCTGGATCGTCTTCGTTGGCCGGACCGAAAAACACCGCCTGGCGGGCCAGGTTGAACTCCCTTTTTTCCGCCTCGACCACGCTGACCGCGTAGCGGTAGTAGTCTTCCAGACGATCGAAATGGATGCGTCCCATGGCATACTGCACATCCAGCTGGTACTGGAATGAATACGGGATTTCGTCCGGCGCGCCCACAATGAGCAGGTAATAAGGTAACTTGTCCGGGTCGGCAGGACCTGGTCCGCGACCGAACATCTTCAGGAAATCATTCTTGGATGCGCCCGACTGGTAGCCGATTTCACCGGAGCATTCTTTGTAATATTTCTCGTTGTCCTGCGTCGCCTGCTTACGCCGGTGATCCAGCAGGGGTTTCAGCGCTTCTTTCAGAGCGTCAAGCTGCTTAACCTCCAGGCTGCGGGGGAAGATGACCCCCCAGCCCGATTGGGAGAGGTCGGTGGGATCGGCGCCCTCCCGGATGCCGAAGTGCTCCGTCTGCTGCTGGTCGAGCGAGCGGCGGATGGCGATGTCTCGCTGCTCATCCTTATCGAGAGGGATACCGCGGGCGACCCTGGCCATCGACTCCGGAGTCTGGGGCGGTAGGTCGTAATCGCCGGTGGCGCCGTTGATGCCGTTAAAGATAAACTCAGCCATGCTTTGCTCCTTTGTGCGGGAAACGAAGAATCACGAACGGAATATAAATGGTGAATGTTCTAATGAAACAATCTATGAGCAATGTTCTCTTCTGAGTGAATGACTTTTGATAAAAATAGAATTAAAAATTGTTGACAATTCAGGTATAGTATAATACTATTTAGTCAGTAACTCGACAAATCGTGGTGATACTTAACCGGTTTTGATGGTCACCATTCAACCAGGGGGATTGGCGCATCACCCCCATATAACGGTAATTTGATCATCAATTATCAGGTGAGCATTTAATCATTGCGGATTACCAAAACCAATTGAGGTATCTCCGGGCAACCCAAAAACATATTTCTTTACAGATATTTTAGCAGATTCTTGGTTGGCATTCAAAAAATTGGTTTGTTTACTTTCTAAATCCCAGCTGTTCCTCATTACTCCTTTTATAGATCAGCTATCGTTCGAGAGATCTCACAAAAACTAAGAGTGGTGAAATCATGGAAGAAATGAACTACCTGGATTTTGATATCCACATCCACCGTTCCAATCAAGGGTACCGGATCAGGATCGTGAATTCGCCAGCCGGGCAGGCGGATGGAGAATTTAACATCCCTTTTTCCGACCTTGAATTGGAGAACTTCAAGCTGCGGATCGGCCGCCCACGAAAAGGAGTGCGCCGGCTGGAATCACCTGAGATGGAAGCGGCCAGACAAATGGGTGGACGCTTGTTTGAGTCTGTGTTCGATGATGAGATTCGGGGACACCTGCGCACCAGCATCAACGAAGCCGACCAGCAAAATGCGGGGCTGCGGTTTCGACTGCATTTAACCGATTCGCCGGAATTAGCAGACCTGCCTTGGGAGTACATGTACGATTCGACCCTGGACGAGTTCCTGGTGCTCTCCGTGCAGACGCCGATCGTGAGGTACCTGGACCTGCCGATCAAGACCACTCCGCTGACGACCACGCTGCCGTTAAAAATACTGGTGATGATCTCCAGTCCCAGCGATTACCCGGAACTGGATGTTAACAAAGAATTTGAGACTCTTGTGGGTGGGTTAGCGGATTTACAGCAGAAAGGTCTGGTTAAGCTGGAAAAATTGGAAGAGGCGACCCTGGCAAGCCTGCAGCGCCAGTTGAGGAAGGATGATTACCACATCTTCCATTTCATCGGTCATGGGGGATACGATCAAAAAGCCGAGGACGGTGTGCTGGTGCTGGAAGATGAGAATGGAAGAGGGCGGGAGGTGAGCGGGCGTTATTTGGGGACCATGCTGCACGATCAGAAATCACTGAGCCTGGCGGTGTTAAACGCCTGTGAAGGCGCGATCACTTCGAGCAGCGACCCGTTTTCCGGCGTGGCGCACAGCTTGGTGCAGAAAGGCATTCCGGCGGTGATCGCCATGCAGAACGAGATCACGGATGAAGCGGCGATCGTGCTGGCGCATGAGTTTTACGGGGCGATCGCAGATGGTTATCCCGTGGATGCCTCGCTTGGGGAAGCGCGCAAGGCGGTTTTCGCCCAGAATAATGACATCGAATGGGGCACCCCGGTATTGTATATGCGTTCCCCGGACGGGCGGATCTTCGGCGTGGATCGCACGACCCTGGCGGCCAGCGCGCTGGCTGGTGACGGAGTACAAGACCTGCAACCGATGAGTTCAGAGACTGTGCGATCCGCCACGATGGCGGCGGGAATGGCTGCGGGAGCTGCCGTTCAACCTGGTGTACCGGCAACCCAGGTCGGTTATGGTGGGGAGGGGGGCGGGACAATCGGCATTCCTACCGCTCCAGGTGCCGCGGCATACCCGCCCAAACGGAAGCGCTCGATCGTCCCCTGGCTGATCGCTTTTGTCGGTATTGCGGCATTGATCGTCACCGCGCTGATCTTCTTGGAGGTGATCGATCTTGGCGCCATTTTGGGTTTAGGGGGGGAACCGGTACCGGTCGCTGTGGTGACCGCCACCCAAACAGCAACTGAGGAGATCCCAGCGACGAGTACGCCAGAACCTACCAATACTGAGATGCCAACTGCAACCTTGGAGGAAGCAGCTGTGATCCCCGATACCGGATCTTCTCCCATGCCAACGGACACAGCGACGCTTGAACCAACTCTAACGGAAGAGCCGACACCTACGATGGGTCCCACCCCGATTGGAGGCGGGCCGGGTGCGATCGCCTTTGCCTCGAACAGAGAAGGCAATTTCCAGATCTGGGTAAGCGATGTGGATGGGAATAATGCGACTAAGATCACCAACATGCCGAGCGGCGCATGCCAGCCAGCCTGGAGCCCAGATGGAAACCAGCTAGTGTTCATTTCCCCATGCACAAAGGATCAGGAGTGGTATGAAAACTCCGCCCTGTATGTGATTAACCTGGGTGGCGGTTCGGAAAGAAAGCTGACCGATGGCATCAATGGAGATTATGATCCTTCGTGGGCGCCAAGCGAATTGATTTTATTCACTTCACGGGAATCAAACCAGCCCAACCTTTATACTATCGATCCTGTTTTAGGGGGCACGCCAAAATCACTGACCCAGCACTCGTGGAACTACCGCGGGGACTGGTCAGCTGACAGCCAGTCGATCGCTTTTGTCTCCACACGCCTGAGCCCTGTCCCGAAAGTATTCACCATGCCAGCTTTGGGAGAGTTGGACTCTGCTGGGGGACAAGCCAAAGAATTTTCACGAGGACAGGAATTCGCATACAACCAGCCGCGATATTCTCCGGATGGACAATTCTTGATGTTCAGGAAAACGGTTCCCAATACCAGCAGCCCAGCAGAGCTGGTCGGCAGCAAATTAGAAGATATTGGTCTTAAGGAATCCAACATCGCATCTTATCAGAGCATTGGTCCGTTTAATGATGCGGACTATTCGCCTGATGGGAAATGGATCGTCTACGAAGGTTGGCCGGATGCCGAGCATAATATCTATGTAATGACTGCCAATGGGAGTAATGTGAGGCAGGTAACATCAGGAGGATCCTTCAATTTTGATCCTACTTGGCGACCAATTCTAGAGCCCTAGCAATGCTAGTTATCCCCCAAATCATCGATAGCGGGTCTTGATAAGCAATGAGAAACCCGTATGGATGAAAAATTAATTTTCAATGGCATCGATGGCGCCACAGGCTCTTATTTGCTACCCCCTGTGTCTCCCCGGGAATTATCCGCCATCGCCAAGGGGGATACACAAGATGATGAGCACCTGTATGATCTCAAGCTTCGGCACCGCCAAGCCACCCAGACCACACGCGGCGTCAAAGCAGGGATCGATCCGCTCAACCTTTCCAGTGCAGGCTGGGGGATCATTTTCGCCAGTGATGATCAAAACCAAATTCCCGCGATAAAGGAAGCCCTGGGGGGATTACTGGAGCTGCGCCGGTCTCAAGCAGGAGAGCGCTACCGGGAGTTCCACGGCCAGGATGGCTACCAGCAGGGAGAAAGCTATATTAACTTCCTGGCGCGGCATGGCATCGGACCTGGACCCGCCGATCCGGAGAGAGTGCCCTATTACCTGCTGATCGTTGGCGATCCTGAGAGCATTCCGTTCGATTTCCAATATCAGCTGGATGTTCAGTATGCTGTCGGACGGATCCACTTCGAGAGCCTCGATCAATATGCCCAGTACGCACAAAGCGTGGTTGAGGCGGAGACCGGTCAGCAGACTTTGCCCAGGCGGGCGGCCTTCTTTGGAGTCCAAAACGATGACGACCGGGCTACGCAGCTGAGCGCGACTCAACTTATCAGACCATTGGCCGAAAAGTTTTCTGATGATGGGGAATGGGAAGTACAGGCAATTTTAGGGCAGCAAGCGACCAAATATGCATTGAGCGAACTGATTGGTGGTCCGCGATCACCGGCTTTGTTGTTCTCTGCCAGTCACGGGATGGGTTTTCCGAAAGATGATCCCCGCCAGGTTCCGCACCAGGGCGCTCTGCTCTGCCAGGATTGGCCCGGTCCAAATGCCTGGAGGGAGCCAATCCCGGAGGATTACTATTTCTCAGCCAACGATGTGCCCCCCGAGGCAAATTTTTCCGGTTCGGTCGCTTTTCATTTCGCCTGCTACGGCGCAGGCACGCCGCTAATGGATGAATTTGCGCACCAGGCATTCCATGACCCAAAAGCCATCGCCTCCCAGGCCTTCATCGCCCGATTGCCCCAGAGGATGCTGAGCCATCCAAGGGGCGGAATGCAGGCGGTGATCGGTCACGTGGAGCGCGCCTGGGGCTACTCCTTCGTATGGGAACAGAGCGGCAGCCAGCTGGCCGTGTTTGAGAGCGCATTGAAGCGAATGATGGAAGGTTCCCCTGTTGGGTACGCGATGGAGTACTTCAATGAGCGCTACGCCGAGCTCTCGACGATATTGAGTACAGAACTGCAGGGCGTCCAATTTGGCAAAGAAGTGGATGAGGTTGCACTCGCTGGCATGTGGACGGCGAATAACGATGCCCGCAGCTATGTGATCCTCGGTGATCCGGCCGTGCGCATCCCGGAAAGCCAGGGCGAGCCAGACTTGGCTCAAGCCCCGCAAATGATCGCAACCACACTGAAGGCAAGCGTCACTCAAGCTGGGGCACTCGGCGAGCATGCTCCAGAAGCTGCTGACGAAGGCACTGCACTCGCTGAGCTTGATAAGTATCTGGATGGTGATGGGAAGCTTAGCCTGGGAGCGCTGAGACAAACAGCGGAACACGGCACGCAGAGCCAAAAGGCCAGGCTCCTTTCCGCATTGGGTGATTCCTATGCTGAAATGGCGTATGGAGATCGGACGGAGAACCTGAAAGCGGCCATCTCAGTGTACCAGGCTGCGCTCGGATTAATACCGGTGGATGGGGAGAGATCTGAGCGAAAGCAGCTGCAGCACCGCCTGGCGAATGCTTTTGGCGAGATTTACTCATTAACGGGCGAACCTCGCCATGCGGACCATGCAGAGCAAGCGCATCTTGATGTGTTGGAGACTCTTACCCGGGATGACAGTACGGACGAGTGGGTTGAGGTAAACCTCAGCCTGGCTTATCTATACACCTTGCAGTACAGACAAAGCGGAGAAACGAATTCTGCAAAACAGGCTCTTGAAATCTGTGGTCAGGTTGTGGAGGCGGTGTCTCGCCAGAGCAAGCCTCTCCATTGGGCCTCCACTCACTACGAGATGGCCAACCTTCAGGTGGAGCTGCTTAATACAGGTGGCGATGAACGTCTTCGCTCGGAGGCAATAGGCAACTATAATGCTGCGCTGGAAGTATATAGCGCGCAGCTGTTCCCATACCAGTTCGTGGCTGCAAAGATCAAACTGGGCGATCTGTATCTGGGACAGGAGAGCGGAGATCGGGGGGAGAATATTGAGCTCGCCATTCAAACCTATGAGTCTGTTCGAGAAGAGATCATGAATATTCCCGACTTGATCACTGAATCCCATCTATATATCCGCCTGGGGGATGCATATACTCAGCGACTTAAGGGTGAAAGAATTAATAATATTTTTTTAGCGTTAGCATACTTCAAACAAAGCCTGGCATTATCCCAAGAGAGTAGTGATCAAGAAGTCATTTGGGATCTTGAACGAAAGATCGAGAAGTTACAATCTGAGTATCAGAAAATTCAATAAGGGATTCATCCCACATTCATCTACAACACCTAAAGGATCACCTATGGCGGTAAAACCAAAATACAATTTCCAATGGCAAAACCCGGTGCTGCGACAGACGATCTATCCCTTCCGGGATAAGAAGCTGCAGGATTTCCTATCTTATTTCGTGGAGATCGACTTGTGGAAAGAGTTGAAAAATGCAGCGGTGGATGCTAAGCTGGCTGGGGAGTTAGTCTGGGAACACAAGAAACTGCAGACAAAATTGAACCGGGCCAAGTTGGAAAAAGAGAAGATCGGTCCAGCATTGAAGGATCTGGAGCAGAAGCAGCGAGCGGTTCGAGCCAGTCGTGAGGCGCGCTTACTGATTTATAAGAAGGCTAATCTGGAGGCTAAACTCTCCTCCCTGAAAGCCAAGATGAATACCGCCCAGCGGCGGGTAGAATGGTACGCGCAGTTTGCACCGGATCATCCTTATTTCGAGAAGTACACCAAGGAATTCGAGCTGACCAAGATCTCTTATGATGCGATCCAAGCCGAGCTGAAAGAGACCGAGAAAAAGTACAATGCGAAAATGGCTGTTTTCGATGCCAAGTCTCGCTCCTTGAATGCAAAATCTGAGAATCTTACCAGGCAAATTGAGCAGGCCAGTGAACGGCTCAGTAGACTGCCACGCTTAGATGCCAGCGGTGGAGTTTCTCAAGGAGCTGCCGTGCGCTGGAAGATAATGCAGTATGAGGAGAAATTGACCATCAAAGATCAAAGGGGATTAATTGAGGCGATCCTGGAGAGGTTCGACGAGGAACCTGAGCGATTCCCATTGTGGCTGCGATATATGGTGATCCATTTTTCTGGGATGCGCTACCAAAGCGCTCATGGTTCGTGGGCTGATGCCCGGGGCCTGCTGGAGTCGCTGAAGATTGAAGAGCTGACGGTTGAGAACCAGAAAATTGCGCCGGAAGAGCTGGATCAGGCCGTTGCCGAGGCGCTGGCGGAAAAGCGGGAGCAAAAAGAATCCGAGACGGAAAGTAAGAAGCTCGCCCAGATCGAGCGGCAGATCAGAATGCTGGAAAGCCAGTACAACCGGGGACGAGCTGTGCTGGAGATCAAGATCGAGGAGGCAAGCAAGGCGATCTCTCAATTAACTGAGAGAGAGGTGCTTGACAGCCTGAAGGCGATGCAAGATCAATTTCCGGAATGGGCCTGGAAGGAGATCGTCATCCGGACTGACCTGCGTCTCGAGACCAAGGAAGAGGATTGGGAGACTCTGACACCTGAGGAGACCCAGGAACGCTGGTCGTGGGAACAACGTCATTGGCGGGCGATCATGGATGCCTGGGAGAGGAAAGATATCACTGGCTGGCGCAAGCAACACGAGCGCAGTCTCTCATTGATCGTATCGCGGGCGGTGTGCAATGAAGTCTCTGAACACATCCATCACCTGCGCGGCCTGATCCCCGGCGCCGGGCTGACCTCCAAACCGGTGTGGTACCTGAATCACCAAAAAGCGAATCCCGGCAAAGCCTACTTCAAGCGACCTGCCAAGATTGAGGATTTGAAACCCGGAGCGAGCATCCTGTGGTTGGGCTGGGTCTCACGTGAGCCAAATGCCTGGCAGATCGCCCACCCGCTCTCGGGCGTGGAGATATTGCCCGCCTCGGCGAAGACAACGGCGGTGAACCGCAGGGGCATTGTTAAGGGTAAGAAAGGGGATACCTGGAATTACCGGGTGGAAGGCAACAAGTTTGTGCGCCGCGCCCAGCCGTTCATTACGAAAGTGGTCAATCCACCAAAGGTGAAAACAGTGAAAGGCCCGGAGATCAAGGAATGGCTGCGCTGGACACACGAGGCGATCGTGATCGATGTGTTTGAAATGGCGGATGGGAAATATGTGATGACTTTTGAGACTGGCCAGATCGGGGTCAATTTACGCCCCTTGAGCCACATCCTGGATCGCTGGGATGTCTTCGTGGGCTACATCCCTGAAGGAGAAGTTGATGCGGCCAAGCTGGGGAGCATGTTAGATCGGGATAAGATCCTGCCTCCCACTGCAGCCCTCGTGGAAGAGGATGTGCAGCCAGCGCTGGCCTTCGGCCTGCCATTGGTGGAAGAACCTGCCTTGGAAGAAGCCGAGCCAGGTGTAGTCAGCGGGTTGGAGATAGTGCAGCTCTGGCAGAGCCTCACCCGGCGGGAAAAGCAGGTCGTGGCGCTGATCTGCCTGGGGAACTCGACGCGGGAGGTGGCCACGCGCCTGGATACCTCCACCAGCAATATCAACAGCCATGTGAGCAACGCCATGAGCAAGTTCGGGGTCAAGCACCGCCAATCGTTGTGCGCCTGGCTGGCGGATTGGGATTTCAACTCGGTGGACTTGAAGTAGGGAAGTAGAGGCACTTTTCCCTGCATGGGAATTGCAGGGATTGCCAAGGCAAACTTATTATTTGTGCAGGTTGAAGTGATTGGGGTACTGTTATTGGTTACGCAGCCAGCGCAAGATCTGCCACAGCGCTTTACAATCCGTCTCCAGGTATTGGGAAATTTTATTTAGTTCTTCGGTCTCCAAGGGTTGCGGATGTTGGTAAGCATTCCAACCCATAACCATCACGCGCAGACCTTCGTCGAGATCGCCAGGCCAATGGACAGCGTACTCGGGATCGTATTTGCTCAAGGCCCTGGCCATCGATTTCAAACCGAAGTCCCAGGAACCGGGTAAACCACCCGGCCCGTCCAGGAAAGCCTTCTGCAGATCGACCCAGGGTAAAGCGCGTAATGGATGGTCGGCAAGCAGCTGCATTCTTTCAGCGGCGCGCTTGGTCTGCCATACCTCGGCGCCCGTCCAGTGGTAAAGCGCTGTTTGTTCCATGTCGGTGAAAGCGTTACCGGTCAGTTCGTCCAGGCGCTGGATGAAACGGTCGAACATGGTCAGTTCTCCGGTTGGATCTTCGGCCGGGGCGATGAATGTTTCGTAGCGCCATTCTCCACTATCCTCATAACCTAGGCCAACCATAAAGATCATCTCTTTGCCTTCCAGCGATGGCCATTGGGCCTCAAAATCAACGTTGACGTTGGTGAAGTACTCGTAATCAACGAAGAACTCGAAAGGCTTCTGGGGTGGGGTCG
>Ga0209742_10000542_pt1 | contig 19828 bp, 13 predicted proteins | sample DeeMarSeWOR38_10_FD_187462 | JGI IMG/M metagenome (GOLD analysis project Ga0209742, IMG submission 187462) | Marine sediment microbial communities from White Oak River estuary, North Carolina - WOR-3-8_10 (SPAdes) (version 2) | ecosystem: Environmental > Aquatic > Marine > Intertidal zone >... | reverse complement strand
CCTGGCTGGCGCATTCGATGTGGTATTGAGCCCGGATGATGCCTACCTTTACGTGGCAGGCTCACTGGACAATGCGCTTGCTGTATTCAGTCGCGGCACGGGCGGGGCATTAACGTATGTCGATGTCGTGGAGAACGTTTTTAATCCGCTATCAATCAGCGTGAGCAGTGATGGCCAGCACTTGTATGCGCTGGGTGGGGATGGAGTCACGCAAAGCCGTGGTATTTCCGCTTTCAGTCGCGATACCAGCAGTGGTGCTTTAACGGCAGTCGCTATCTATAGCAATGGTGAGAACGGAATTGTGGGGCTGGATGGTATGTATGGCCTGGCGATAGCGCCCAACGGTGGTTATGTTTATGTTGCGGCACAGTATGACAGCGCGCTTGGTGTATTCGCACGCGATGCAGGTACCGGTGAGCTGCGCTTCATTGAAGTACAAAAAGATGGTGTTGCTGGTGTGGATGGATTGGGAGTGGCCTGGGCGGTGGCAGTGAGTCCGGATAGCGTGTTTGTTTATGTCTCGGCCAGCAGTGATAACGCGCTAAGCGCCTTCAGTGTTGACTTAAGTGCAGTGCGCTAACGGCAGTTTTGTCAATCAGGATGAATGTGCCATCATCGTTTCAGGTTATTGATTACTGATAAAGAATAAACTGGATGTTCAACCGGCCTCGTTTGCTTTAAGTTCGGGTTCGGCGACGACTTTTTTGATGGCGTTGACCTGCAGTTCATGGAGTTTTTCCCCAATCTGTTTTCCCGTAAAACCGGCTTCAGTCAGTGCTTTTACGTCAACCTGGTTTGCTGCACTAAAGGCAGCCTGCAATAATTTTGCTTGCGGATAAGACTGATTTTCATAACCTTTGCGCCCCCGAAAATCGGCTTCGCAGGCTATGAGAAACTGTTCAAAGCGTTGCGGTTTGCGGAATGCGTCAATATTTTTCAGTAACTTCAAGATAGAGCTGGCGCGCAGTTCGTTGGCCTTGTGGCAGTGTAAATGATAACGCGCCACATGAATTGCCAGCTCGCGGTATTCGTTGGGAATTCGGTAACGATCACACAGAGCGTTAATCAACGGTACGCTGTTTTCTTCATGATTAAGGTGTTTGGGCCATTCCTCTTTTGGCGTGATGCCTTTGCCCAGATCGTGCACCAGTGCCGCAAAGCGAGTGACCGGATCATCCGTGAGTCTGGCGCATTGTTCCAGCACCATCATGGTATGCACACCGGTATCAATTTCCGGATGATGTTTTTCTGATTGCGGTACGCCGTACAATTGCTCAAGCTCGGGAAACAGTTTTTGCAGGGCATCGCAATCGCGTAAGGTGCTGAAAAACTGTTGCGGTGTATCGGTTGCCAGTGCAGTTTCCAGTTCTTTCCACACACGCTCGGGTACCAGGGCATCTACTTCGCCGGAATTGACCATGTCACGCATGAGCGCCAGCGTTTCATCCGCGACAATAAATTCCAGCGAAGCAAAGCGTGCCGCGAAACGCGCCACCCGTAATACCCTTACCGGATCTTCGCTGAAGGCGGCGGAGACATGACGCAGAATGCGTTGATCGAGATCCAGGATGCCATTGTAGGGGTCGATGATATTGCCATCCTCATCTTCAGCCATGGCATTAATGGTTAAATCGCGACGCAGCAGGTCCTGCTCCAGGGTGACGTCGCTGGAGGCGTGAAACTCGAAGCCTTTATATCCGGGCGCGGTTTTGCGTTCGGTGCGGGCCAGAGCGTATTCCTCGTGCGTTTCCGGGTGCAGAAATACTGGGAAATCCTTGCCGACCTGTTTAAAGCCCTTGTTCAGCATGTCTTCCGGCGTCGCGCCCACGACCACCCAGTCTTTTTCTTTGGGCGTGAAACCCAGCAATTTGTCTCTTACGGCGCCACCCACCAGATAAATTTTCATGTCGTATTCAGAGTCCGAATGCTAATATAGAGCACGTCTACGGTTTTGTGATTACACGAGAAGCGCTAATCTGCACATTTCGTTTCCAGCATGAACATCTCAATGACCGCAATCACTAAATATTCCACAGAGGCAGAATAACAGGATTAATTACGTACTGTATAGAATGCATCATACCAATCGTTCTCGCATCAAATTATTAACCACCGCAATCGTATTTTCTATCGCGGCTTTAACGCTGGGTTGTTCCAATCTTGGTTACTATGCGCAATCCATTGCCGGTGGATATGAAGTGCTGTCCAAACGCGAGCCCGTCGCGGAGGTGTTACAAGATCCCGCGGTGCCCCAGGAGATAAAAGACAAACTGCAAGTGGTGCTGGAGATTCGCGAGTTCGCCAGCCGGGAACTGCAATTGCCGGATAACGACAGTTATCGCACCTATGTTGATCTGCAGCGGCCTTATGTGGTCTGGAATGTATTCGCGGCGCCGGAATTTTCCATGCAAATGAAAGAATGGTGTTTCCTGTTTGTGGGTTGTGTGCGTTATCGCGGTTATTTCGATGAGCAGGATGCCGAACAATATGCCTCTGAACTGAAGCAGGAAGGGCTGGACGTTTACGTAACGGGTGTGGCGGCCTATTCAACCATCGGCTGGTTTGATGATCCGGTGTTAAATACCATCATCAAGCGTGATGAAATTCGCCTTGCCGGGCTGATCTTTCACGAACTCTCACATCAGGAAGTTTTTATTAAGGGTGACACCGCCTTTAATGAGGGGTTTTCTGTGACCGTTGAACTGGAAGGTGTAAAACGCTGGTTGCAGTACAAAGGCTCGCCGGACTTGTTGCAAAAATATCAGCAACGCAAGGACCGCCATAAACAGTTTGTCGCGTTAGTGAATGAAACGCGGGATCGTCTCGAAAGTGTGTATGGCAGTGATGCTGCCGTGGATTCAAAACGCGAGCAAAAGGCCGCGATCATCGAAGACATGCGTCAGCAATATCAGCAGCTCAAATCGCAATGGGATGGTTATGCCGGCTATGATCGCTGGTTCGCCCAGCCCATCAACAATGCCCAGATCGCTGCTGTCACCACCTACCGTGATTACGTGCCCGCGTTCCAGGCTTTACTGGCCCGGAAAAATTTCGATATGCGCGCGTTTTACCAGGCAGTGGCAGAGTTGGGTGACTTGCCGAAAAACGAACGTAACGCAGCCATCCAGGCGTTGCTACAAACCGAGCCTTCTGCAGATAATCGTTTATAATCAATAGCATAATAATCGCGCGCGCCGGACCCGGCGCTCTCCTTTCCCCACAATCAATTAAAGATTATTGCCCCCGGATCGATGGTATACATGGGCAGCTGCACACTATCAAAGTGAGTTACTAACCGTGGACGAGTGCCACGGAAGCCAGCGGTTATCCAGATAACAAGTCAGGCAACACGTTTCCCCCGCGCTATCCGGCGGCAGATAATATTCGTAAATACTGGCACCAGCGAAACAATGGCCAACATAAGAAAACTGGGATCCAAGAAAATTATTTTCGTCGGCTTCGCCGTGGTACTGGCCTTGCTCACCGTACTAATGGTGCTCTGGTCGCAAACCATTGCCACTTATAATGACCGCCTGCAGACCATCACCGATCAATTAATCGAAACACAGCATGTGTTTGCCATGCGTGATTCGGCCTACCAGCGCGCCATCATCCTGCACCGCATGGCCACCATGACAGATCCTTTTGACCGCAATGATGAATATATGACGTTTAAGGCGCTGGCCAACAACTTTATCAGTGCGCGCGACAAGTTCCAGGATATCGGTAGTGAGCAAGGTGAGCACATGCTGATCTGGAGCCGCGCTCGTCCCATGATCAAGCTCAACGCGCAACTGCAGAACGAAACCGCTGAACTCATCATGGAAGACCGTATCGAAGAGGCGCAGCAGCGCCTGGTGGAGCAGGTGAAACCAGTACAGGATACGGTAATGGCCGAGCTTACCAAGTTGTTTGATGTTGAAAGGGTCAATGCAGTACGTCAACTGGAAAACACCAAGCAGGAAAGCCAGATGGTTTACCTGGTGGTAACGTCCATCTCCGCCGCGGTGTTGTTACTGGGTGCGTTGATTGCGTGGTTTGTGGCGCGTCGCACTAACGAAAGTGAACAGGACCTGATGGAGCATACGCACAAGATTCGTGATCTCTATGCGTTATCCGGCAATGCCCGCCTGTCCTTTGATGAGCAAATCGAAGCAACACTTACGCTGGGTTGCAGGCTATTTGATATGGAGATCGGCAAGGTTTGCAGGATCAATCCGGTGGAAAACACCAATACTTTTTTACATACCGTTTCACCTGGGGACTTTAATGTGTTTCCCGGCACCAAGGTGGCGCTGGAAAAAACCTTCTGTAGCCTGGTCTATGAAAAAGACGGCCCTATTGCGCTGGACAATGTGCGTGAATCAAAATACCGCAGTTATCCTTGCTATGAATTCTCCCATCTTGAGTCTTATATCGCGGCACCGATTTATATTAATGGCGAAAAGTATGGCACGGTGAATTTTTCCAGCCGGCGTCCCCGTACGCGTCCCTTTTCAGAAGCCGATGTGGAATTGATTAAACTGGTAGGCAACTGGGTGAGCGTGGCGCTGGAGCGGGAATATGTGCAATTGGAATTAAAGCAGGCCAAGGATGCCGCGGAGATGGCCAACCGGGCCAAGAGCGGTTTCCTCGCCAACATGAGTCACGAAATTCGCACCCCACTTACTGCGATACTGGGTTTTTCCGAAACCTTGCTCGATAAAGACCAGAACGAACAGGAAAAACAGCAATCGGTGGAATCCATTATCAAGGCCGGCAGTCATTTGCAACAAATCATTAATGATGTGCTGGATCTTTCCAAAATCGAAGCCGAGCAACTGGAGATAGAGCAAGTCGAAACATCGGTGTTCAAGATGTTAACCGACATTGATGCCCTGGTCGGCGAACATGCGCGGGAGAAAGGTCTCACCTTTGACATCTTTTTCAAATTTCCCGTGCCCCGTAAAATTGTTACCGACCCCACGCGCCTCAAACAGATCCTGATCAACCTCTGTGACAACGCGCGCAAGTTTACTGAGACTGGTGGCATCAGTATCGATGTCGCTTACCTGGAACATTCCAGGCAGATGAGTTTTACCGTTACCGATACCGGTATTGGTATGTCGCACCAGGAGATGGGGAATATTTTCAAAGCCTTTACCCAGGCAGATACGTCCACCATTCGCAAATATGGGGGTACGGGTCTGGGATTGTGTATTTCGCAGCAACTGGCGCAAAAGCTGGGGGGTAATATCAGTAGCCACAGTGAAAAGGGTAAGGGCAGCCAGTTTATCGTGACTATCGCGGCCAATATTGGAGAAGATGCCGAGTTTGTGAATGAGGCGGGTAAAGCGGATTTGCAGCAGCAGGAATACGTCCGCCAGAAAGCCACGGTGCCACAGACATTAACCGGCAATGTATTACTGGCGGAAGACAGCGTCGACAATCAGCAACTCATCTCGATGTATGTGCGTAAAACCGGCGCATCGATTACTGTCGCTGAAAATGGCAAGATCGCCGTGAATCATGCCATGGCGGATGATTTCGATCTGATTTTAATGGACATACAAATGCCGGTAATGGGCGGCCTGGAAGCCACCCAGTGGTTACGGCAAATCGGTTGCCGCACTCCCATCGTGGCATTAACGGCCAACGCCATGAAGCAGGATCGTGACCGCTGTCTCGCAGCCGGCGCCGACGGTTACCTGACCAAGCCGGTGGATCTGCAGCGCTTTTACCAGGTGCTGGTGAAATTTTTGCGCGATGAAAAACAGCCGCGCCACGCCGGCAGTGCCTACATGAGCGAAGAGATTGCCAGTGATCCGGAATTCCAGCAACTGGTGCAAATGTTCGTGGAGAGTTTGCCGGGGCAGGTCAGCGCGATAGCCGATGCGGTATCGAAACAGGCCTGGGATGAGGTGGCGCTGTTGTCCCATAACCTGAAAGGCGTCGGTGGTAACTACGGTTACCCGGAAATCAGTGACATTGCCCATCGCATCAATAGCCAGACCCGGAATCAGCACTATGATGATATCGCTGGGCTCCTGTCCGAGTTGCAGGCGGCATGTCAGCAGATTACCGATAGCCAGCATAAACGCCGCGCTTCCAGTAATTAATCTTCTTTCAAATACGATACCGGCTTTACTTACCCGCGGCGGGCAGCACGGCGCAACACCGAGTAACGCTGGCGGATAGACTGTTGTCCGAGGTAGTGGGGCACCACGGCTTCCAACGCTTTTGGATTAATCGCAAACAGTTCCGGAAAGCCTTCTTCGCATACGCTATCAACGGTTGTCGACAGGTAGTTGTCCATGGTGAAGGGTTTGCCAGGCAACATGCCCATGATGGTTGCCTGCAGGCGCGACAGGCCGCTGCCCAGTGGCATGATCGGTTTTTTGATGCCGCTCACTTCCGCCGTGTACTTCACCAGTTCCAGCAGCGTGTAGACGTTGGGTCCACATAGTGGATAGCGTTGCCCAAAGGTGTGTTGGTTATCCAGCGCACGGGCAAATGCCAGTGCTACGTCTTCCACATAAACCGGAGCAAACTTCGCGTTGGCGCAGGCCAGGGGAAATGGCGCCAGGCGGGGCGGGATGCGCAGCAGTTTTGCAAAGCGATTGAAAAAATCATCGTAAGGCCCAAAGATCACCGAGGGTTGGAACGAAGTGACCGCCACATCGTGCAGGTTGTGCAGGTATTTTTCCGCTTCGCCTTTGCTGCGCAGGTATTTGCTTGGTCCATTCACGTCGGCCTTTAACGCGCTCATCTGTAACAGGCGCGGCACCTGGTTCATGACGCAGGCCTCACCCACTTTGCGTGCCAGCTCGACATGGATTTTCTGGAAAGTTCGTTTGCCGGCTTCGTTTAAAATGCCCACCAGGTTGACCACCGCATCCTGCCCGATGAATTGCTCTTTTAATACTGGTGGATCATGAATATCGGCGGAGACAATCTTTACGGTGGGTAATACCAGTAAATCACGATGCCGTTCCCGGTGCCGGCTGATCACCTTGATGCGGTGGCCCTGCTTTGCCAAAGCCTCGACAACCTGCTGACCCACAAAACCAGTACCACCCAGGACACAAATATTTTTTGCTCGCGACACGAAAATGCTCTCCGACTACTATTGACAGGCGTCATGCTAAAAACAGGTAACGGGCGAGATTCTCCGCAACTCATGCCGCAGCGTCAAGTGCGGAAGGGCATATACAAGCAATTGCGTGTTGCGATCATTTTGTGAGCACACGTAGCGTCGCTTGCTACGGATAGGGGTTGCAGTGTAATTACACTGAAATCCCGCGCCGTGCTCGTTATACTTCGATGAGTATATGTAAAAATCGACGAGGAAATTGCAATGGCCTATCAATCCATCAACCCGGCAAACGGAGAACTTCTGGCAAGCTTTGACACCTGGGACGATGTGACCTTGTGGCGCGAGGTGGAAGCGGTGGGTGATGCCAATGCCTTATGGTCCGCCACGCCGTTGTCGGAACGCTGTGATTTGATGCAACGCGCCGCGCATCAATTGCGTCAGGACAAAGCCGCACTGGCGGCCATGATCACCCGGGAAATGGGTAAGCTGATATCTGAAGCCGAAGCGGAAGTCGAAAAATGCGCGCTGGGCTGTGAATTCTATGCCAACCACGGTATCCAGTTTCTGCAGGACGAAGTGATTGCAACCGATGCCGGCAAAAGTTTTGCGTGCTACCAGCCAATCGGTACCGTACTGGCGGTGATGCCCTGGAATTTTCCCCTGTGGCAGGTGTTTCGGTTTGCCGCGCCGGCGCTGGTGGCCGGTAATACCGGGGTATTAAAGCATGCCTCCAATGTTCCGCAATGCGCGCTGGCCATCGAGGAGGTGTTTAAAAAAGCGGGCTTTCCCGCCAATGTATTTCGAACCTTGATGATCAGCGCCAGGCAGGTGCAGTCGGTGATCGAACATCCGGTCATCAAGGCGGTGACGCTGACCGGCAGTGAGCCGGCAGGCCGGCAGGTGGCATCGCACGCAGGCGCCAATCTCAAGAAAAGCGTGCTGGAACTGGGTGGCTCGGATCCTTTTGTTGTGCTGGACGATGCCGACCTGGAGCATGCGGTCAAAAACGCGGTGATTTCCCGTTTCATGAATGCCGGGCAGAGTTGTATTGCGGCTAAGCGTTTTATTGTGGTGAACAGTATTGCCGACGAGTTTTTACAGCAGTTCAAAACCGCTACGGAAGCGCTCAAGACCGGCGATCCCATGGATGCCGCAACCACGCTGGCGCCGCTGGCACGCAGTGATTTGCGGGATGAATTGCATCAACAGGTGACGGACAGTATTGCTGCGGGCGCGCGGATGGTGACGGGTTGTGAACCGGTGGCGGGACCGGGCGCGTTTTATCAACCATCAATCCTTGCGGATATCAAACCGGGGATGCGGGCTTATGAAGAGGAGTTTTTCGGACCGGTGGCGTTGGTGATTGTCGCCGAAGACGAATCCGATGCCCTGCGCATTGCCAACGACTCCCGGTTTGGATTGGGCGGCAGTGTCTGGACTCGTGATTCACAGCGCGGTGAAGCGTTTGCCAGAAAAGTGCAGTCCGGTTCGGTATTCGTGAATGGTTTTGTGAAAAGCGATCCGCGCTTGCCGTTTGGCGGTATCAAGGCTTCCGGTTACGGACGCGAATTATCCCATCACGGTATGCATGAGTTCGTCAATGTCAAAACGGTCTGGATTCGCTGACGCGTGGAGCTTGCCTTAATCGTTTTACTGTACCTGCTGGTGGGTGCGATTGCCGGTGTGTGTGCCGGATTGTTTGGTGTTGGCGGTGGGCTCATTGTGGTACCCGCACTGGCGTACGTATTTAACTACCTGGATATTACCAGTGCGTCCATTATGCAACTCGCGGTAGGCACTTCGCTGGCAGTCATTATTGTTACCTCCATTTCCTCAGTATTGGCGCATCACAAACACGGTGCGGTGCAATGGACGCTGTTTTTGAAAATGGCGCCGTTTATTGTTGTGGGTAGTTTGCTGGGCGCCTATGTGGCGGCGCGCGTGCCGAGTGATTCCCTGAAACTGATCTTTGGTGTGGTGGAGATGCTCATCGCACTGCAAATGTATTTTGAATTTCGACCGGAAGCCTCGCGCGTGCTGCCAGGTACCGTCGGTCTCGGTACGGTGAGTTCCAGTATCGGATTCATTTCCGCCGTCGTGGGTATCGGCGGAGGTACGATGATGGTGCCGTTTCTGACCTGGTGTAATGTCAATATTCATAAGGCAGTCGCCACATCGGCGGCCTGTGGTATGCCCATTGCCATTGCCGGTAGTCTGGGTTTTGTTTTACTGGTGCCTACCGCCGCCGATCTGCCGCAAGGCTCGATCGGCTTTGTGTATTGGCCGGCATTGCTGGGTATCGCCTTTGCCAGTATGCTGGCAGCCCCGGCCGGTGCGCGCCTGGCGCATCGGTTATCAACGCATAAACTCAGGCGCATTTTTGCGCTGTTTCTGTTTTTTATAGGACTATTGATGTTGTTGTCATAGCGGGGACATACTTCCCTCGGTCTCTCCGTTTTGGTGACATGTCTATAGTTATCAGATAATTAACCTTCCTATATTGCGGGCAATAAATTCTTGTCACTATCAAGCTGTCGCGTTCCGAGACGATAACCTGACATATGACGGCGCTTCATGAAGGCTGCTTTAAGCAATGTGACTGCTGTCACATTTTCTTTTTCTGTAGTGGATATGATGAGCGCCACAATATTTTCGGTATGCAGTCAGGAGATGCAGTATGTTTTCCAGGTTAGTAAAGATAGTACTCGGCTCAGCCATGCTGTTTAGCGTGTTTGCGTTCAATGTTCAGGCTAAAGACTATAATAACGGCTTTCTGGCAGCGGAAGGCGGTGATTTCAATTCTGCAGTACAGCAATGGGGGCCGCTTGCAGAACAAGGCCATGCAATAGCTCAGTTTAATCTGGCATTGTTATATCATAGTGGCCTCGGGGTTGATCTTGATGAAGCCAAAGCCGTGAGCTGGTACAAGAAATCCGCCAGCAATGGTTATTACAAGGCTCAGGAGTATCTTGCCGTGGGTTATCGTGAAGGCTGGTTTGGTTTGCCAAAAGACAGCAAACAAGCGAGTTATTGGGAAAAACAACTGGAAGCCAATACGCGTTAAACCCGCATTCGGTAACATATCGAATCAAGCGCCGGGCATTGCATGCAACGCCCGGCTTTTTTATTTCGCTTCTTCATAAACAGCTAATTATTTTGCTCCACAAATACCGATAGCTTGTTATACTATTTGCAGGTAGTGTCCTGCTACGCGAACGCCAAACAATGATTACAAATCAGTTCTGGTAAGTAATCCATTGTTAATCTGTGCTTTTTTACTATTCTAATTATCAAGTGAAGTACCTATTACCGGGGGTGACATGCAGAAATTGCAAGCTAAGAAATGGGTATTAACGATTATCTCGCCACTTATATTGATCGCTAGTTGTGCAACGGCAGAGCGTCATTATGATCAGCGGATAGATGATGCGACCGGAAAACCGCAGTGGGTGCTGCATGGGACGCAAACATCAAAAACCGATCGCGGCAGAATTTTTCTCGGAGTAGGTGAGGCGCAGACTAATGGTGAGTTTTCTCGCCAGGCAACAACTGCGAACCAACGCGCCAGGGAGGAGTTGGAGCAAATGGTACAACGATTTATTGAAGTGGTATCGCGTGACTATATCGCATCGGGTGCCGCTGCACCGGCCGGATTCCAGGAACATCAGGCACCGCGTTACATTACTGAGATGACCGGTCTTGTGTTACCGAAGGCACAAATTATGGAGCACTGGGTAGACAGGGACAGTGAAAAAATATTTGCCATTGCGGAGATAGATTACTCACAGGTGGTTTCCCTGATCGATGAATCCTCTGCTGTCAATCCAGGTTTTAAAGATTATCTGAAAGACCGCGGTGAACTGGTGTTCGACCGTATTGCGACACAGCACTAACATTCATTGGTCGTTTAACAGTGTTAGGCAAACGCGCGTTTTGTGCATGGTGATACAGGCTGTATTAACAGCCTGTCATATTCCCGCCAGGCCATGGACCTTCCGTCCCACATGCATTAGAGTAATACCCCTGAATCAATGACTGTCCATTAGCATCGACTGGCAGCAATCGATCGTTCATTCCTTTAATAAATAACAATATACGCTCGGGGTAAACATGCACAATACTTTTTTACGCTGGCTGTTTTTATCTGGCTTAGTCTGGTTAGCAGCGGGTTGTGCGAAAGATGCCATCGATCCCAAGCTGCAGGCGCTAATCGACAAACCGGACTGGGTTCTGGGTGAAAGCACTAAATATCAGGAGCGCCAGTATTTACTGGGGCATGGTGTCAGCGCCAGACTGGAGACAGCAAAACGGCAGTCATTTCAGGATCTGGCCGATGCGTATAACGTGCAACTGCAAGTGTACCTTAATGCTGAGCTGGCGAATTCCGAGATCCACCTACAGGATACTGATGCCCTGATGGCCGCACAGCGGGCGTTGTACAGGGAACGCATCAGCGCTTACCATCAAATCGCGGAAACCTGGCAGGATCCGCACAGTGATGCTTTCCATGTGTTGAGCGTGATTGATCGTGTCCAGGCAGGCAAGGACCTGGCTAATGAGGTCTACCAGGTCGACCAGAAAGTGCAACGGGTGGTAGATAAGGCGGAACAGGAAAGTGACGCGTTACAACGTGTTGCTATTGCCAGCTTGGCGCTTGATAAGTTTCAGCAACGCGAAGACCTGCAGATTGCGGCAAAAGTATTGCTGCCTACGACCGTAGTGACGAGCAGTGAGTGGACCAGTGAGACGCTTCAAACGCGCATCAATAACTGGCTGACGGAAGTGAAGATCATGCCGGTATTGAATCAAAATGATCCGAAATTATTTGATGCCCTCGTGGGCGGCGTGAGTAAGGCCGGTTTTATCGTCGACTATGGTGCCAATCCCGATTATATCCTGAAAGCTACATTCGAGCAGGGAGAGATTAAATGGAAAGATGGAATCTATACCATGGATGGCAATTTACGTCTCGAACTGTGGGATGGCGAGAGCAAAGGGCAGGTGCGCGGTGCGACGAGCTGGCCGATCGCTGTGTCTGCCATCGAACGCGAGCAGCTTGCCGATGAGGTCGCTGATGCGGTCAGCAATGCCAATGAAAAAAATCTAAAAGACGCCCTGGTAGGTTTTGAGGCGGAGTAGGTGAAAACGATCGTCTAGCCACCGGTCATGGACATGAAACGCACGACCTGCTGTGGTTTTTCATTAAATTCATGGCGCTCAGGTTTCAATGCGATGCTGTCAATAATGACTTGTTTCAATTGTTCATCATTAATCCCGGCTCGTAACAGGGGCCGCAGTTCCACTTTATCGGATTGCCCCAGGCATAAGTAAAGCGTACCGTCGGCTGCGAGGCGCACCCGGTTACAGGTCTCGCAAAAATGTTGGGATAGCGGGGTGATAAAACCAATTCTTAAGTCGGTGCCTGCCACCTGTACATAGCGCGCGGGTCCCCCGCCAGGCATCATGCCGGGTATCAGTTCGTATTTTTGTGCCAGGCGCTCCTTGATAACCTGGAGACTGATGTAGTGGCTGCTCGCGTTGCGGCCGGTATTACCAATCGGCATGGTTTCGATAAAGCGCAGGGTAAAACCATGTTCAATACAAAACGCCACCAGGTCTTCCGCTTCATCATCATTGATGCCCTGCATTAAAACCGTATTAATTTTGATAGGACTGAATCCCGCGGCCCTGGCCGCCATTAAACCATCAATGACCTTTTCCAGTTTGCCACCATTGGTGATTTCCTTGAAACGCTGCGGGTTAAGGCTGTCCAGGCTGACATTGAGCCGGGAAACATTGGCTTGTCGCAGTTGACTGGCGTAGCGCTTGAGTTGTACGGCGTTGGTACTCAACGACAGGTCTTCAATGCCCGTTAGCATCGAGAGCCGTTGTGCCAGTTGCGGAAGGTGCTTGCGCACCAGCGGTTCGCCGCCGGTAATGCGAATACGGCTGACACCCAGTTCGCCAAAAGCTTTAATGACCCGTTCGATTTCAGCAAAGCTTAACCATTCACTGGGTTCTTCAAAATCCTTAAACCCTTTCGGCAGGCAATAAAAGCAGCGCAAATCACAGCGGTCGGTGACGGATAGCCGCACGTATTCTATGCTTCTGCCAAAAGGATCGATGAGTGCCATGGTTAAAATCCGCTAAGGATGTTAACAATATTTTAGTGCATTAAATTGTCTGGTAATAAAGATTCTGCGGATGTTTTGCCTGCGCGAAGAAAAACCAGCGTTCTGCAAGCAGGCCGATGTACTGAATAACGAAAGCCAGCACAAACAGCATGGTGGCTTGTTGGTTGAACAGCGCGACGGCGAGCAGCGCAACGGGTACCGGAAATACCAGGATCATAAAGATCCATTTGATGGATTTTAAAAACGAGGCTTTTTTGCCATGAAAAAATTCCCGCGTATTGAAGGATCCACCCATAGCGCCCTGGGCTTTTTGCTGAATATGAGTGTGACGGACTCCGATGGCGGTTTTTAAGGTGGATTTATATTTGATGCGATAGTTGCGTATCAGCGACGCCGAACGGGTAAGAAACGCAGTCATGGTCAAAATTATGGCCCATACGGTCATATGCCCCAATAGTGGTGATTGCATCTGTTGTGCATACAGTGCTGCCAGTGTGCAACCGGAGGCCATGCCAAACAGGGTGTAATTAATGGGGGTTAACGGTGTATACCATTCCTGCAGGAATTTCAGGCAGGCGTAAATCATGCCGGTGCAGACGAACAAGGCGATGCAGGCAATGACGCCAATACTGCCAATAACAATAGTAAGTCCGGCTTCCGGAAATGCGGCAGTGCCAAATACCGGCGGATTGATTTCAAAATAATGCAATACGCCGTACAGGAACACAAAAAACATAAAGATGGGTAATACGATGACTTCCCGTGATAACCAGGAAGTACGCCACTGGGTGGCGGCACGCCAGGCGCGTTCCGGGCGACCCAGGTGAAAAAACGACGCGATTAATCCGCCAATTAAGAATACCAGAGCTATCAAGCTGCCCACAGCATAAAACACTCCTGTCTCCAGCGGGATATGTTCCAGCAGGGTATAACTCTGGCCAAAGAACAGGGCGAGAAACAGACCCTGGCCAACGCCAATCAGTGTCGTTAAAAAGATGACGGAATACGGAGGATTCATTACTAACAGGCTCCTTTCTTGTAATTCGGTGTTGTTCGCAAAGATTGTTACCAGCTGGTTGAGTCTTCGAGGAATGGGCCTTCCTCGTCGGCAACCAATGGACCTTCTTTCTTGAGCGGGTTATCCACGCGCACCAGCTCGTCTTCGTGATAATGTTTCTTGGTCTTGCGTCGCGGTAAATAATGGTTCGCCGGCTGGGTGCCCCATTCCGGCATCAGGGCGTAGCCGCCTTCTTCACGAATCGCAATAGACACTTCGGAATTAGGATCATGCACATCACCGAACAGGCGTGCGTTGGTGGGGCAGGAAATTACGCAGGCCGGTTTGCGCTCCGCTTCAGGGATGCTTTCATCATAGATGCGGTCCACGCACAAGGTGCATTTCTTCATGACCTTTTCATGCTCATCCAGTTCACGCGCGCCGTAAGGACAGGCCCAGGAGCAATAACCACACCCAATGCATTTGTCGTAGTCGACTAATACAATACCGTCTTCTTCGCGCTTATGGCTCGCTCCCGTAGGACATACCGGTACGCAGGGCGCATCTTCACAATGCAAACAACTCTTGGGAAAGTGTACCGTTTCGGTGTTGGGAAACTGTCCCACTTCAAATGTTTGTACGCGGTTAAAGAAGTTGCCGGTGGGGTCGGCGGCATAGGGATTGTCGTCCGACATGGCGCCGGCTGAGCCGGAGGTGTTCCATTGCTTGCAACTGGTGACGCAGGCATGACAACCCACGCACACATTTAAATCGATGACTAATGCTAACTGCGTCATGAGGCATTCCTCTTATTACGACCCTTACCTTTCCCCGCAAAATAAGCTAACCACTTCTTGCGTTGCGCCTGACCGGGCACGGGTTGCAGTGGGGTAAATTGGGGTGATGTCACCGGTTCTTCGCTGGCATCGGCTTTGTAAACGCGCACTCGCACGTCATACCATCCAGCCTGACCGGTTACGGGGTCCGAGTTGGAAAGATGATCGCCGTCTTTATTCGCTGGCAATTCTTCCGAGATCAGGTGATTCAACAAAAAGCCTTTCCGTGATTCATTCGCATCCGGTGTAAGGTTCCATGCGCCCGATGCTTTGCCAATCGCATTCCAGGTCCATACGGTGCCAGGTTCCACCGCTTCGGAAAAACGGCACATACAACGCACCTTGCCGTGCATCGACTCCACCCAGATCCAGTCACCGTCGTTAAAACCGCCGGCTTTGCCCACCTTGGGATTAACGTATAAATAGTTATGCGCATGAATCTGGCGTAACCAGGCATTTTGTGAATCCCAGGAATGGTACATGGCCATGGGCCGCTGCGTGATGGCGTTCAAGGGATACTTTTGTTTATCGGACAACTGGCCTTCCAGTGGCTCGTAATAAAACGGCAGCGGATCAAAATAGGTTTCGATGCGATCCCGCAAGCGATCCGGTGGTTGTTTGCCGGCATACTTGCCTTGCGCAGCCAGACGAAAACGCTGCAACACTTCTGAATAAATATGTATGTTGATGGGGTCGGCATGGCGCGTCATGTGATGATACTTGGCCCAGTCCAGGTAACCCTTGTTCCAGTTACGCATGTATTGATAAGACTTGGGTAACTCATAATGGAACACGCAATTGTTCTTTTCATACATTTCCCATTGCTTCGGATTGGGTTCGCCTCGCATGAATTTTTCGCCACCTTTGCCGCGCCAACCCGCCAGGAAACCGATACCGGAACCTTTTTCCGTTTCATGGTTAATAATAAAATCCGGATAGTCGCGGTACTTGCGTGTGCCATCAGGATTGGCAAACGCGGGCAAGCCCAGGCGTGCGCCGACCTCAATCAGCACTTCCTGGAAGGGTTTGCAGTCGCCGGTGGGCGGTAGTACCGGAATCCGCACTGAATCCACCGGGCCGTCGAATTCCGAAATCGGACGATCCAGCATAGACATGACATCATGACGCTCCAGGTAGGTCGTATCCGGTAAGACTAAATCAGCGTAGGCCACCATTTCCGACTGGAACGCGTCGCAAACAATTAAAAATGGAATCTTGTATTCACCATTCTCATCCTTGTCATTCAACATCTTTCTGACTTCCACGGTATTCATGGTGGAGTTCCACGCCATGTTGGCCATGAAGATCATTAAAGTGTCGATGGGATAGGGGTCGCCACGCCAGGCATTGGTAATCGCATTGTGCATCATTCCGTGCACCGACAGGGGGAATTCCCAGGAAAATCCTTTATCAATGCGGATGGGGTTACCGTGGTCATCCACAAATAAATCATTGGGGTCAGCGGGCCAGCCTAAGGGCATACCGCCCAGGGCAGTGTTGGGTTTTACACCCTGCGGACCATTGGGTGTTTTTGGGCACGGCGGAATGGGGCGCGGAAACGGCGCCTTGTGGCGAAAACCGCCGGGTCGATCAATCGTGCCGAGGATGCTCATTAATATGGAAAGCGCGCGAATGGTTTGAAAGCCATTGGAGTGTGCCGCTAATCCACGCATGGCATGAAACGATACCGGATTGCCGATGACAGCTTCATGGTCTTTGCCCCAGGTGTCGGTCCAGGCAATGGGTAATTCAATTTTTTCATCGCGCGCGGTGATGCCCATTTCGTGCGCCAGACGGCTAATGGTTTCCGCAGGAATGCCGGTAATGTTGGCTGCCCATTCCGGCGTGTAATCTTTGACGCGGTCCACCAGTAACTGGAACGCCGGTTTCACCGGTGTGCCATCGTCCAGCTTGAATTCACCCAGCAAATAAGGGTCAGCACCTTCGGTATGAGTCATGACCGGTTTGTTGGTAGTGCGATCCCACCACACCTGATCCTGGGGCTGGGCGAGATGCGCGGTGTCTTCTTCCTCGCTGCGTATCAACAGGCCGTAGTCATCGTCATTTTTATCGAGGTTAACCAGTTGCGCGGCATTACTGTACTGGATGAGAAACTCGCGGTCATACAAACCCTGTTTGATGATCTCGTGAATCAAGGACAGGATCAGCGCGCCGTCGGTGCCGGGTTTGATAGGCACCCATTCGTCGGCAATGGCGGAATAACCGGTACGCACGGGATTCACCGTAATGAAACGGCCACCGTCACGTTTAAACTTGGAGAGTGCCATTTTCAGCGGATTGGAGTGATGATCTTCCGCAGTGCCAAACATAATAAACAGCCGCGAACGGTCCAGGTCTGGTCCACCGAATTCCCAGAACGAGCCGCCAATGGTGTAAATCATGCCGGCCGCCATGTTTACCGAGCAGAATCCGCCGTGGGCTGCGTAATTGGGCGTGCCGTATTGCTTGGCGAATAAACCAGTCATCGCCTGCATTTGATCGCGGCCGGTGAACAGGGCAAATTTCTTGGGATCGGTTTCGCGAATATGGCGCAGCCGCTCTTCCATCATGTCGAAGGCTTCATCCCAGCTGATGGCTTCGAAGGCATTATCTCCACGATCCGCCCCGGGTTTGCGGCGCAGCGGTTTGGTGAGCCGCGCAGGGGAATATTGTTTCATGATGCCGGAGGAACCCTTGGCGCACAGCACCCCTTTATTCAATGGGTGATCGGGATTGCCCTGGATGAAACGCACCTCGCCATTACGCAATGTAACGCGGATGCCACAGCGGCAGGCGCACATATAACAGGTCGTATTTTTAACCTCGATGCTATCGTCAGAGGTGGCGGTTTGGTTGGTGTTAGTCTTTGTATTTACAGCCATTTTTGAGCCCTGCGAGTTGCGGAAATGCATTATATATCAGTATATATTAATATAGCCAATCAGCTATATTCAGGTCGGGATAGAAAAAAATTATCTACGATTACCACAATTTATCGGCGGTTTTAATCAACCGTTTTGTTCAACCATAGTTACCGTCATTGCGATTTGAAACAGTCCTTTTTTATCCCGTGGCACAGATCCAAATAAAGCTGGAAACGCAACTATCAGTGATGCGCTGGTTCCACTGCATCTCGGTATAGTTTGCGCCGTAGTTGTTCGAGTGATGAACCAATATTACTGATACAGCTTTTTTAATGTCAGCACAATTTTCTCAACGAAATGCCTTAAGTGTAGTTAGCGATTGTTAATCTTTCCTGCTCGATTTGTTGCGAACACCCATAACCTTTTTTATGTCTTTAAAGTATCGCCGCAACTGGGTGAATAAAGCATGATCCTCGTCAGTGTTTAGGCTTAATGGATAACCTGCAATAACGTGGTCGGCAATGCGGGTTAGCCGGGAATAAACGCTGCACGCGCGCGCTGGTGATCGAGCGGAAGAAAGAGCATCTCTCGCGTTTCATCCAAACGCGCAATCATGAAATTCAGTTCGGACGTCATCGATGAACTTGCTTTGAATAATTGATGCGATAAAAAAACCAGCCAATGATGTTTGCGTGTTAATTTGCATAGAATAAGCAGTTGCACGTCAACCAGTTTTAATAACAGCAAAATATATACTCAACTGAACTGGTCCAGCATCGGATCCAGAGGAGGGACTCTCAATGGTGGACGCTATTGCAACGGACCAAACCATGCTTGTTATTGACGGCGGCATCGCAGGGTTAAGCGGTAATCGATGAGTCTGAGTATGGCAAGCAGGGTTTGCTCATTGAGAAGAATCCTGCGGTGGGCTGTGCTTGGAGCGAAGGCAGCTCCTGGAGTAAGACTTTCGATAGAGTTGTAAAAGGTTATAAAGCTCTAACGGCGTGTAACGGGACGCCTGTTTTTACCGTGCTGCTGCCGTGCTTTTTAGCTTTGCTGCATCTCCGTTCCCCTAAAAAACCCAATTACATCAAAAGGCTTTTTATTTTTTGCCCAGATAGGGCTTTTCATGCTGCCTCGTTTTGCCCCGGCGAGGGGAATAAATTCTTTGTTGTAAAACCGCGACGCCAGTATCTGGCATGGTATTTGTGATTTTTACCACAGCCATTCCGGAACTGGTTCGCATTTACTTGATTATTTTGTATACAATTTAATCTGGATTGTTGCAAAAATGAAACACTGTGCTAATTTTAATGCGTGAAACACAATTTATTTGTTGCAATAGCACAACAGCTGGGCTATAAAATTGCCCAGTAGTACCCATCCACTTATCTTTACTAAGGAGAGGAGTTAATAATGAAAAAACAATTAATTGCAATGGCTGTTGCAGCCGGCATGGTCGCCCCGATGGTGGCTATGGCAGAAGCAACGGTATACGGCCGCGCGCACATGTCTCTGGACTTCAATGATGACGGTAACGAATCCGCCATGAACGTGTCTTCCAACGCATCCCGCGTCGGTTTCAAGGCTTCCATGGATCTGGACAATGGCATGAAAGCCGGTGCGCAGATGGAAGGTACTGTCGGTGTTGACACCGGTGGCTTTAGCATGAACCGCAACACTTTCGCCAGCCTGGGCGGTGGTTTTGGTGAAGTGCGCGTTGGTTTACATGACACCCCACTCAAGGATGTACGTTCCAAGCTGGATATGTTCGGTGACCGTGTCGGCGATCTGCGTTCCCTGACTCGTGCGGGTAGTGTTAATCTCAATGCTAAGAGTAAGGGTAACGCTTGGGATGAACGCTTTGGAAACGGTATCCTGTATATCTCGCCGAAAATTGCCGATAGCTGGGTGATTAAAGC
>Ga0209742_10000540_pt1 | contig 19874 bp, 15 predicted proteins | sample DeeMarSeWOR38_10_FD_187462 | JGI IMG/M metagenome (GOLD analysis project Ga0209742, IMG submission 187462) | Marine sediment microbial communities from White Oak River estuary, North Carolina - WOR-3-8_10 (SPAdes) (version 2) | ecosystem: Environmental > Aquatic > Marine > Intertidal zone >... | reverse complement strand
ATACAAAGAAGAAGCTACGCTTTGAGTATCAAAATTTACCATGGAAGTTTCAGCCCAAATACCGATTGTATTGGGGGCATTAATGATAGAATGGTTTATTTTTGTTGTAGTAGAAGTAGTAGCACAACCTATTATGTGTGAAAGTAAAGTTGTAAAAAAAATGATAGCTAATATTTTCTTTATGATTCTCATTTTGCCTCCATTTTTTATGTTGTTTTATCTATCTAATCATTGAAAATCCGGAGATTTTGGAGTTGCAATCACACCTAAAAACTTTTTTATCACCGTTGTTGTAACTCCTCCTCTAGTGCCACAATGGTTATTACTTGAACCCTCAGTATTGTCCCATACAATTCAAGCAGAAAAAACTTATCCATTAAAGCCTAGTTCCTTTCTATAAATTCAAAAAATAAAACACCCTTTTGGCCCTGTAGGAGTTAAAATAAATTTATTATTAAAATACTACTTTGTAGTCAATAAAAAGTAATTGTTATAAATGATAGTCAAATTCTCATTTCTTGCCACAATCTTAACTTTTATGTCTCTAAAAACAAGTAAAGGTTGCCAGTATAAATGGCAACCTTTTAGGAATTATTCACGAGTCCATCTGCATAGCAATAAAAGCATGTCGCTGATGCCCTGCATATGAAATGAAAACCCCCGATAAAACATGGGGCAAGGGATTGGTCTTTTCTACTTGACACTGTCAGACATATCAGCAGAAATCTGTACTTTTCTTGAGTCTCCCTTACTCAAAATTCCAGTAAAAAGTTAATTCACCAATTTATATTTTACATTTTTTTCAGAGGAATAGTTTCGGGAAGGCGCTTCACGGCAAGTTTGGCAATCTGGAGAACAACCTCTTTACGATCACCGGTAATGGACATTCCTATTTTATTCTGGCGTAATGCGCGTAGTTCAAAATAATTGTTAAAAGCATCCTTGCCAAGATATGCTTCATCAAGTACACCCTCAATCTTTTCCCCTTTCTCCTCACCGCCAATATTGTCCAGAATAACCTTGGCCTGGTCAGGTGACCCAAAGGTAAGCTGGTAACTTTCAACCCCACCTTCCGGTTTTTCAACACTATAAGTACAGAAAAAGGAAGTGGATCCAGGTTTGATAAGCAATTTTGCCCCTGCCAGTGCTGCAACCTCCTCACCCGTGACTACATCACATGCATTGATATCCGGGATTTCCATCCCAGCTGCATTGGCCTGAACTGTATAAAATAATATTAAAGTTACAATAACACCACAGAACCCTATCCATCTTCCTTCCATACAGAGAACCCTCCCGTTAACAGTTTCCAAGAATTTCTTATTATGAATTATAGGTTGATTGACCAAAAAATACACTCATTTTTGATAACTGCAACGAATTGCAAAGGTGTGCGAAATAATATGTCAGGATAGGAAACAATGGTTCTCCTGCAAGATAAAGCTTCACCCTGTCTTTTTCAGAGTTAACATGTGGAATGGCAATAGTATCTATTCAATCAATCCATAAGTTTCCATAGAAGCAGCAATGCAACTTGACATTAACGACCAAAATCAGCGGACAGCCCAGGACACTACGGACTCCAACTCTTGTCACTTTCTTCCGAAGCTCCACTGGTTTGGCAGGACCGCGTGTTAGGTCCGACCGTGTTAGATGTCGGGCCTGAATCTACTCTTGCCTGACTATATCGACCGAAATTTCCACCGCCGGAATCGTTCCTCTGTTCTCAAGCCAGTGTGTGGTGTCCCTATCCTCGGGCCAGCCCACTCCCGGCCCATAGTCCGTAGCGACACCATTTCGATGGTCAGTGATCGTTCCTTGCATTATGTAGACGGTGCCTGGTCTGTCTTTATGATCGTGAATCGGGCCGAAGACGCCTCCAGGCTCGATGGTCACCATACGCATTCGAAGTTGGCGTCCTGCCATGCCCTCGATCTCAGGTCCAAGGTCAACCGTTGCAAGTAACTTCATCGTAACACCTTTCGTCTCAGGTGCAACCTGATTGTTGCTCATCGTATTCTCCTCTCTATACTTGCCACAATAGTAGTTTTTTGAACTTATTTTGGTGTTTTCATTTGTACTGGCAATAGTGACTATGTTGTTTTTCCAATAACAAAGGCTATCGCCAATCCATCTGCTAAAGAAATACAAGCCCAGAAAACAAGCTCAAGGCCAATCAAGTGTAAAGGTTCTCCAAATAAGTTATATGGAGTGAAAAACTCCCAGAATAAAAATGTCATAACAAATACTAAACCGGCAAAACGTAAACCCTTCTTCAATATACCAGCAGGCCATGCTGGAGAAAGCCAACGAAACAAATAAGCATGAATTATCCCAAATATAACAATACCAATAATTATTGGGAATGGTGTATTGACCACTAGCGGCAAAGGCTCAAGTTCTGTCCATACGGCTATTAATTTTTGGCTTTGTGAAGCTGATTCTATAAGGATTCCATTACCATTCCATCCAAAGCCTAAAAGTCGGAAGGTCAATAACATTGTTATATTCATGGCTAATCCACCTGCAATGCCAGCCAAAATTGTTCTTCCATTTGTGAGCTTCATACATTCTTAAATTCCAAATTTCTTGTCACAATAGTTACTTTTTCAGGACAACTTTTGAAGTTACTATAACAAATGGATAATTTAACTTTTATGCAAAAAAACAGAGAAGGATTTTCTTATCCCAGTCCTGACTTTACTTTTTCAAGTATGCAATGACAATTTTGACACTGCAATCAATTCATTTCGTTAAGATTGTTTGGAGAGTGATTAAATTCAAAAGTGTCTTTCTTTATGAAGATATCTTAATATTCTAGCAGGGCAGAAGCTTTTGCCAACCTATCATATTTGTTGACAGTCCTGCCGAATATCTATTAAAGCCGATTTGTAATTATGGGAATATATCTTTCTATGGTGCACAATAAGTCATGTATCTTTATACATGAATCACTGAAATACTAAAATAAAGTATATGATTCATACTGTTATATGCTATGAACATTGGAAATTATCCTACCAAAAGGTCCAGATTCCTTATAACAATTTTGGGCTTCATCCTTGTCATCATAATAGGAATCCTAGATTATCTTATAGGTCCTGACTTCTCCTCTCTTCTTGCCTATCTGATCCCTGTCATCGTTGTCACCCGTTTTGTTGGGAGAACGGCAGGGATTTCAACTTCTGTGGCGAGCGCCACAATCTGGGTACTTGCCGACATTATGGCGGATCCCAATTATACTTTTCTACCTGTGCACTTTTTAAATCACATGGAGAATCTGGTCATCTTCCTGATCATCGTATTCATTTTGATAAAGCTAGCACAAATAGAAGAACAAAGGAAAAATATGATATCAATGCTTGCCCACGACATGAAGAATCCGGCACTGGTGGCAAAAGGATTTTCTTCGCGACTGCTCAAGGGGAAATCGGGTCCGCTTACTGAACATCAGACAGAGTACGTCAACTTGATAAACAATGAACTCTCCCGGCTGGAACGACTAATATTCGATTTCCTTGAAATGTCTAAGCTTGAGTCAAATAAGTCTAAACTTAATCGCCACCCGCTTGATATTTTACAGAATATAAAAAAACATGTTGAGACGGTAACTGTCGAAGCTAATAAAAAAAGCTTACGTCTATTTCTGGATTGTCCAAATGAAACGGTGCCGGCGGTATATGCCGATGCTGACCAGATTGACAGAGTAATTAGAAATCTCTTGGGGAATGCCATAAATTATACTAACGAGGGTGGAAGTATAACTATAAAGGTTTCTCTAAAAAATAAATATCTTCTTGTTCAGATTAAAGATACAGGCAGGGGAATCCCTAAAGAGCATATTAAACATGTATTTGCCCCATTCCATAGGGTTAAAAATGATGCGGGCGGGACCGGTTTAGGGCTTCCCATTGTGCAATCGTTGATAAAGGCACATGGAGGAAAAATATGGGTTGAGAGCATACCCGGTAAAGGGAGTACTTTTAGCTTTACACTTCCAATATTCCATGCAGGCCGTAATGCATGATTATAATGGAAAGCTTATCTTCTTTTTATTTTTTGAGGTTTAGAGTTAGTTCGAGATGAAAGTTTACAGTTTGACTATATTCTGTCAGTATAATTTAATTACTCTGAAAATGTTTGATTTTGCAGAGCAACGGGGTAAGACCCAGTAAAGTGTGTCAAAACAAGGATTTTATTTAAGCGGCACTCCAATGAGATCAGGTTCATCGTATAATCTCTAAAGGGAGGGCCTGCTGATGAATTTCTCTTCTTATTTCAGAAAAAGCAATTTTTATAATGGCTGATATTTTTGTTCCCCCTGAAAAGGTAAGAATTTTTGTTCTTGATGACGAAGCGGTTACCGTCAAAAGGATAGTTCATGCCCTAACACGAGATGGATATAGGGTTGAAGGATTTATCGCAGGCCAGGAAGCCTTGGAACGGGTCAAGGTTGAACCACCTGACCTGATCCTCATGGACATTCGTCTTGAAGATGCTGACGGTGTTCAACTTATGCAGCATATGCGAAGCATAGCCCCTGATCTTCCTGTAATCCTGATGACAGGATATGCTTCCATTGAACATGCAGTAAATGCGACTAAGAAAGGAGCTTTTCAATATCTGGCAAAGCCCTTTAAGTTGGATGAATTGAGACGGCTTATCCAGGAAGCTCTGCTGGAAGCCAGGCAGAAGCAGCAGAAAGGAATGCTCCAGAAGGAACTACGAGAAGCCGGGCGTTTCGGAGAAATAATCGGTGCTTCACCTGTTATGCTGGCACTATTCAAGACTATTACCCAGGTGGCACCCCTTGACTGCAGCGTTCTGATCCAGGGCGAGAGCGGCACTGGCAAAGAGCTCGTTGCGCGCTCACTGCACTTGAACAGCCTCCGCGCCACAAAACCCTTTGTATCGTTCAACTGTGGCTCTTTCAGTGAAGAGCTCATAGCAAATGAGCTTTTTGGGCATGAGAAGGGAGCATTTACAGGGGCTTTGACAACCAAACTTGGTCTGCTCGAAACAGCAAACGGCGGTACCGTGTTTCTCGATGAGATTGGCGAGATGCCGCAGTCAATGCAGGTAAAGCTTCTCAGAGTTTTCCAGGAACGGTTGTTTTTGAGAGTGGGCGGCGTCAAGCCAATAAAATTGGATGTACGGATAATCGCGGCCAGCAATCGCAACCTCGAAAGAATGATTGAAGCCGGTAAATTCCGACAAGATCTTTACTACAGGTTGAAAGTAGTCATGATCGAGCTGCCACCACTTCGTCAACGTCTTCAAGACATTCCGCCTTTGACGGCCCATTTTGCTAACAAGGCCGCACAAAGATTCGGTAAAAAATCTTTGACAATAGTGCCCGAGGTCCTGGAAACCCTTGCTGCTTACTCTTTTCCCGGCAATGTCCGCGAATTGGAGCATATCATGGAACGGGCAGTGGCTCTTAACCAGGATGGTACACTGCGGCTCTCAGATTTGCCGCCGGACATTGTTTGGGGGCCAGCCACCACCGGGCAGCCGGTTGAGGAATCAGTGCCCCTTAAGGATCTTGAAATGGATCATATTCTGACAATTTACCGGCAATGCGGTTATAACCAGACTGAAACTGCAAAAAAGCTGGGCATCTCCCGCACAACACTCTGGCGCAGAATGCGAGGATATAAATAAGATCATTCCTGGAAACCTTGATCGGCAGGGATTGGGATAATTTAGCACCTCACGGTTGTACAACAGTACATTTTTGTATTCTGGCGGGCAGGAAAAAGGCTGCCATCATGGTTCACTGTCTAATTTTCTTCATGTTGATTTTTCTCTAGATGCTTGCATTTCCCGGCTATTTTAGGTGCCAGAAAAATTTTCTTCACCTGGGGTAACAATCTCTCATTCCAAGACATAACACAGGGTCAAAAACCCAAACTGTTTCATTCTGAAACACCTGTTTCAAATAATAATATTATATAATTTCAATTAATTACAGAAATTCTGTTTCAGTGTGTAACAGATTGTCAGAACCTGTATCCGCAAGATTGCAGATAAACGTCCAATAATATAAATATATCTATTAAAAACATGCATTTATGAATATGGCATGGCAATTGCTAAATGGATCATATTTCAACGGGAATATTACGCATGAGGATAAGAAGGAATAAATTATTGCAATGAGCCAGAAAATCGCTTTGCTTATTTCAGGCTGCTATGCGGATCTGTATGCCAGCATGCAGGCATTGCAAGTAGCCGGCCGCACCGATGCCCGGATCCATGTCCTACAGATGACCGGGAAGAGTGCCGATTGTATGAGGGCCAGAAAAAAAATGCAGCCCCAAGAGATAGCCGACCTGATCGGACTTATTGCATGGCTGGCCGAAATAGAAAGAATTGGCGTTAGTTTCGATATGTTTAGCCAGGAAGGGGAAACGGAACTCATAGAGTTTTTGCGCAGTAATGATATTACCTGCCTGGTTGCGGGAGCGCACGACAGGCAGAGTCTGCAGGAAAAAAAAGTGTGGCTGCGAGGTCTTCAGGAACAGCTCGGCGCGGATAAATTATGGTTCCAGCGGTCTTTCCAGGTGCTTGTTACCCTGCCTTGGGATGATCTGCCCTTCAACAGAGTTTTGCAGCAACTTGGATACAAGAAAAGACAGAGCGGCAATCAAAAATGAACTGAACGTAGGTGTTTGAATTGTATAATTATTTTAGCTGGATTGATTTAGATTTAAAAAAGGGATTTGGGCCAAATTGAATTTTTTGCTGAAACAATTTTTAAAACAAGGAGATAAAAAATGTACATGTATTTACCAATAGCCCTGACCAGTGTGAACTATCTATTGGTTGTTGGACTGGGCCTGGCAGTCGGGCTGCTCTCCGGCCTTTTTGGGGTTGGAGGAGGATTCCTGATGACACCGCTTCTCATGATGATTGGCATCCCACCGACAATTGCTGCCGCCACTGATGCCAACCAGATCGTTGCTGCATCAGCTTCCGGCACATTTGCCCATTGGCGACTCGGCAATGTAGATTATAAAATGGGACTTTACCTGCTGATCGGTGGATTTCTCGGCGGCGCTGTGGGCGTCCACATTATAAAGATTCTGCGGGCTACAGGCGGTGCCGATTTTCTCATCAAGATAACCTATGTTGTCATGCTTGGTGTCGTGGGAACCTTCATGTTTTTCGAAAGTCTCCATGCTCTGCGGAAACAGAAAGCTGCTGCTGCCAAAGGCGAAGGAAAAGCACACTCCAAGCCAACTCAAAAGAACGGCGGCCTGCTTGGCTGGCTGCCCATGCAGACTTTTTTTGAAAAATCAGGTGTGACCCATTCGGCACTGGTGCCTCTTGGTCTTGGTGTGTTTGTTGGAGTGCTCGCAGCAATCATGGGAGTCGGCGGAGGCTTTCTCATGGTACCGGTAATGATCTACATGCTGCGCATGCCGATGCATGTCGTTGTGGGTACAAGTCTCTTTCAGATCATGTTTACCTGTACCGAAGTTACTTTTCTGCAGGCCTATTCCAACCATACAGTCGATTTCCTGCTTGCCATTCTGCTACTTGTTGGTTCGGTATTTGGTGCCCAGATCGGTACAGTACTGGGCAGGAAACTCCATGGCGATCAGCTGAAAATTCTCCTGGCCGTTATTGTGCTGGCTGTAACAGTCAAGATTGTTCTTGAGCTCATTCTTGAACCATCGCTTCTTCTAGCGTACAAAGGAGGACATTAATAATGTTTACTAAATTTGCTATCAAGGGTTTGGCAATTCTTTATACAGCCCTGATCTCCTGTTTTCTTTTTTCCGGTGGAACGGCCTGGGCGCTTAGCACGGAGGTGACACCGCGTAACATTCCCATCAATCTCATGTATCATGGAGCCCAGGTCAGCATAAAAGGTGAAAATGGTGCCAATGACGATCTGATTATAAAGATCAGTTCCGAACCTGCGGATGCCCATATGAAATACAAAGGCAAGGCTGCCGGTTTGTTCTGGATGAAAATGGGTGACATAAGTTTCGAGCATGTCCCCACCGTCTATCTTCTCTATAGCAGCCGCAACCTGGACAGCCTGTTGCAAGAAAATGAGCGGATAACAGAAGGTATTGGTTTTGAGTCAATCAGGGCAGGTGCAAAAATGGAAACTTCTGCCGCCGATATGGACCCGGACCGCTGGATCGCGGAGTTCATCAAATTCAAGAAAGCTGAAAAGCTTTACGGCATTGAGGAAGGTACAATTACCAAAATCAACGAAACACACGACGGTAAATACCAGCTTGACATCAAGTGGCCCTACCAGGCGGCGCCTGGCACATATACTATAGAAGTGCTTGCAGTCCGGGACGGGAATGTGGTTGATAGGGCCGAAACAAGCCTGACAGTGGCAAGGACCGGAATTGTTGAGAAGCTCTCTAATCTTGCGTTCAATCATGCTGCGGTCTATGGTATAATTTCTATAGTAGTTGCCATGGCTGCCGGCTTTGCAGTAGGTGCCCTTTTCAAGAAAGGTGGAGGAGCGCATTAACGGTTCTGACACGCAGGAAGCATTCTGTTTATTTTCTTTGCTGTTTAAATTATAGGATGAAAAACTCTTGCAGAAACAATTGAAAAAATTATGGACCGAGTTGCGGGGCAGGCTGTTGGGTGCCACCCAGCCTTTAACAGAACCGGTTCTTGTTTTTGAAAGGTTTCGCCGAGTCCTGAACAGCAATAATCAATCCCTTGAGATTATTGCAGATCTGGGTGAGAAACTGGGCGGCGGTTATATATTTGACAGGCATTACATTGAAACAGGAGTTGAACGTCTTCGGGGTACTGTAAAAGCTTCAATTGATGGTCTCAATGAACTGTGCAACTATCGATATGAAGATCTATATAACGTGTATGACAGGCTGACCGGTGAGCTCGAACTCCTGCTGGCAGGCCGCGAGGATCGCAAGGGTCCGCAGATCCTTGCACTGGACGTGATTCATTTTCTTGACTGGGAGATAGTCGGCGGCAAAGGAGCCCGCCTGGCTGAAATGCGCCAGGATCCCTTTCTGCAGGTGCCGGACGGTTTTGTGATAACCACAAAGGCCTATCATGATCTTATCGATCATAATGATCTACGGCCGATGCTCGATACCTTTGAAAAACTGCTGGCAGATACGGGAGCGGAAAGCTCAATCCTCGAGGAGGAAAGGAGGAAACTGGTAAGAGAAATCCTGCAGGCTGACCCTCCTCCAAAACTGCTCGACACCCTTGAAACAGCTATCGAAACATTGGCTGAAAGGGCGGGCGGTCCATTTTCTCTTGCTGTGCGCAGCAGTGCCCAGGAGGAGGACATGGATTTTTCCTTTGCCGGTCAATTCCGGTCAATCCTCAATGTAAAAGCCAAGGTGGAAGAAGTTTATCACGCCTACCTGAAAGTTGTCGCCAGCCTTTTCTCCATGGAGGCGGTATCCTATTTCCGGCTGGTGCTGCCAAACGAACGACAGATGTCCATAGCAGCTGTTTGTCAGCGCATGATTAATGCGCGTTCAAGCGGAGTAGCCTTTTCAGTCGATACGATGGCGCCGGATAATGAGACCATGGTCATAGTGGGGGCGTGGGGGCAGGGTGATGCCATTGTCGAGGGGCACATACCCACCGATACTTTTATCATGAACAAGGACGATTTGCCGGTCATACTTGAACGAACGGTCGTCAGTAAGCCACAGGGTCGTTACCAGGCGGAGACCGGTGGTCTGGAAACAAAGAAGATTGAACCTTCCCTCCGGGAACAAGCCTGCCTGAACGATGCAGAGCTTCTGCTGCTCAGCCGCCAGGTTAAACACCTTGAATTATATTATAAAAGGCCACAGGATGTAGAATGGTCGGTTGATGAATCAGGCAATCTATATATTCTGCAGGCGCGGCCACTGATTATTGCAGAGGGTGCTTTGCAGAACAGGAGTCTTCCCGAGGCACTGGCTGATTATGAATGTATAGTGGCCGGAAAGGGCAGAATAGCCCAGCAGGGTATCGGGGCAGGCCCGGTAAGGATTGTCAACGGTCCTGCCGATCTCCTTGACTTCCCTGACGGCGCCGTACTGGTGAGCCGCCTCGACTCATCCCACTTTGTCAAGGTGATGAAGCGGGCCGCAGCCATAGTTACTGAAGTAGGTACTCCAGTCAGCCATATGGCAACACTTTGCCGGGAAATGCGCGTTCCCTGCCTGGTGAATGTGGAAAATATTCTCTCACTTTTAGCAAATGGTGATGAAATAACTGTTGACGCGGAAGACCGCATGATTTACCGGGGCCGCGTAAAAGAATTACTGGTTTACAGCTCCACCGCAACCATGGAAGTCGGCTACAGCTACGAATTCCGTCTTCTGCGGCGGCTTCTGAAAAAGGTCGCTACTCTCAACCTTGTTGATCCGCTTCTGCAGAATTTTACGGTGACCGGCTGTCTCACCTACCATGACATTCTCCGCTTTGTCCATGAAACGGCGGTTATGGAGCTGGTAAGCATTGGCCGTGATGAAGGAAAACTACTGCATGGCCACTTGGCCCGGCGCATGGACCTGCCTATCCCGGCCGGGATACTTATTGTAGATATCGGTGGCGGTCTTAAAGAACAGGCTCCTGACGATGGCGTTAAATATACCGATATAACATCGATCCCCTTCCATGCTATTCTCCAGGGCATGCTTTTTCCCGGTGTCTGGCATCTGGGCGGGATGAAGGTAGGCATGCGGGACCTTATGAGCAGCATGCTGTCAGCACCGGCCGATACTCTGGACGGCAGGTACTCCGGCCACAACATAGCCATTATCAGCAAGGAATATGTCAATCTCTGTTTCCGTCTCGGATACCATTTCAATATCATTGACGCACACTGCAGCAAGAATGAAAGGGATAATCACATCTATTTCCGCTTCCTGGGCGGCGCCACGGATATTACCAAGCGCACCCGCCGGGCAGTGATGATCGCCTCCATACTTGAGGCATTTGACTTTAATGTACGTGTCAAGGGTGATATGGTTGTAGCACGATGCGGCAACATGATGCTGAAGGAAATGGAGAGGACACTGGATATCCTTGGTAGATTAGTTGGTTTTACCAGGCAGCTTGATGTACGCCTTGATAATGACAGCATTGTCGAACAGTATGTTGAGGCCTTTCTGTACGGAAATTACAGCCTGGTAACTGACCAGCCGGCTGTCTTATAACTGAAAGCCAGACTGTTCAAAGGCTTGAAGCAAGAGGACTGGAGAGTGGTTGCGCTTATTGGAATTTTAAATATGGAGACGAAGCAATGACGGAAAACACATTAGTACGGCCCAGAAGATTGCTGGTCATCGACGATGAGGCCATCGTCGGCAAACGGCTTCTCCAGGTTTTCGGCAAGATGGGATTTAAAGTGGAAGTATTTGACAGTCCGGCACCAGCAATGGAAGCCGCCGCGAGAGATCCCTTTGACATAGTGGTGACAGACCTAAAGATGGAGGGAATGGACGGCATGGAAGTTCTAACCAGAGTCCGGCAGCTTAATCCTGCCACCCGTGTGATCATCATTACCGGTTATGCCCAGTCTGAGACAGCTGAAGAAGCATTCAAGCTGGGGGTTTTTGATTTCATTCCCAAGCCGTTCCGGCTTGAGCAGCTCAAAGAGTCTATCTTAAAAGCGCTGGATGAACTCGAGCAGGAAGACCATGTCCAATAAAACTTCTGTTACCAAGCAGATCGGCAAACCTGCTTTATTGGACGGTGTGCGGCGAAGTGCGCCCCAAAAACCTAAATCAATAAAGCATAAACTTACCATTAGTCTTCTGATCGTTTATCTTCTCAGCAGCCTGGCCACGATTTTTGCCCAGTTTTCACTGGCACGGGTGGAAGCGAAAATAAGTGTCATTGAATTGCTCGATGAGCTGAGCCAGAAGGTTCTTGAGACCAGGCGTTCCGAGAAGAATTATCTCCTGTACGGCAATGCTGAGGACCTGCAAGATGCCCAGGACTATCTTGGCCAGGTACAGGCTGAAGTACACAGTTTGCAGTCGGTTGAAGCATTCCCGGTAAAAAACCTGCCGGAATATGATAAGAAACTTGATGATTATGCCGATTCGCTGCAGAAGCTGAACATGCGGGTAGGGACATTGATCCCGGAAACGCTGAAAGAAGAGGTGCATCGTTCCGGTCATATATTTACAGCGTATGTCTTGGAGCAGGATAATCTACTGCGCAAGGAAATCACCTCTGCTGCCCTGCAGGCAAGGAAATTATCACAGATAATTCTCGCTCTTGCTTTACTTTTGGGAATATTTCTTACAGTCTATCTTATCCGACGAATCGTCAATCCCCTGGAATTCATCTGCAGGGCCGCGTCCCGCATTATGGACGGCGAGCTTTCCACAATTCCAATGGTGCCGGGACCGGATCGTTCACGGGAGGAGATTGAGCTGGTAGATTCTCTCAACCTCATGCTCCGTTTTCTTGAGACGAAGCAGGACCAACTCGTGCAGTCAGCAAAATTGGCCACCATTGGCAAGGTTACTGCCGGCATTGCCCACGAAATCAACAATCCCTTGAACAATATCTACCTGACTGCAGAAGTGCTGCTTGAGGACCTTCCTAACATAGAATGCGCCGAACGTCTCGAGATGGTCAATGATATTCTAAAACAGGCGGATCGGGCGCGGGAGGTTGTGCATCACCTTCTGGCTTTCAGTCGAACCCGTAAGGCGACGACCCTTGAAAATGTTGATCTTGCCGTTCTGATACAGCAAACCCTTGCTTTCTTGAAAAACCAGATTCGTATCGGCCAGGTTGCCGTACATACAGAGATGCCGGAAAAGCCTGTAATGGTTAATGGCAATGCCAATCAACTGCAGCAGGTGTTCGTCAATATTATTTTAAACGGTGTTCAGGCCATGGGGCCGGGAGGAGTCCTTACCCTCAAAGTGGAAACTGCTGATCACATGGGCAGGGTCGTGATACGCGACAATGGACCTGGTATTCCCGAAGAGGTAAAGACTCGCATTTTTGATCCTTTTTTTACAACCAAGAGTGAAGGCACCGGTCTTGGCCTGTCAGTGAGCAACTCCATCATCGAGGAGCATAATGGGAAGATTACACTGGAATCAATAGAGGGCAAGGGAACAACCTTTTATATTGCGTTGCCACTCGTACAAGAGGAGAAGGAATCATGAAAAACTTCTCCGGTTCCCATGCACAGTCACAGTCCGGGAAAAAGAATACCATGCAATTTGCCTCTGTTTTCACACGGTTCCGTCGTATCCTCTTTCTAAATAACAGGGTACTTGAGAAAATAGCCGAAATGGAACGGGCTTTGGGCGGTGAATATATATTTGACCAGACATTCCTGAAACAGGTGGTTGCAAGTTTAATCGAGGGGGTCCGGGAGGTAATCTACACCTTGAATGCCTTGGCAGAGGACCGTTACGCAGGCCTATATGATCGCTTCACGCTCATTTCCGACCAGCTTGCGGATCTGTTGACTGGAGGAGTCGGGCCCTTGGGGCATCTCATGGTATTGGACTGGAAACAGATGCACCGGGACCTCGATCACCTGGTTGGTGCCAAGAACGCCAATCTCGGAGAAATACGGACGCATCTGGGCTTGGCGGTGCCTGATGGATTCGCCCTTACTACGGCAGCGTATACACGCTTTATGGAGGCAAATGATCTCTTCAGGAAAATCGGTTCCATTATTGCTGAGAAGTACTCTTCTGTTGAGGAACAGGCAGCAAAGATCAACCTTCTTTTCAAAGAGGCAGAATTTCCTGCGGAAATAGAAAATGCTGTCCGTGAGAATGTTGCCCGGATAGAGCAGGAGGTTGCGGGACCAGTGCGTTTTGCCGTCCGCAGCAGTGCAGTTGGTGAAGACGGGAACCGTTCCTTTGCGGGCCAGTTTCTCTCTCTGCTCGATATCCCTGCAGCAGATGTGACGGTAGCCTGCCGACAGGTAATGGGCTCCAGGTTCACAGCCCACCTGATGCGCTACCTGGGACCGACTGCAGATGTGCGTGATTTTCCCATGGCAGTCAGCATCCAGGTCATGATGGCTGCAAAGACTGCAGGCGTGGTATATACCCGCAACCCCAACCAGCCGGATGATAATTCCCTTACCGTCTCCGCTGTTTCCGGGACAGGAGGCCCCTTGGTCGGAGGCATGAAGGATGCCGATCAATATTCACTTGGAAGGGAGCATCCTTTCCCGCTCCTTGCGAGCCGAATAAGACCGAAAAAATTCCGGCAGGCAGGAACCAGCGGCTTCACCCTAAATGATCAGGCGATAAACGGGCTGCACCGCGGCTCAAGCATACTGTATGCTCGGCAGCTGCATAAAATTGCTGAAGCAGCAATACTCCTTGAAAAGAATTTTGAGGGTCCCCAGGATATAGAATGGGCCTTTACCGCAGCAGAACAACTTGTCATCCTCCAGTGCCGCCCTCTGAAGATGGCAAATAAACCGCTTCCCCCAGCCGAGGACCTTGCCAGGGAACTGCACAAGGCTCAGGTTATAATGGCTGACCATGGGCATGTGGCGCAGCTTGGAGTGGCAGCCGGTCGGGTAGTCGTTGTAACACCGGATAGCCCACCGGAGGATTTTCCGGTCAACGCCATTGCCGTCTGCCGATATGCAAGCCCGCAGATCAGTGAAATAGTGCGCCGGGCCGCTGCAGTTATTACCGATATCGGCAGTCCCACAGGCCACCTGGCAACAATCGCACGGGAATTTAAAACCCCGGCCCTTTTCGGCACCGATATAGCCACCAAAGTGCTGACTGATGGGATGGAGGTCACCATCGATGTGGAAGAGAAAAAAGTCTATGAAGGCATCATTCCCGGTCTCTTATCTCTGAAGTTGACGCAGGATGAATCTCTGGCCGACTATCCTGAAATGCGGACCCTGCGGCGTCTGCTCAGGCTGGTAGCACCTTTAAATCTTAATGATCCTGCTGATCCTGGCTTCCGGCAGGAGAACTGCCGCACTTTTCATGACATTCTGCGCTTCTGTCACGAAAAAGCCATGGAAACCCTCATAACTCTCCATTCGTCTGCCGATATTGCTCTACCGCATGAGCGCGGCAAAATCTTGGCAATTCCCATTCCGATCAGGTTGCGGGTGATTGATCTGGGTGGCGGGGCTGCAGCAATTATCCAGAATGATTTTGTGGCCGCAGACATCCTCAGCCGGCCATTCAGCGCTCTGCTGCGTGGTATGCTCAATCAGGAAGCCTGGAACCGTGAGCCGGTGCCTTTTGGATTCAAAGACCTTATGACCAGTATAACCCGTCCCCTGGTCTTTTCCCATGGCGGGCAATATACCGGCGAAAACCTGGCCATTATTGCCGAAAATTACTGCAATCTCAGCCTGCGCCTTGGCTATCATTTCAATGTGATAGATGCTTATCTTGACGACGATCCGGACGACAACTACATCTATTTCCGTTTCGTGGGCGGTATGGCCGAAGAACAGAAACGCGGAAGGCGTATTGAACTGCTGGCCAGGATTCTTGGGGCTCTGCACTTCAAGATAGAGCGCCAGGGTGATTTGTTGATTGGTAAGGCAAAAATGCTGGCTCCTGAACATATGGAAGGCATCCTCATCAGTCTCGGCGAACTTGTCGCTTTCACACGCCAGCTCGATGTACGCATGGTTGATGATGCCACTGTTGAACGCCTTTTCTCGGAATTTCTTTCCCGGACAGTGAGTGGCTGGTCTAAACAGGGGACGTCTTGACATGTGGCACCAATGGCTGTTTCATCCTCTCGCAACCTGGCAGACACAGAACAGGGAGCGAGCAACTGAGGCGCTGCAACATCTGCAGAGCCGTTACCATACATTCAGAGCTCTGCTAGAAGATAACAACCGTTCTTTGTCACTGCTTACCGATGTCGGGATGAAGTTGCGCAATGCAAACGTTGATCAGAGGGTCAGAGATCTAACCGAGGAGTTGCTCGACGTGACCGGTAACCTGGTTGACAAACTTGATCAGCTCGGCCACGGGGAAAGTGGTAGACTTGCTGTTCTGCATGACAAATTGGCAGACAGGATAGGATCGTTATTTGCAAAACTGCCGCACGAAAAAGTATTGGCACCTGTTGTACCCCTCGATACTGTGACAGACGATATGCGGCCATTGGTGGGTGGCAAGGCTGCAGTGCTTTCCCAGCTGCGGCGTAAAGGAAGCTTCCGGGTTCCGGCAGGATTCGTTATTCCACTTTCATCCTGTCTGTTTTTTCTGGAGAACGAAAACATGAATCTCCGGCTTAATGCATTACTGCAACCATATTTGCGTGGTACTGCGGCTGAACTACCCGCAAGTGTTGAGGAAGAGGTGCATCGGCGAATCATGGCAACGCCCTTGCCGCCTTCATTGCAGAAAGCTCTTTTCGAGAACGCCCATCCCTTTCTGGAAAAAGCAGGTGGGCCGGGTCTTGCTGTTCGCAGCAGTGCTGTAGGCGAAGATGGTCTTCGTTTGTCGTTTGCCGGGCAATACTGTTCCATACTGCACGTCGTATCACCAGCCATGCTGGAAGAAGCCTTCAAGGAGGTCATCGCCAGCAGCTTCAATAAAAGAAACCTTAGTTATCGCCTGCACGCCGGCCTGAATCCACTCGATTTTGATCTGGCTGTTCTGTGTTTAGGCATGGTTCATGCCAGGGCGGCTGGGACACTTTTTACCAGGGACCCCAATGACCCCTCATCCGAACAAATGCTGGTGAGTGCAGTCTACGGACTTGGCGAGCTTGCCGTAGCCGGCAGTATTATGACAGATATTTACCGCCCCAACCGCAACAGCGGCCACGACCCGTCACCCAGCATTACCCGTAAGGAGCGTCGTTTAGTCTGCCTTGATTCCGGCGGGGTGCTGGAAGAATGTGTGCCATATGAAGAACAGGAAATGCCGGCGCTGCAGCCAAATCAGCTGGCTACTTTGTGCCGTTGGGGGCTTGCAATTGAAAAACTGGAACATTGCCCCCAGGATATGGAATGGGCCATTGATGAAAATGATGAGCCGGTTCTGCTGCAGGCTCGGCCTTTTCGTATGGCATCTCAGACTCATGGTGCTGCACGGTGTGATAACACTGATCGCAAACTGCTGCTGTCAGGTGGAGTGATGGCCAGTAGTGGAGAAGGCACAGGAAGGGTCTGGGTGGTAAGGACCAGGGCGGATTTAAGCCAGCCGCCAGCTGAGCCCTATGTGCTTGTCATGAGTCAAAGCCTGGTTGATGCAGTGCCGGCCATGCGCATGGCACGGGGGGTTGTTGTTGATTTCGGCAACCCAGTAGATCACCTTTCCTGTGTTGCGCGGGAATATGGCATTGCCATGGTTACAGGTCTTGGGAACGCGGTTGAGCGCCTGCAAGATGTTGAGTGGGTGATGGTAGATGCCAATGGAGGAAGGGTGTGGCAGCCTCTGGATAAGGAAATTACAGAAGTTCTAACCCTTGCTGCATCGGAACCGGAAAAGCAAAGTATGCCGGAAATTCCGACCGATCCTGTTGCCGCGGACCTTTATAAACTTGTTGTCCCGCTTAATCTTACCGATGCATACGGCCCGACTTTTTCGATTGCTGAGTGCCGAACTTTGCATGACCTTATTCGTTTTGTCCATGAAAAAGCTGTGTTAGCCATGTTTGAAATGGGTGACGCAACTCTGGAAAAAAGTACGGGGGCTGTTAGGCATCTTGAATCGGATATTCCCTTTGCCATCTCGATTATTGACCTGGGTGGAGGTCTTCATTCTCAAGCCCGATCGGAAAAATGGATCAAACCTGCCGATATTGTCTCTTTTCCTCTGAATGCTCTCTGGCGTGGGGTTGCTGATCCCAATGTCAAGTGGGGACCGCCCTCAGGCGGTGTTGCCATGGGTTCAGTAATGTCCCGTTTTTTAACAGATCACAAGTCGGCACGTCCTGTAGGTTTGCCGAACTATGCCATAGTCACGCGAGATTATCTCAACCTTAACGCCAGAATGGATTTCCACTTTATCATGATCGATTCGGTCTGTGGAATTGACAGCAGCAGTAACTATATTCGCTTCCGGTTCAAAGGAGGTGGAACTTCCGCGATACAGAGGAGGCGCCGGGTGCAATGTATTGCTGAAATTCTCGAATCGAGCGGTTTTGCCTGCGATGCTACAGATGATCTTGTGACAGCTGACCTTAAGGGGGTGCCGCAACAAATTATTGAAGAAAAACTATCTCTTCTTGGCAGGCTGTTAGGATTCACTCGTCTGCTGGATGCCGCCATGCGCTCTGATAAAACACCAGGATTGGCAGCAGAGGCTTTTCTTGCAGGAAATTACCGGGTCTCAGCCGATCTGATGTCTGCTGAAAAAGTTGAATGAAACATTAGTTCGAGCGCGAATCTTGCAGTTTTTAACTTTTTTTAAGATTACCAGGATTGCAAATGAAAAGTAAATGTATAAAGCCCTTATTGCTTTTCCCTATTTTCTTTTTAACATTTTGGTACGCAGGTTCTTCAGTATATGCAGAAAACGAGAGTCAAAGCCCTATCCATGAATTACCAAAAGCTAACCAATGTGATGTTATAATAATTAATATCAGAGAATTATCATTTGCCCGGAAAGAGGTTCTTAAAGAAATATCTTCACTGGAGAACCCGGCAGGCTCAGCATTGGAGAATAACGAGTACTCCCAACAACAGATAAATGCATATGAACAAAGGATGAAATTACTGCAAGAGAGAGTATCTTCGCTTCAAAAGCAAATCGACTCGAAAGAACAGCAGTTACAAGTTTGTTTACAACATACTGGTGCTTCTGCAAGGAAAAAAGACTAACAAACCAGACAAGTGAGAAGGTAAATTGAACAAGCTTTGATATTTACATGGGTTAGCTGAATGAAATAAAAGCATGTCACTCGATAAATTAGAAAAAAGCACTCTTATGTAAAGTGCATATATTCATTTTTTAATTTTTTACAAGCGAATCATGAACGAGCCAAGAAAAGTCCATAAACTCGGAGAACTACCCGCGACTGCTATTTGCGGAAACGATATCACCTCGTCGGTTCTGTATGTTTCGGCGCTTTCCATCATAGCTGCCGGACAATACGCCTGGGTCGCCCTGTTAATAGTAGCCGCGGTTCTTTACCTTTTCAGGAAGATTTACAGTGAAGTTGTTGGCGCTTTACCGCTAAACGGGGGGGCATATAATGCGCTTCTTAATACCACAAGCAAGTCCATGGCTTCGCTGGCCGCTACGCTCACCCTCCTGTCATACATGGCAACGGCTGTCATTTCGGCTTCCGAGGCCATGCATTACCTGCACAGCATTCTGCCCTCGCTACCCCTTATTCTCGCAACCATTATCCTTTTAGCCGTGTTTATGGGTATAACAATCCTGGGGATCGGAGAGTCGTCAATTGTCGCACTGTGTATCTTTGTTTTCCATCTCCTCTCCCTGGTGATTCTTGTCGGGGCAATATCCTATTATCTCATGAATATCGGGCTTTCGGTATTTTATGCCAATAACAGCAAGCCCCCCATGCACGGCAGTCTGACCATGGCGATATTCTGGGGTTTTGCCGCAGCCATGCTCGGGATATCCGGTTTTGAAAGTTCTGCAAACTTTGTGGAGGAGCAGCAGAAGGGGGTATTCCCCAAAACCTTGCGCAATATGTGGATTGCGGTCTCCATTTTCAATCCGCTGATGGCCTTTCTTGCCCTGGCAGTGGTGCCTATCTCGGAAGTTAGCCAGCATGAAGCTGACCTTCTTTCTCACATGGGGCAGCTGGCAGGCGGCAATTGGCTGGCCATGCTCATATCAATAGACGCGGTGCTGGTGCTCAGCGGTGCGGTGCTGACCGCATTCGTCGGGGTTACCGGGCTTATAGAGCGCATGACCCTTGACAGGGTGCTGCCGGCATACTTT
>Ga0209742_10000539_pt1 | contig 19889 bp, 16 predicted proteins | sample DeeMarSeWOR38_10_FD_187462 | JGI IMG/M metagenome (GOLD analysis project Ga0209742, IMG submission 187462) | Marine sediment microbial communities from White Oak River estuary, North Carolina - WOR-3-8_10 (SPAdes) (version 2) | ecosystem: Environmental > Aquatic > Marine > Intertidal zone >... | reverse complement strand
TATGGCTTGCCAGCCTTGGTCGAATGCATATCTTGCAAGCAAGATGGCTAACCACCAGATTACCAGCCGATGTCGAAATCGTCCGAAGTTGGCGCACCCGTGGTTTGATCTTGCTGCTGCTCCTGGCATTGGTGGCCGCCTTTATGCCCATCGGCTCATCCTTCGCATTCTCTAGGATCATTGCCGCAATTCTTTCTTTGATAGCCATAGCCTTTGGCCTCTTATTCACTTTGCTTGCCTATCTTCTTTATATCGCTTCCTCTCTATTTGGAAGCGTTTCGCCTAAATCTCCTCCCGCACCAGTAGATTTAAGCCAATTTGCTCGAGCAACCGATCTCACTGAATCATCGTCAGAAGTACCTGCTTTAATCTTTGGTAGCATTTTCTGGATCGGGATCATAACTATCGTCATCATCGCTCTCCTCTTTTTCCTGCGTGATCGAGGTATCACCGTTAAAAGAACGCAACTGAGGCGACCGTGGCAAGTTTTCATTGCCTGGATATGTAATTTGTGGAAGAAGGTGAACCGGCAACCTATTGCGTTATCCCTACCATGGAGGAATCGTTTGAAATTCTCCAAGCCACTCTCCGATGATCAAATCTTGCCTTGGCGATTTCTTCGAATTAATTCCCTGACACCTCGTGATCAGATCTTTTATTTTTACTTATCCATCGTCAAACGTGCAGGAAAAAAAGGTGTTAGCCGGGCCCCGAATATGACACCTTCGGAATATGCAACCAAACTTGAATCTGCCTGGCCTGAAGCAAGATCTGACATCCAATATCTCACCGGAGAGTTTCAAGAGGCCCGTTACAGCGCCGATCCCATAGACAAAGACAAACTATCAACTGTTCGAGGAATTTTTAGAAGGTTACGCTCAATGCTACGCCAGCGAAAAGTCGAATATTAAGGAGTATAAAGCCGTGAATCATCAGATTCATCCAGATACTTCAATTGGAACCGTTTCTTTGCGTATTAACAATCTCGAGCATTCAATTGCATTTTATTCCAATGCGCTTGGCTTTGATATTAACCAAGTAGAGGGATCCCACGCCACTTTAGGGGTTGGCGATAGAGATATAATATTCTTGACAGAATCGGCCGGGGCGCCTCAAGCTTCTGGCATGACCGGTCTTTACCATTTTGCTATTTTGGTACCATCTCGCCTCGAATTAGCCAAAAGTTTGAGACAATTGGCAACCAGCAAGATAACCGTACAGGGATTCGCCGACCATCTGGTAAGTGAAGCCATATATTTGAGCGATCCTGACGGTAATGGCATTGAGATTTATCGGGATCGGCCGCGTTCGGAATGGACCTTTCGGCAAGGCCAACTTCAAATGGACACCCTGCCGTTGGATTTAGACTCGTTGATGTCTGAGTTGGAATCAGACCCGCAGCCATGGACAGGACTGGCGGATGGCACTCGAATTGGCCATATCCATTTGAAGGTGGCCAGTGTGGATGATGCCGAGAGTTTTTACACAAATGTCCTTGGCTTTGACTTGATGACGCGATATGGTTCTTCGGCCGGATTTGTATCGGCCGGTGGGTATCACCACCATATAGGATTCAACACGTGGGGCAGTTTAGGTGCGCCACCACCTCCACTAGGTACCATTGGTCTGCGTTGGTTTTCTCTCGAATTACCCAACGGCCAGGCACTAGACCATCTATTGGAAATGATTCACAAAGCCCAGGTAGAAACCGAGAATAGACCCGAGGGAGTCTTTGTTAGCGATCCTTCAGGCAATCGTATCCTTCTACAAGTAATTTAAAATGACAATCTTAACCATTACTCCCGATCGCGTCATTCGCAATTACTTGGTTATTTCAGGCCTTTACACCTTATCTGCATCCCTGATTTGGGGTGTGAATACCTTGTTCCTTTTGGAGGCCGGGCTGAACATTCAAGGTGTATTTATCGCCAACGCCGCATTCACGGCCGGCATGGCGCTTTTTGAGATCCCAACGGGGGTGATCGCCGATACGGTTGGACGGCGCATATCTTTTCTCCTTAGTGTTGCCGTCTTAATTCTAACAACTTTTGGCTATATCATCGTCGCTCGAAGTGACGGTAGCCTCTTACTATTTGTTATCGTGTCCGTTTTCATTGGATTGGGTTTCACATTCTATTCGGGCGCAGTCGAAGCATGGCTGGTAGATGCCTTAAATGCTACCGGGTATGCGGGAAACCTCGATCATGTCTTTGCTCGTGGTGCCTTCGTTTCTGGGGGAGCGATGCTGGTCGGAACATTGGGTGGCGGATTTCTAGGTAATGTCAATCTTGCCTGGCCTTATATGGTCAGGGGAATATTATTGTTTATGGTTTTTTGGATCGCTTTTTTTGTTATGCACGATCTCGGATATAAGACAAGAGCGCTTAATATTAAAACAGTACCGGGCGAGATGCGACAAATCGCTGACGCCAGTATCAAATATGGCTGGAAACAGCGACCTGTCCGGCTTCTGATGATCGTCGGATTCATTCAAGCTGTATTTTCTACTTGGGCGTTCTACGCCTGGCAACCCTATTTACTTGGATTGCTCAATCAGCCGGAAGCGGTATGGATTTCGGGTGTTGTGGCCGCCTTGATCGCTTCTGCCACGATGGCGGGTAATGCCTTGGTTGATCGGTTAGCGCAATTTTGTACGAGGCGAACCACTCTTCTCCTCTGGGCGGCTGGGATATCTTCAGCAGCTGCCATCGGCGTTGGTTTGAGTGGTACATTTTGGTTGGCATTGATCCTATTGATGATTATGATGGGTGCAGCCGGTGTCGCTCAACCCGTGTCCCAAGCATATGTTCACCAATTGATCCCATCGGCCGAAAGAGCCACCATTATTTCATTCAACTCAATGATTGCCAGCACGGGGAGTATTATTGGTCAGACTGGGTTAGGGAGAATTGCCCAGAACCGCTCAATTGCCACCGGCTATGTCGTCGGAGGCTTGTTTACAGTTTTGGCTATTCCGGTACTGTTTTCGTTGCGCCGACTTGTATTAACCGCCGATGTCATCATCGGCGACGCTGGATCTCAGAGTGCTTGCGCCGCTCATGGCCTTCCAGAGGTATCAGCCGTTGACCCGAAGGCGGCAACACGCTAAGAACTAAATCAGACGACGATATTCACCAGCTTACCTCGAACGACGATCACTTTACGTGGCTTTTTTCCATTGAGCCAACTCTTGATTTTATCCGAGGCCAAGGCAGTCTCCCGCAAAAGCTCATCATCACTATCGGCCGGAACATCGATCCTATCTCGTACTTTGCCATTGACCTGGACGATCAGGGTTACTGTTTCCTCTTTGGCCAGCTCTGGATCCCAGGTTGGCCACGATTGTTCGTGGATGCTGTAGGAATATCCTCGCCGCTCCCACAACTCCTCGCTCAAATGCGGTGCAATCGGAGCCATCAATAGCAGCAGGCTATCAATGCTTTCATTCCATGATTTCAGGGACACATTTTCCTCTCGATGGGCTTCGACGATTGCATTCCTCAATTCCATAATCGCCGCCACCGCTGTGTTGAAAGAAAAGCTTTCCATATCCTCGGTGACTTTGCGGATTACCTGGTGGGTTTTTCTCAACAGCCCCCGATCTTTGTCATTATCAACAGATTTCGGCCTGTAATCATGCATCGCCATTTCCCAAATATCATATAAAAGCCTTTGAGGTCCCTTAATGCCATCATAGTTCCAGGGACCACCTTGATCCCACTTAGCAAAGAACATCAGATAGGTTCGTACCGTATCCGCCCCATACTGCTGTACCAATCGATCAGGGGCAATGACGTTGCCTCGCGACTTAGACATTTTCTCGCCATCCTCGCCCAGAACCATACCCTGGTTATAAAGGGCCAACATCGGTTCATCAAAGTCAACCAAACCCATCTCACGCATCGCCATAGTGAAAAAACGGGTGTATATCAGATGCATAGTTGCATGTTCTATGCCGCCAGTGTATTGATCGACCGGTAGCCAATAAGAACCCTCACGGGGATCAAACGGAGCCTCAGAATAATCCGGACTCAGATAACGATATTGGTACCAAGATGAACACATAAAGGTGTCCATGGTGTCGGTTTCACGTAATGCCGGTTCTTGGCATATGGGGCAAGTCGTGTGCAAGAATCCATCATGAAACTTCAACGGGCTCTCACCTGTAGGCATGAATTCCACATCATCCGGCAGCATGACCGGTAAATTTTGTTCAGCGACTGGAACAGCACCGTGTTCTGGGCAATAAACAATGGGGATCGGTGCACCCCAGTAACGCTGCCGACTAATCAACCAATCACGTAACCGATAATTGACGGCCGCCTTCCCAATTCCTTTTTCCTCTAACCAGGATGTTACTTTCTCGACCGCACCAAGAACTGGTGTGCCATTGAAGTGATCGGAATTAATCATGGTGCCACTATCTTTTGATGTGAAAGCCTCTGTAAGAGGTCCATCATCTTCTTTCCGTTCTGGAGATCGGATCACTTCGACAATCGGCAAGTCAAATTTCCGGGCAAATTCAAAATCCCGTTCATCATGAGCCGGAACCGCCATAATAGCCCCTGATCCGTAGCTCATGAGCACATAGTCGGCGATCCAAATTGGGATCCTTTCATTGTTAACCGGATTAATAGCAAATGCGCCTGTAAACACGCCGGTTTTTTCACGTTCGATAGACTCCCTGGCGATGTCGTCCATTCTAGCTGCTGCCTGGCAATAGGTTTCAACTTCTGGCCGATATTCTTCAGTTGTTATTTTTTTAACAAGATGATGTTCAGGTGCCAGGACCATAAAAGTCGCACCCCAAAGAGTGTCTGGGCGAGTCGTGAATATCGGAATCGGGTCACCAAACTCTGTCCGGAATACCACATCGGCGCCTGTCGACCGCCCAATCCAGTTGGTTTGCATCACCTTTACGCGCTCTGGCCAATCAATTCCCTCAAAGTTTAATAACTGGTCGGCGAATTCGGTCGTGCGAAAGAACCATTGTTCGAGTTCTTTTTTGATGACCGGTGTCAAGCATCGTTCGCAATGTCTATCTTCACCCCAAACTTGCTCTCTAGCCAGAGTTGTATTGCAATGGGGACAGAAATCGACCGCCGCCTTCTTGCGATAGGCTAGATTCAATTCCAGTAACTTGTTGAAGAACCACTGGGACCACCGATAGTAGGACGGGTCTGAGCTAACCGCTTCTCGTTGCCAATCAAACATTGCCCCCATACTGCGAAGCTGTCTGCGCATCTTATTGATATTGGCATACGTCCATTTTGCCGGATGTATATTTCGTTCGATAGCTGCATTTTCGGCCGGCAAACCAAATGAGTCAAATCCCATAGGAAACAGGACGTTATAGCCCATCATACGCTTGTATCGCGCCCGTGCATCGCTGGGAACCATGGCATACCAGTGTCCAATGTGTAAGTCACCGGAAGGATATGGCAACATCGTCAGAGCGTAGTGTTTCGGTACATTGGGTTGGACAGTCTGACGATATAGTTTCGTCTCTTCCCATCGAGTCTGCCACTTGCTTTCAACATCGGCAGGAACATACTTATCGGCCATAAATGACTCCTCAACTGAACAAAATAGAAAACCCCTCCCGCTAGATAACGAAAGGGGCTCCAGGTTACCACTTTATTTCTGGCAACTAATTCATAGCCTAGTGGACCTGAGGGGGCTCGAACCCCTGACCTCCACAATGCCATTGTGGCGCTCTCCCAACTGAGCTACAGGCCCTCAAACTGATTTGTATTCGCTCGCTGGTGGACCTGAGGGGACTCGAACCCCTGACCTCTACAGTGCGATTGTAGCGCTCTCCCAGCTGAGCTACAGGCCCGAAGGCGTGGATATGGTAACCTAGCGCCCTCTGGTTGTCAAGGTATGGTCCAATCGTTATACTCCAGAGGACAATAACTTAATAGGAGGATTCCATTGAAAAAATATATTGTTTCTATTGAATACTGTGTGCCTTGAAGCTATCTTCCCCGCGCCGTCAGTTTGGCGGAAGACCTCCTTTCAAATTATCAACACATAATCGATAATATTACACTGATTACCTCTAGTGGTGGCGCCTTTGAGGTCGAGGTTAATGGCGATCTCATCTTCTCCAAAAAAACCATCCAGAAAAGACACGCTGAACCTGGTGAGGTATTAAGTATATTCAGCGAAATAGTGGGCGCAGACGTACCTACTTTTCCAAAAACCGCATGAGATGGAATTACAAGCTGTTGCCGGTCAACTTTACATTGTTAATGGACAGGCGCAAAAGTCTTCTAATACACCTGGGCTTCTAGCCCAATCGGCACCGGATAAGGCAGCCCGGGGCAGGGAGCGCGACTTTTTATTTGTTCATTTAACGTTAAGCGGGCAACCGGAAGAAACCTCGGTGATGGCTCAAGACCTACTTGATACTATCAGTAGTCGTTTCTATGAAGTATCAGGCAGTGTTACAGCCGCTTTGCGAAAGGCAATCACTGAATGCAATCAATTGCTGCTAAGATACAATCTTGGTAGCTCTGAGTTGGCTCGAGAAGGCGCCTTGACTTGTGCCGTTATGCGGGCCAACGAATTGTTTTTAGCACAAACAGGCGAATCTTTTGCCCTATTAGGACACAATTTTGGGATTGAGAGATTCCCCCCTTCCCGGCCAAACTCTATCACACCTCTTGGTCGAACAGCCGGGCTCGATATTCGCTATTTTCACAACTGGCTTCAGGCCGGCGATTCGTTATTACTGGCCGACCCAAGACTATCCCATATTCCAACTGAAGCATTCAATCCAGTGCTGGTAGACTCTGCTGTTGAAGATGGACTAGAGGAACTCGAGGATATTGTCGGGCAAGACTCGGCCAGGGTTATTCTTGTAGAATTCACAGACGAAGCGCCAGGTTTTCTGCCGGATGCTGATAGGCCGGCAGTTGCATCTCCATCTGGTCAACAGCTCCCACCTCCCACAAAACCACCCGTTCGTGAATCTGATAGTGAAGTTGTTGCCGTTGGTGCCCCAACCCCTACAACCCAACTGCCAAATATTGACGTTGAAACTGTCGAAACAACAGCCAGAAAAGCCACATCCAAAGCCGCGCTTGGTCTGTCAAGATTTACAGGTTGGTTGGCCGATCTATTAGGAAAAGTTTACCCTTCAGATCGGCAAGAAGAGAGTTCCACCAACTGGACGATCCCCACCTTCATAGCAATCGCAATTCCAATTATTGTCGCCATCGTCGTTTCCGGCGTTTATTTACAACGCGGACGGGTCGCCAGATTTGGAGAGCTTAAGAACCAGGCAACAAGTACCCTCGTACTTGCTCGGGAAGCATCTACACCTTCAGAAGCTGAAGGTTATTATAGGGATACCTTAAGTATTTTAAGCCAAGCTGAAGAATTAAGACCTGGAAATGGAGATCTGGCCTCCATGAGACAAGAGGTATTTAATGGCTTGGATGGATTATCTGGCGTTGCGCGAATGGCAGGCAATCTTATTCATCAATTTGATCTAGAGAGCCGATTAACTTCATTGACGTTAGGTGACGGGCAAAATGGCGACATCTATGTGCTTGATGGACTAAATAATCGCGTATATCTGGTTGCGGCCGGAGAAGAATTGGAAAACTCTGAAAGTGTCAATGCAGAAGTCATCCTCTTTGAAGAACAGGTGGTCGGCAACCATATCGTTGGACCAATCCAAGACCTGATGTGGCGACCGAGTGGAAATCAGGTCACACGTGATGGGCTAGCCGCTCTGGATTTAAGAGGAGCCCTCATCAGTTTCTTCCCGAATTTTGGGGATACACGCGCTGTACCCTTAGCCTTATCGAGTGATTGGGTTCAACCAACGGCGATCACATCTTTCAACGAGCGATTATATATTTTAGATCCTGGTGCACCGGCTATTTGGCGATATTTTGCCGAAGGCGAAGGTTTCACAATAACTGAAGGGCAGCAAGCGATCGAATTTGTGGAAGACGCCGAACTTGAAAACGTAGTTGATTTGGCCATTTATAGTGAAGATGGCAGCGTGATATTACTTTACGGCGACGGCCGCCTAAGGCGCTATGTCAACGGCCGGCTATTATGGAATGAGGAAGTTTTAGGTGCCAGTGGGCTAGAACAACCATTGATAGCACCAGTGGCCATAAAAATTGTCGGACAGGGATTAAACTCTTCAATTTTTGTGGCTGATCCGGGCACCGATCGCATCGTGCAATTTAGTCTGGGCGGAACATTTCTAGCACAGTATAAAGCGACTGACTTTGAGGGCAATGAGTTATTCGGCCGGGCTTCCGACTTTGCTGTTGTTGAAAACCCATTGCGGATTATTGTTGCCGCAGAAAATGAAATCTACGTCGTAGCTCAAGAGTAAATCCAATCCTCAAGATGAGCTCTGATTCATACGAGCGACTTATTCGCCGAATTACGAATTGGGCACAGACGACAGATCATATTCAAGCAGTTATAATCGTCGGATCCAGGGCGCGACCCCAAGAATCATTCGACTTTTTTTCGGATCTTGACCTCATCATTTTTACCTCCGCTGTTGATGAGCTCACGCTTTATCATAAGTGGATTTCGGAGTTGGGGCGGGTATGGATTGCCGATTTAGATAAAACGGGTCCCGGCGATCCTGAATGGTTTGTGGTTTTCGAAAACGGTCAGAAGGCTGATTTTCTCATCGCCCAAGCACAGAAACATCTCAACCTAGGACAACTGATACAAAAATCTCCATACCGGCAAGTATTAATGAAAGGGTGGCAGATCTTATTCAATCGCTGGGGTTCCCCGTCTATTACTGAAGACGATCTTGGGATTGAGGTTTCCATGTCGCAAGTAGAAGCATCAGAACTTATAAGGCACATCAACCGGACCCTTATATTGGCTCACCGCGCCGCCAAGTTCATCGGTCGGCATGAGCGATGGTGTGGACAACTTATGCTATCTAAAATACGGCAGCATTTGCTCTGGCTTATTGAGGAACATGCCCGGATATCGACATCCGGTGAAGTCGATACCTGGTATGATGGCCGGTTTATTGAGCAGTGGGCTGCTCCCTCCATCAAAGAAAGGCTTCCCGATATATTTGCCCAATACGACCTTAAGGATATGGCAAGAGCTTTACACGCCATCCTTTCGATGGCCCATCAAATGGCATCTGATATCGCCAAATACAACGAAATCCCGTACCCCACTGCAGGTCAAAAAGCAACGTTTGATTGGCTAATATCTGTGGTAATTCCCCCAGATTAGAAGTATCCTAGGCACTATTAGGCCGACTTTTGTCTCGATAGTTTTAAAATCCGCGGCCTCTTTTTATACCCAACCGACCGCTGACAACCAAGTGTTATTGAATTGGGTGTGGCTTGCATTTTGAATCCTGGAAATATTGATCTTAAAAGGCATTGATACCTAGGCTGGAGATGAGGCTAGCCGGGATTGTATGAGCAGGTGCTAATGATCTAAGCTGGGGAAAATATCTCTTTCTTCAAGTTTAGTGTTCATTGGCCTTTAAAGGTTGGATCTCGTTTTTCGGTGAAGGCACGCACGCCTTCCTGAAAATCCTGACTACGGCCAGCAATTTCCTGCAAATAGGACTCGTATTCTAGAGCTTCGGCCAAACTCAAATCCGAGGCCCTGCGCATGGCTCTTTTCGTTAGCCCAAATGCTAGAGTTGGGCCCTCTGCTAAAGATCTCGCCCAGGCGGCAACTACCTCAGTAAGTTGTTCGTCGGGGACCACCTCGTTTACCAATCCCCATTCCAACGCCTTTTCAGCCGTTACTCTCTCGGCGGTGATTGCCATTTCATATGCCCGTGCATATCCAATAAGCCGGGGTAGCGTCCACGTCGAACCACTATCTGGAACCAGACCAACACGGCTAAATGCCTGAATAAAACTGGCTTTATGGGAAGCAATTCGTAAATCGGCTGCTAGGGCAACGCCACATCCAGCGCCCGCTGCGACGCCATTCACGGCCGCAATCACCGGCTTTTCTACCGTTACAATAGCCATAATCAGCACGTTGTAACCGCGACGGACATGTTCGCCAATTGAAAAATCGCCTTCCCACCTCTGCACATCTTTGAGATCCTGACCTGATGAAAATGCCCTACCACTACCAGTAAGGACGATACAGCGAACGCCAGTATCACGCCTGGCCTGTTTGAAAGCGGCAATGGTTTCTGCGATCATCTTGTCGTTGAATGCGTTGAGGGATTCTGGCCTGTTAAGAGTGATGGTTGCCACGTTATTGGCAGTGTCGTAGAGGATAGTCTCGTAGTTCATCTATATCCCCTTATAATCGAGCGGAGAGTAAAAAACACCATTTCTCGCGAATTACACGATTTAAGAAATCATGGCTTCAGCTCCCCAATAACCTTCAAGATGAACGATAAAAGCTGATTCATCAACAGTAAACCCATTAGGGTTTAAAATAGCGCTCAGAAACTAAAATCATCTTCTCCTTCATCGTACTCCTCTTCCTCGCGCAGATCTACTGGATGACGCACCCACAAAATTAACATCGGCCCTTCTTCAAGTTCCTGTAGACGCATCGCTACCACATCTAGTTGCTGGCGGTTGCGCATGTAATCTGGAAAGTCTAGCTTGACAGGTCGATCCTCTTTCCAGGCGTCAAGGCAGCGATCGAGTATACTTTGACCATTGAAGGTGCGTAGTTCACACATCATGATGTCAGCATCCTCTGGTCCTTCATATACACTTTGAAACCAAAGATATGGGCTTGGCCGAAATTCAGGTGTTGGACCCTCAATCACTGTTATCAGTTCCGGTTCCGGTTCGTGCACGATTCACCGCCTGTGATTTTGATTGTGTTTATGAAATAAATGTTGGATAAACGGCAATAGATATGTTTTCATTCTCAATTACGCTAGTGCATGACTTTGCTTAGTGTCCATAATACTGCCTCTCATTTTCCCCGGCAACTAATCCGAACAGAGTAACCAGCCCATGGTCATCAGTCTTTAAGAATTCTATTTCAAACTTTGCTCCAAGTCCGAGATGATATCATCGGCATCTTCAAGACCCACAGAAAATCTAATTAAACCTGGCTGAAGGCCGCTGGCGATTATCTCTTGTTCGGTTTGAATTGACGAAACTGTGCTGGCCGGATGAGTGATAAGTGAATGTGTGCCTCCTAAACTGACAGCAAGGCTTATCAACTCCAGGCGCTCTAAGAATTGAATCGTATCCTTATCACCCACAATCACTCCTGCAATGACGTCAGAATGACCGGATAGGTATTTAGTCGCACTGTGAATGACTATATGAAATCCAAATGATAATGGCTTTTGATTATAAGGTGTGGCAAAGGTATTATCGGCTATAGAAAACAATCCATGCTCCTTGGCAATTGCGGCGATCGATCTCAAATCAGTCAAGGTTAACGTTGGATTCGCTGGTGTTTCGACGTAGATTAGCCTGGAATTGGGCTGAATGGCCGCCATTCCCGAAGCAACTGCTAACGCCGCTTCCCCGCCCTCCAGCAGGGCTACCGTTGCTTCAACCTGTTTTGTGTTGAGCGAGCCATATCGACCATAAAACTTGGGATGCGCCTCAGCCGCCATTGCTTCAGCGATGCCGCTTGTATTACAAATCGATAGGTAGCACTCTGGTATATAGGCGAAGATAGTCCCTTGGATGGATTTTCATCTTCACCGGCGTGTATTGTCGTTGTTTGAAGCCCTTTTTTAGGTTCAAGCATCATATTTAAATCTCGGTCTTTAGACGATCAGAAGTTGCTGAAGATAGCTTTTCGAGGCGACGAAGTTGATCGCGGGTTCCGAGAGTGATCAGTACATCCTCAGCCTCCAGGCGAGTTGTTTCGTTTGGTGTCAGCGTCTCACCTGATGATTGTCTAAGCAAACCGACGAGTGTCACCCCGGTTCTGCGTCTCAAATCGGCTTCTATAACCGTTTGACCGGCAAGCTCAGAACCCTGCTTGATAACCAATTCCTCCAGCCACAACTCTAATCCACTATCCAAAGTTACCAATCGAAAGAAATCTGTAACGCCAGGCCGGGTCATGATATCAGCCATGAATTGACCACCAAGTTGATACGGAGAAATGACCCGATCCGCACCTGCTCGAAGCATCTTTTCTTCGCTGGCAGGATCGATAGTTCGAGTCACGATGGTTAGATTCGGATTCAATGCTCTGGCCGATAGCACAATATAAAGATTATCGGCTTCACTACCACCGCACACAATGACGCCTCTAGCCCGTTCGATACCAGCCTCACGAAGAACATCGTCATTTGTCGCATCACCTTGTATCGCGCTTATCCCTTTGTCACGTAACTCGTCTACCATCAATGCGTCAATATCGATGACAACCACATCCTTGTCGTTATCCTTTAGGCTGGCAACGGCGCTGCGGCCGACACGGCCATAACCACAAACAAGAATATGATCTTGCATTTTATTGATCATGCTTCTATTTCGTCTTCTCCTTAAAATCGGTCCGATATCAGACTCCAATAAATACTCGCCCATCGTACCCAATCCATAGGCAATGGTTCCAACACCTAAGATTAAAAGTGCGATTGTGAAAATTCTACCGCCGTTTGTAAGTGGTTGGACTTCGTTAAAGCCAACCGTTGTAAGTGTAATGGCCGTCATATAAAGTGAATCCAAAAACGGCCAACCCTCGATCAGTGAATAACCAAATGTGCCAATCGTAAAAACCATGAGGACGAGTATGATTACCGGAATGAGGGTACGGCGGAAAGATCTCATTTTTCAGGTTTTAACTGCCAGTTCCAGCGCTAATCTATTAGACAAACTTCACAAGGACATGCCGCTCGGAGATATTCCCAGGAATAGATACCTGTAGAATGGCCATCAGACCAGGTTAGTTGGATTGCATAGGCTCCAACAGCATGTATTTCCTCAAGAGAAAGCTCGCTTTCAGGGGTAGCTCGCACAACCCAGGGATCCGGTGCTTGTCCCATATGGGAATGCCCACCACGGCATACTACACATGGACATACCGCTCGCAGACCATCAAAAGGATACCGGCTTTCATGCTGATCATCCCAGTAAATGATTAGAAATCGCTGATTTCGATCGGCGGTAATGTTCAAGGGACGTACGGAAGACATCATCTTTTTTGCAAGCCAATTATGTTTCTATTGTTTTATTTACGAAAATTACCGATAGGAAATGTTATTCGGTCATTATCGCTAACGAAGACAAACGTTCCTGAATTTCTTCCCGACTTGCTTCAAAGCGCTCTAATTTTTCTTGCTCGCGCTGGACCACATTTGGGGGTGCTTTTTTGGAAAATTCACTCGCCAACAATCCAGTTAATCGTCCGATTTGTTGTTCTAAATCAGCTAGCTCGGCCTTCATCCGTGCCCTCTCCATTTTCACATCAAGCATAGCAGCCAATGGTAAGTAGGCTGTGATATCGCCAAGGGAGATAGTGGCTGCACCTATTGGCGCTTCGGCCATTTCTGAAATGGATAGTGTGTCCTTATCCAGTCGGGCCAGGTGAGCTAATATCATTTTTTGATCTTCCATAAAAGCCGCCATCTCACCAGCCGCAACAATCGCCGTGATGAAGCGACCAGGTTCGACATTGAATTCTGAACGAGTGGCTCGAATCCGACTCACCAATGTTTGCAGACGTTCAAATCTTTGGGCAGTCTCCAAGTAGCCAACCTGACCAGTATCTATTGAATCCGGCCAGTCAGCAATGATCAAAGCTTCGGACCAACCCGCTGTTGGCGAGATACCGGTATCAAAAGCTTGGAAAGATTTTTTAACTTGTTGCCATGTCTCCTCGGTCACGAATGGAGTAAACGGATGTAACAACTTTAAGCAAGTATCAAAGCAGTCCAATAAGACCTGCATTGTAGTATGAGCGATAGACCCACCCTGTTGGAGCTGGATTTTGGCTATCTCCAAATACCAATCAGCAAAATCACCCCAAAGGAAGTCGTAGATTTGCCGGCCGGCTTCACCATAGAGGTAACTATCAAATAAGCGATTAACTCTATCCACGAGCAATTCCAACCGAGATAGGATCCATTGGTCGGCGGCAGTATGAATAATATCATTCTCTTTTTTGGCTAACTCTGTGCCGTCATAGTTCGTCGAGCTGAGCTCTTCAAGACTATGAACGATGAATCGAGCAATATTCCATATTTTATTGGCAAAGTTACGGTTGCTGGCCACCTTGTCCAAAGATAAATTAAGATCATTGCCCGGCGTTCCGCCGGTTAACAAGGTAAAGCGCAATGCGTCAGTTCCGTACTGGTTCATGACATCTAATGGATCGACAACATTTCCGATAGATTTGCTCATTTTGCGGCCCAGTTCGTCTCGAACCAAGCCATGCAGGTAGACGGTATGAAAGGGTATGTTATTCGTAAACATAGCTCCAGCCATGACCATACGAGCTACCCAAAAAAACAAGATATCATAGCCAGTTTCAAGCACATCGGTGGGATAGAATCTCTCTAGATCCGGCGTTGTGTCAGGCCAACCCAGGGTGGAGAATGGCCATAACCCACTGCTAAACCAAGTATCGAGCACATCTGGGTCTTGAGAAAGATCGGTACTCCCACAAGCCTCGCACTCAGTTGGATCGGCTTTGGCTACGGTTAGATGGTCACAAAAGGCACAATACCAAACTGGAATCCTGTGTCCCCACCACAATTGGCGGCTGATACACCAAGGCTGGATATTTTCTAACCAATTTTCCCAAACCTTTACGAATCTTTCCGGCACGATCTTAATTCGACCGCTACGCACAGCGGCTAACGCCATCTTGGCCATCGGCTCGGCATTAACAAACCACTGCCGACTAATAAGAGGCTCAATGATCTCACCACCGCGTTGGCTTCGAGGCACGTTCAACGTATAGGGCTCTTTTTTTATGGTCAGGCCTGCATCACTCAAATCAGCCCATAGGCGGTCCCGACATTCAAAACGGTCCAGACCTGCATATGGTCCGGCTGCGGCGCTCATCGTGGCATCCTTGTTCATCACATTGACGATGTCTAAACCATGTCTCTTGCCAATTTCGAAGTCATTGGGATCGTGTCCAGGGGTAACTTTTAAAGCACCGGTGCCAAAACTCATATCCACATAACTATCTGCAATGATTGGTATCGGCCGGTCAAGAATGGGTACAAATGCTGACTTTCCAATGAAATCAGCATAACGCTCGTCTTCTGGATGTATTGCCAGCGCTGTATCACCCAATATCGTCTCTGGTCGGGTTGTTGCCACCTCGATGCTCTCACCTCCATCAATTGGGTACTTAAAGTAATAAAGAGAACCGGGTTCTTCGACATATTCGATCTCTAGGTCAGATACGGCCGTTTGCAAACCCGGCGACCAGTTGACGAGATACTCACCTCGATAGATCAATCCTATCCTATAAAGCCGGACGAAAGCCTCTCTAACAGCAGCCGAAAGACCTTCGTCCATGGTAAAACGTTCTCGATCCCAATCGCAGGATGCTCCCAATCGGCGTAATTGTTCGGTAATATAGCTGCCGTATTTGGCCTTCCATTCCCATGTGCGCTGTAAAAAAGACTCCCGTCCAATCTGTTGCCGAGTCAATCCTTCTTCTGCCAGTCGTCTCTCAACCTGTAATTGGGTTGCAATACCCGCATGGTCTGTACCAGGTACCCACAAGGCAGCTCGGCCTTTCATCCGGGCGTGACGGATCATTAAATCTTCGACGGCTACAAATAAGGCATGGCCTTGGTGGAGTTCGCCGGTAACGTTTGGCGGTGGGATCGAGATCACAAAAGGCTTTGCTTCGGCCGGCCGAACTTCAGGTTTGAACCAACCATTCTCCTCCCACCATTGATAGATCCGTTGCTCTGTTCTTACGAAGTCGTAAGTCTTCGGCATCTCCGTCATTGTTCACTGCACTCCGTTTGGTTAAGAAAACCTTCTTAAAGTTTTCGAGATTATGATTCTCCTACAAGATGCAAAAGAAAAAACTCTCTCATCCAGATCAAGGACGAGAGAGTCGATCTCACGCGGTACCACCTCGGTTCCAGGCGCTTTTCATTCACGCCCGGCACTTATTGCGACGATAACGGGTCGAACCGTCCTTACCTATTTCCAGGTCGCTTAATTTCCCTGGCCTTCAATAAGGAGACTCCTGGGCGACATTCGATGGATCTTACCTATGCAAGCTCTCAACCAAGACCTGCACTCTCTGAAAGGGGATATCTACCTACTCTTCCCAATCTCTGTCTTTGTTTGTTAAATTTGACGATAGTATAACACAATTGGCTAAAGGTAGGTCAATTTTGCTAGTTTTCAACAATATCTACCCTCACGATGACATCTCCATCATCACCGGGTTGCACCAGGGATAACGAGTTCAATACTTCTTCTCCTTCGATTAGCTCGCCAAAAATCGTGTGCAGCCCATCCAGATGTGGGGTTGGCACGTAGGTAATGAAGAATTGACTACCATTTGTATCTGGCCCGGAGTTCGCCATGGCCAGCAACCCAGGGCGATCAAAGCTCAATTCATTGTCCGTTTCGTCGGTAAACTGGTAGCCCGGTCCTCCAAAGCCTTGCCCTGTTGGATCGCCTCCCTGGGCCATGAAATCCTCAATGACTCGATGGAAAGTTAAACCGTCGTAGAATCCTTGCCTGGCCAGAAATACAAAATTGTTGACCGCGAGTGGCGCTTGGTCGGCAAAGAGCCGTAATCTGATGTCTCCTTTTTCCGTTTTAAGAATAGCCTCATATTCCTTAGCCGTGTCGACGACAATTTCCGGGTATTCGGCGTAATAACCAATTCTCTCGGTGGGTTGGACATTAGCCAGCGGCCGGTCATCCTGGACTGGTTGTCTCGAGCCTAACCCCTGCCAAAGAATGAATCCACCCACAACCACGATAATAGCCAGTATGACAAGAATAATCGTTCGGTTTCTTGTCGCCTTCTTTTGTCGCTCCAGCTCCTTGCGCCGCTGATTGCTCTTTCTTGTTTGTAGTCTAGTTGTCCTTCTTTTTGTCACGATATCCACCCCTTCCCCAGGGAATTAATCTCTTCTCAATTCTAGTCGCCAAATTGTATAGAAGCCTAATATGGCTGACGATATCCCAAGAACATACCCTTCAACCACGTCGGCACTGGTGATGAAGAGCCCAATCATGCCAAATGCGCCACCAAAAAGATAGAGTATAAGGACTGCCTCCCTTTGCGAAAATCCCCGGCGTACAAGCCTATGACTGAGGTGATCTTTACCGGCAGTGGTGAGTGGGTTTACCCCTCGCCGAATCCGTGAGATGATCACCAGTGTTGTATCGTAAATCGGCAATCCCATAATAAAAACCGGGACCATCCAAGTGATAAAATTTACATTGTCGGGAAACCTCAATTGAAGACACAAAACAGCCAGCAAAAAACCCAGGAACATGGAACCGGCGTCTCCCATAAATATCCTGGCGGGCTTGAAATTGTATCGCAAAAATCCGAGGCAGGCGCCTAATATGCCAGCCGCCAAGGCAGCTACCAGATGTTGTTTGTTTTGGGCAGCTAATAAAAGAATGAAGGCCGCCGCTACCCCACTTATGCCGGCACTCAATCCGTCCATGTTGTCCAAGAAATTCATGGCGTTCGTGATACCCACAAGCCAAATTATCGTCAAAGCGATATTGAGCCACATAGGTATACCCAACCGAACCTGGACGCCAGCAAGGATCAGGATGATCGCGGCGATTAGTTGCCCGGACAGCTTAGCCCAGGCTGGCAAATGCCTTCTATCGTCCACGAGGCCGACGATGACAATTATTGCACATGCCAGAATAGTGCCAACCACTGATGGAGCCCAGAATGAGATTGGCAAAACTGTTACCAGGAGTATGAAAGCGATAAAAGCGCTGGCAGCGATTGCTAGGCCTCCTAGCAAAGGCGTTGGAGCATGATGCAGCTTACGCCCGGCCGGCATATCCACAAATCCCGACCATACGGCCAATCGACGAATGAGAGGCGTACTGATGGCTGTTAAGGTCAAGGCTGTCAGGAAGATAATGACGAAGACACGCAATTTCTTAACCCTCAGTTTCCCTTTCACCCGAGTTTAAAGCGGCGAGAAATTGTTGTATGATTGTTGCTGCGTCTTCCGGCGCTGAGGCCAGAGCATTTTTGCCGAAGGATTCGGCATTATCGAGATCCCCCTCCTCGAAAAACCATTGGGCGAGAGAATATTCCAACTGCCAGCCCGGCAGATTTTCGTCACCGATTGCCAGCGCTTCGTTATAGGCTTCGATCGCCTGTGCCGGCTCATCAAGCCGTACGTGGATTTCGGCTAATTGCATCCACCGTCGCGCATCCCTTGGGCTTCTTTCGAGGCCAGCCTTTATGCTTTCGGCCGCTTTTTCATAATAACTGGCCCGTTCAAGTTCAGGTTGCTGTGCCGCACAAGCCTTATAAACCTCTGCGCGATCGAAGTAAGTTACGGTGAAGTAAGGGTCTACCTCTACCGATTGATCGTATAGAGCTAAGGCTTTTTCACAATCCTGCTCCAACAAATAGGCTAATCTGGCATATTCGTTCCGGATCACCGAATTTTTAGGACTGAGCGACAAAGCAGATTCGTAGTATCCAACAGCATCAGAAACTCGAACTTGTCTTACATCCCCCTCCGTGGTCTCAGCCCAGCGGGTATTTAAGCGAGCGAGATTGGCGGTATGATCGGTGTTAAATGGGTTCAGGCTTTGAGCCTGCTCCAATCGGTCGGCAGCCGTAATCAGGAGGGCTTCTCTTTCGGCCGTGTCTTCTGTTACCGTCGATCTTTCTAGATACGCCCGACCCAACCACAGGTAGTAGAAATCCTCCCATGGCGCTAATTCAATGGCATGCTCGTAAATGGCGATGGCGTTATCCCATAACTCGGGATCACCAGTTTGACCGGCTTGCTTATCCCAGGGATCGGCCCGTTTGTAGACGATATCGGCCTGGATTACTCTCAGATTTGTGGTGCTGATTAGATATATAACGATTGGTATCAACAACAGGCCAACCAAGGCACCAGCGAGTGTGGCCCAACGTTGTGTAAGATTAATTTTGCTTAGGGCTAAGGCTAAGCCGGTCGCCATCAGCATTGACAGGGTGAAGATATAAAAGGTCGTTAGAACGGAAGCGGCCTGATCCGTCTCTAAGACTCGCCTCACCACTGTTGGGGTTGTTTCTGTGACGCCAGGAGGTAACAAAATGCCGACCCGAATTTGATAAGCATGTAAATATGCATAAGTTAAGCCAAGCAACATGGACAAAACTCCCACAATACCGGCCGGCAATATCAGATCAACCCAATTCGCATCCCATAACAAATAAAGGATAACGCCACAAACTATAACTAAAGCAAGTGCATTTAGCGTTCCGCCAGCGGCCAACACCGGTAAGGCGAAGACGATACCCAACAAAGCTACCGAACCTGCAGCAAGGCGGCCGGATGATTCATCCTGGTACAATTTGACCGCTGCCCACAAACATAACCCAGACCATATGAGTAACAACCAAAATCCAATCCGTCCCATCAAATCAGGGACTGGACTTCTGGCTAATAGGGTGTTTCCAATGGCAAGCGCCGCGCTTAATACCGCCATACCAATCAACAGGATCATGCTCGTCCTGGTTCTGCCAGGTATTATCTTCTTTGAAAAGCCTTTAATTCCAATTTGGTTTTGCTTGGCCATTTCGCTAATCATAACCAGGCCGCCCAAGGCCCAAGTCATCACCAATAAGATAAATAGGAACGGCGAGTCGCTAAAACCCACGGACGGATTAATGAAGAAAGATTGGTGAAATATCATGCCGGCCGATGGTACCTGTTCAATTGAGTCGATGACCTGACCGTTAGGCAAAGAAAAAGTGATAAAATCAAAAGC
>Ga0209742_10000535_pt1 | contig 19992 bp, 19 predicted proteins | sample DeeMarSeWOR38_10_FD_187462 | JGI IMG/M metagenome (GOLD analysis project Ga0209742, IMG submission 187462) | Marine sediment microbial communities from White Oak River estuary, North Carolina - WOR-3-8_10 (SPAdes) (version 2) | ecosystem: Environmental > Aquatic > Marine > Intertidal zone >... | reverse complement strand
GGCTCATAGCCTGGAGATGGCTCTCCGCCGATAGGTTTGCATAGGAAGGTCTTCCGCCGCTGGTACACTCCGTCAGGGTGACCAGGTTCATCGAAAAGGAGATCCTCGATCTTTACATCAAGATTTGTTTCCTCTTTGACCTCGCGTATTACGCATTGCTCTTCGCTTTCGTCGTCATCTATGCCACCGCCAGGAATGACCCAATAGCCGCGGCCGGTAGCATGTTCGCGGTGCTTGATCAGCAAGACACGTCCTTCCTCGACGATCAAACCTTGATATCTTGTGTGCCTTGCCAATTGGTTTTCCTTTTATCCTTCGCTCTAATATTGCAACTTGATTACCGAATCGGGCTGTGTCACCAAGGAGTTTATCCTGAGAGAAATAAAGGGCTCCAGCGAGATGGTAGGCGCAATTATAACCTTATCATAACGGACCTGCCTTCAGCCATGATCAATCGAACAAACTTTAAGGTACGTTCAAAATCTTGAGGGTCTGCAGGTTGCTGAACCTTGCTTGCTGGATCTCGCCGACCATCCCAGGCGCGATCGATCAAATCCGACCATGATGAATCAAGATTCGCTTTTGCCCATTCAGCGCCTTCCCGCTTTGATCCGGGATAGCCGTTATAAAGATCGTTCAACATGCGACAGTAACTCAAGAGTATGAAAGATTGATAGAAATGATTACTGTAAGCTGATGGATCTTGGAGGATCTGTTCCCCCCAGGTTGTGATAGTCTCAAATATCTCCCCCCTCAACAAATCTGCTGATATCGGATCCAAAAGGGTCTTCGGTTCTGGTCCAGCCAGGGTGACCCCCTTTTCGCGCAGGATCCAGCGCACCAGCAGGGTGTTGCAGTGGTCTGATCGGATGAGAGAGCGAGCGCCGTGGTCAAGGTACCAGACATCCAGGCCGCGTTTTGTAAGATCACGCAGAATATCTTTCGGGAAATATGACCCTTCCAGGTGCTTGGCCCACTCAGAATCAAGTTGGAAGACCTGATCATGCATCACCTGCAGCGCATCGACCTGGATCTTAGACAAGTCATTTTCAATGGCGACGATGAAGTCGACATCGCTGTGTTCGTCAAAATCCCCGACAGCAAATGAGCCTTGCAGGTAAGCGCCAATGAAATTGTCCCCAAGAATATCTTGGGTTCTCAATAGCAGGTCAAAGAGAACTTGATTGAGTTCAATGTAGGGTGTTGGGTACATTGAATATTAAATGATGACTTATTTTTACACATGTTTAGCTAATTGGATATGACGAATATGTCATCCTGAGCGGAGCGAAGGATCTCCATCTGATCATTCAAATGAGACTCTTCGGCTTTGCCTCAGAGTGACGGACAACTATATTCTAACGGCAATTGACTAGAAGACCGCAAGCTGTTCGTCTGACAGAATGATATAAGACTAATGTCCAGGTGGGCGAAAATCGACGCTAATTTTCACCGTCTGGTCCACCTCTTTTGGCGTCGCAGAGGGACAGTCTTGATCCTGAATGTCCCGCTGACGTTGCCGATGAAGGAAACCGCCGTGGTGGTGATATTATCAGGCATATCGACAATGATGTAGAAATCCTTCTCGCCAAAGGCGAAGTAGAAAGCTTTCAATCTCCCACCGACGTTTCACAGTGCCTGTTGCCCGGCTTCGCGCCGATTAAAGCCACCTTCCTCGAGAAGCCTAGTTGCCTACTAGAGTATGCAAACCATGGAAAAGATATTTCGGCATCTTGCATCTCCAAACATAAATTATGTTTCATCGCCAAGATCCTATCACATTCAAAATTGTACTGAGGCTGGGTGACTGGATGAAGCCATCCCTATAATCAGGAAAAGACTTGAGTTGGGGTGTAATTAATATTGAGTTTGAGACTCGCCTTGTGATGCTGGATTTCCTTTACAGTGGTCAGCTGCGACAAGTATTCCTTAATCTTCTTCAGAATCGTCAGGGATGGAAACCTGACCTACTGGAAGCATAAAGAAAGCCACGCCTGCACAGCGTGGCTTCTAGTATTAAGCCCTCGACGAATGTTCAGATCTTGCCTTAAGAATTCCTAGGAAGTATTCCCCACTGGTGCGGGACTGGATACTTCCTGTGTCTGACCGCGATTTTTGCGGATGACCGCCACAACCAGCAGGATTAAGATCAGCCCAGCACCGATGATCGCCCCTGCCGTAACGAGCGGCGTTCCGGCGTGCTTCACGGCGATGCCGAGATAGGCCCAGACCAGTACCAGCGAGTAGGCGATATCAGCCCGGGTAAAACTCACCACCGCAGACAGCAAAACTCCCACAGCCAGCATGATCACCGCCCATATCTCAGGACCGATCCCAAATCCGTCCCAATTCAGATAATAGAGCAATTGGGTGGCGTTAGCGATCGTGGCAACGGAGATCCAACCTAGATAGATGCTGAAGGGGATATGGACTGCCCACTTCTCGGCAGTGGATATCTCGCTCCGGCCGATATCCAAGCGCAGGTAGATGGCGATCAGGGATAGCAGCAGGGTGAGCATGGCGATAAGAGTGAACTGGAAAACCTCATAATGCCACAGGAACAACCAGGACACGTTAGCGATGCAGCTTAAAATAAAGAGAAAACCAATGCTACGTAGATGAGGGTTTTCTCGTTGTGCAGGGAGTGCCTGATAGATCCCGTAAGCAAGCAATCCGAGGAAGATCAAAAACCAGATCGAGAATACATATCCTGCTGGCACGAAGAATATCTGAAAACGATCGGAAATTTCTCCTGTGTTTAATCCGTTAAGGGGCAGTGCACTGGCAAGTATGTTGAAAATAACGGTTGCAAATGCCGCGATTAATACGAGCGCCTGTCTGATAGTGTCTCTATTCATTTTTTCTCTCCTTAGATTGTTTCACTCGCTTTTCACAGATAGCTTAATTATAGTTGCGGTTTTTGAAAATTTATAGATGTGACAGAAACTCGGCCCGGGTCTTATCGTTTTCTTTGAATGCACCCATCATCCTGCTGGTCTTCATACTGGCGTTGGCTTTCTTCACCCCGCGCATCACGGAACACATGTGCACGCCTTCAATGACGACTGCAACACCCTGTGGCTCCAAGGTGGTTTGGATGAAATCAGCGATCTGGGTGGTCATCTGCTCCTGGATCTGTAAACGCCGGGCAAACATCTCGACGATGCGAGGGATCTTGCTCAGTCCGACTACTTTCCCGTTCGGGATGTAGGCTACATGGGCACGCCCATAGAAGGGCAGCATGTGGTGTTCACACATGCTGTAAAAATCAATGTCTTTCACCACCACCATCTCGTCGTAATCAACGTTGAAAATTGCGCCATTGATTAGTTTCTCGGTGTCTACATGATAACCCGCGGTCAATTCCTCGAACATGCGCGCTACCCGATCTGGCGTTTTTAGCAAACCCTCGCGCTGCGGGTCTTCGCCAATGTCCCTCAGAATTTCCTGAACGGCAGCTTCTATCCTGGCCTGTTTTAGCTCTTTTGGCTCGACGGCCAGGATAATTTGGTTATTCCTAACTTGTTCGTCCATCTCGGTTTGGGGGTAATTGAATAAGGTCATTTTCTATTCCTTTCCTACTTATTATTTTTTGGTGATGAAACCGGGAACGAGATATTTTTCTGCTTGGATTGATGTTGATTGCAGTCTTATTATCCTATTCGCCGGATCAATTTCACGTAAACTTTTACAAATTTACCATAATATCCAATTATTGTCAAGCATTTGCACATATTAATGTTGTGCTTTAGGCGTTCCTAATGTTTGGCAATATCTTTGCAATATCTTGACATGCCTACATTTTTCCAGTATACTAACTATCGAGATGAATTACAGCAACCAGTAGACAAGTTTTAAGATGGAGATAGGATTAAAGTGCAAAGCAAAGATCCAACTTACAATCTAAAAGTCGTTGTGCGTGAGACGGGTGTTAAACCAGATACCTTGAGGGCCTGGGAGCGGCGTTACGGATTGCCAAATCCGCAGCGCACCCCCGGAGGTCACCGCCTTTATTCCCAACACGATATCGAAATGATTAAATGGCTGATCGATCGCCAGGAGGAAGGGTTGCGCATCAATCGCGCCGTCGACCTGTGGCGCAGCTTGGAAGAATCCGGCCAGGATCCATTAGATGCGATGTCGTCCGCTGTTCAAGTGGCTCAACCAGGCTCGCTGGAGATTCTAAGCGGAGCGACTCTAGATGAAATGCGGGAGAGGTGGATTGCTGCCTGCATGGAGTTCGATGAGAGAAGTGCAGAGAATATCCTGGCTCAAGCCTTCGCCAGTTATCCCCAAGAGACGGTAGTTTTGGAATTGTTGCGCAAGGGGGTTTCTGAAATAGGAAAACGCTGGTTTACCAACAAAAATACGATTCAGCAAGAGCATTTTGCCTCCGCATTGGCAATGCGCCGTCTCAACGCCTTGTTGGCTGCCGCACCAGCGCCGACGCGCAAGCAGAAGATCTTGATCGGCTGCCCTTCAGGAGAGAATCACGAATTTTCGCCTCTATTGGTTGCCCTTTTACTGCGCTACCGCGGTTGGCCGGTGATCTATCTGGGCATTAACGTCCCGATTTCTCAATTGGATCGCACAATTACATCTTCAAGACCTGATTTGGTCATCTTTACGGCTCAGCAGCTGCAAACTGCGGCTAACCTCTACGAGGTTGCCCGATTTCTTGCGGCAGAAAACCTGGCCCTGGCGTATGGGGGATTAGTTTTCAATCAAAATCCCCAGCTGCGCGCTCGAATTCCCGGATACTTTTTGGGCGAATCCATTGATCAAGTCGTCCAGTCGGTCGAATCCATTTTTTCCCGTCCGGTTGAACTGCCAGTAGTGGAACCAATATCAAATGCCTACCAGGAAGCCTTAGCTGAATATCGCGACAAACAACCATCTGTGGAAGTTTATTTGTGGGAAAGGTTCCAGGGAAATGGGATGAAAGCAAACCACCTGGAAATAGCCAATCAGTTCCTGCGCCATGATATCGAAGCAGGGTTGATCCTTGGAGATCTGAATTTATTAAACTCTGAAATGAATTGGGTGCAGAACTTGCTGTTGCACCATGACATCCCTGCGGCATTGTTGCCACATTATATGACTTTATACCAGCAGGCACTGGAGCAGACTATGGACGAGCGGGGACGAATTATTATTGATTGGTTTAATGAGCTCACCAAAGAAGCAATTTAACTAATGGAGATATAACCATGCGTGTCATTATTGCAGGAGGAACAGGATTAATTGGAAGACAGTTAACCAAGGAGTTGGCGCAGCACGGGCATGAAGTGATCATCCTGAGCCGCAATCCCGAAAAAGTGATCAGTGTACCTAAAGGCGTTGAAGTGGTTGCCTGGGATGGCGTATCCAGCCAGGGCTGGGGAGATCTGGTGAATGAAGTACAAGCGGTGGTTAACCTGTCTGGGGAAAGTGTTTCTGGAGGAGGTTTATTCCCGACCCGCCTGACAGATGAACGAAAAAAACGCATCCGTGATAGTCGCATATTATCCGGAAAGGCGCTGGTAGAGGCAATCGAGGCTGCCGGGGTGAAACCGAAGGTATTCATACAATCTTCGGCGATCGGTTATTATGGATTCCACGAGGATGAAAAACTGAACGAAGACAGCCCACCAGGAGATGACTTCTTTGCCGAATGGCGGGAATGGGAGAAGGTTTCAGAACCTGTGGAAGATATGGGCCTCCGGCGGGTGATCGTCCGCTCTGGGATCATTTTTTCAACTGGTAAAGGCAGTGCTTTGAATCCTTTGGTATTGCAGGCTCGGCTCTTTGCAGGTGGGCCCATCGGGGACGGGGAACAATACTTGTCCTGGATCCATGAAGTGGATGAAGCGCGCGCTATACGATTCTTAATCGAAAACGAAGATGCCCACGGTGCCTTCAACCTGACTGCACCAAATCCGGCTACCCAAGCCGAAGTTGGCAGAGCGATCGCAAAAACCTTGGGACGGCCATATTATCTGCCTGCTCCAGAATTTGCCTTCGATTTAGCATTTGGTGAGATTGCGGCACTTGTTACGAAAGGTCAACGGGTGATGCCTGAGCGTTTGCTGGAGCAAGGCTTTGAATTCCAGTTCCCGGAAGTCGAGCTGGCACTGCAGGATTTATTGGGTGATTGATGCGTCGTTATCAGCATGCATTCCAGGTTGATGCCCCCATTGAGCGGGTAGCCGAATTCCACAGCGATACAACGACACTCAAGCTGCTGACTCCACCCCCGCTTTTTGTCCAGTTCAATAACCTTCAGTCTTTGGCTGAAGGTTCGGTGGCAGATTTCACGATGTGGTTTGGCCCGCTGCCGATCAACTGGGTGGCTGTTCACTCTGATGTGAATCCAATGGAAGGCTTTACAGATACACAGGTCAAAGGTCCATTTGAAACCTGGATTCATCGTCATTCCTTTCGCAGATTGGATCACGACAGGTGCGAAGTAAAAGATGAAATCCAGGCTGAGCCTGGGGATGGAATATTTCGTGGCGTCCTGAGCCGTTTGATGTGGTTGAACTTACCCCTCTTGTTCGCCTACCGCGAATGGCAGACAAGGCGGGCAGTTGAAAAATGATGAAAAGGATTTTGATTATTGGTGCAGGTTTTGGTGGATTAGCAACGGCGGCAGAACTTTCAAGCGAGGGCTTCGAGGTCACCGTACTCGAGGCCCATACCTATCCTGGAGGTAGTGCCGGCACGTTCTTCCATAAGGGCTACCGCTTCGATGCCGGTGCCACTCTCGCAGGCGGATTTGCTGAAGGGGGGATCATGGATGACATTGCTCGCCGCTTTGACATCGACTGGGGTGCACAGCCAACTTTGAAGGCCATGCAGGTTCACCTGCCTGATAATTTGCAGGTGACCCGTTGGACAGATAAGGATTTATGGCGTGAGGAACGCATAGATCGATTTGGTCTGGGGGGAGAATCCTTCTGGGATTGGCAGGAAAATACTGCCGACGCTCTCTGGGCCTTTGCTAAGCGATTGCCCTCTTGGCCTCCCCAAGCGCCGGGCGATGTAGCGAATCTGATTTCAACTGGCAATAACTGGTATCAGGATATCAGTGGACCAAAACGCTGGTCTAAGATTTTAAATCTAAGTCGGGATGCCTTTCGCCCGGTAGCTGCGCATGTTCCGCAAGATCTCGATGAAATGCGCTTGTTCCTTGATGCCCAATTATTGATCTCTGCTCAAACCACCAGCCAGTCAGCCAATGCGCTTTATGGGGCTGCCGCACTGGATTTAGCCCGTCAGGGAGTGGCTCATATCCCCGGTGGCATGGGTACACTGGCTGAGAAGCTCGTTCAGGTCATATCTAGTAACGGGGGGCAGGTTCACTTTCGCCAGCAAGTGTTAAAAGTCAAAGAAGATAAAGAAGGCTATTTCCAGGTCAAAACAAAACGCAAGGATATTTTCCACGCAGATGCGATCGTGTTCAACCTGCCCCCTTGGAACATCTTATCCCTACTAGACGGAGCTGTTCCCTCCCGCTTGCGGCGCATGTCCTCCCGTCCCAGGGATGGTTGGGGAGCTTTCATGGCTTACCTTGGTCTGGATGCGCATGGGCTAAATGAAGACATGGCGCTTCACCACCAGGTGATCAGGCGCAGCCCATTGGGAGAAGGCAACAGCATCTTCATGTCTTTGAGTCCTGTGTGGGATGAGAGCCGTGCCCCGGCAGGAAAAAGGGCGCTGACGATCAGCACGCACACAGCCCTAGAGCCTTGGTGGGATTTATTTGAACATGATCAAGCTGCGTATGAGGCTTGCAAAGCGGAATACCTGGAGCGATTATTAGCCGGTGCCCGAAAGGTACTACCGGACATCAAGGAAAGGATCGAATTGTCACTGCCTGGTACACCAGTGACTTTCCAGCGTTTTACCCGTAGAGCATGGGGCTGGGTGGGAGGTTTTCCGCAGACCAACCTCCTTCGCTCTTGGGGACCGCGCCTTGCGCCAAGGATGTGGATCGTAGGCGATGCCATATTTCCTGGTCAATCAGTTCCTGCGGTTATGTTGGGGGGATTACGAGTTTCTCGGGGGATCATCGAGAGTACATCTTCAGAGACAAAAGGTGCTTTGCAAGCTTTCAAGCAGCCGGTAAAGCTAAGTACGCAATAATAAGCATATTGGTTTAATCAGGAGTATGGATGATGAAAGTTGGCATCGTTGGCGCGGGTCAAGTGGGTGCAACCACGGCATATTCTCTCGTGATGCGAGGGATTGGGCGAGAAGTCGTTCTTGTCGATGTGGATCAGAGGCGGGCCCAAGCAGAAGCAGCGGATATCCTGCATGCGGTGCCATTTGCGCATCCCCTTAAGATTGCAGCCGGTGACTATTCTGATTTAAAAGACAGTCAGGTCGTGATCATCACCGCTGGAGTGGCGCAGAAACCAGGTGAAACACGCTTGGATCTGCTCCTGCGCAATGCCCAGATTTTCAAAGATGTGATTCGCCAGGTGCTCAAATACGCCCCAGAGACCATCTTGTTGGTGGCGACCAATCCCGTTGATGTGATGACCCATCTGACAGCCAAGTTTGCAGTAGCTCACGGTGTACCCTCCAGCAGGGTGATCGGATCAGGTACCACGCTTGATACGGCCCGGTTCCGAGCCTTGTTGGGACAGCATCTGGGCGTGGATCCACACCATGTGCATGGCTATGTGTTGGGCGAACATGGAGATTCTGAAGTGTTGTCCTGGTCACTGGTAACTGTCGGTGGAGTTCCCCTGGATGAGTTTTGTCGGCAATGGGAAATAAGTATAGATGAAGAGATCCGAGCTGATATCTCGCAAAGAGTGCGCAACGCGGCATATTCAATAATTGATGGTAAAGGCAGCACACATTTTGGTATAGGCAGTGCCCTGGCCCGCATCACAGAGGTGGTTTTAGGTGACCAGCGATCGTTGTTAACCGTCTGCACACCAGTGGAAGCTGTTGCTGGTATAAAAGATGTGACCATCTCGCTGCCTCACCTGGTGGGTGGGCAGGGCATACATGACTCGATTCTGCTGCCCTTAGCACTTAACCCAGATGAGAAGCAGATGCTGCGAAAGAGTGCCCAGATCGTTAAAGACGCCATCCAGGAAATAATCCCAGCATCCGAAGTATAAATAATCGCTTATTGAAGAGGTGATAAATGGATACGGCAATTTGGTGGATTCGTAGAGACTTGCGTTTGAATGACAACCAGGCATTAACCAATGCTGTCAAGAATGCCGGGCATGTCATCCCTCTCTTCATTATTGATCCGCAGATCATCAACTCGCCCAATATGAGCGCAATGCGTTTGTCATTTCTTTGGCAGGGTCTAGAGAAACTTGATGGGGGTTTGCGTGCACTTGGGAGCGAATTAATCATCCGCCGGGGTTTACCTTCAGAGGTGCTGACTCAATTGGTTGAGGAAACAGACGCTGGTGTAATCTATGCTGAGGCGGATTATTCACCACATGCCATGCAAAGAGACCAGGAAGTTGCAGATCAACTCCCGCTGGAGCTGGTTGGTGGACCCGGTGTAAGCCATCCTGAAGCCGTTCTCAAGCAAGATGGCACTCCCTACCTGGTTTATACTCCTTACAGCCGTGCCTGGAAATCAATTTACAAGGCCGATCTGATAAAACTATCGCCGGCACCAGAGTTGATCACGACACCGCAAGGCATAATCAGCCATGCTCTGCCTTCTGAAAAAAACGCAATTCACAATCACGCGTTTGAATCAGGAGAAGAAGTCGCTCAAATTCGCTTGAAAGAATTTATCAGCGGTGAGCAACCACCGATCAGCCAGTATGCTGATCTCCGAAATCGCATGGATCTTGATGGGACAGCCAGGTTATCTCCTTACCTGCGTTTCGGAATGATATCGGCCAGAGAGTGTGTATCGGCGGCTTATCAAGCGCTGAAAGAAGCGCCCGACGATCCGGCGCGTAAAAGCGCTGAGACCTGGCTGAACGAACTGATTTGGCGCGAGTTTTACATAACTATCCTTTACCATTATCCAGAAGTTCTAAAGCAAAGCTTCCGGGAGGATCTGCGGGATATATCCTGGCGAAATGACGAGCAAGAGTTTGATGCCTGGTGTGAGGGGCAAACCGGTTATCCGGTAGTCGACGCTGCCATGCGCCAGCTGAAATATTTGGGGTGGATGCATAACCGGGCGCGCATGATCGTCGCCTCGTTTCTGGTTAAAGACCTGTTAGTTGACTGGCGATGGGGAGAGCGGTGGTTTATGCAGCATCTTGTAGATGGCGATCCGGCGGCCAACAATGGAGGTTGGCAGTGGACAGCTGGCACCGGCATGGATGCCGCGCCTTATTTCCGGATTTTCAATCCTATTCTCCAGGGGAAAAAACACGATCCCAATGGCGATTTTGTCCGTCGATGGGTGCCTGAACTTGCGGATGTTCCAACGAAATATGTGCACACACCCTGGATGATGCCCCCGGAACTTCAAGGACAAATCAATTGTATCATCGGCCGTGATTACCCGCAGCCCATCGTCGATCATGGATTCGCTCGCCAGCGTGCCTTGGCGGCATATAAACAGACAAATTAAAACATCCGATTATATTAATCTTATCCACGCATTGCCCCCTTGATAGCTTTGCAATATATAAACAAAACCTTGACAAACTGTTGAGATTATGATATACTACAATTAATCAGTGAGATGTTCAAATAGCATCTTTTCAATCTTCACTAAAAAAGTGATTAATTTGAATTTTGGATAACGATCAATGAAATATACTAAATTATCAAACGCACCGGATTTCACTCTGGAAGATTTCAACGGTCAATCGGTTACTCTCTCAGAATATAAGGGCCAGAAAAATATTTTTCTGGTATTCAACCGGGGTTTTCTTTGACCATTCTGCCGCCGGCATATGGCGCAGTTGCGTCGAGACTATCAGAAGTTCATCGAACGTGAAACTGAGATTTTGGTTGTTGGCCCTGACGGCCAAGCAGCATTCAAAGATTACTGGGAAAAGCATGATCTGCCTTTCATAGGCCTGCCGGATCCAGATCGCCGCATAGCGAACTTGTACGGTCAACAGGTGAAATTGCTTCAGATGGGACGAATGCCCGCCCAAGTCTTGATCGATAAATCAGGTATAATCCGCTACCACCATTTGGGGAACTCGATGGCTGACATAACTGACAATCGCAAAATTCTCTCTTTATTGGACGAACTCAATCAGGAGGTTGAATTTGATTCAAGAGAAATTCATGCCTAAACTTCAGGGTCGCACAGACCTGCTTGCGCTGTGGGGCGGCATCCTTTTTAGCCTGGCATTTACCGCGCTGATATGGTGGGCTGGTGGTCGATTGGATTCTATTGAGCTGCTACCAGATACGGGAGCATCCTGGTATTACTGGAGACTCCCCAATCCCACCTTTTGGACACGGGCCAGTGCCTGGGGTCTTTATCTGCTTCATCAACTTTCCATGTGGGTTCTGATTTACTATGCCCAAACGCGAAGCATGAAGTACACGACCCACCTGCACAAAATAAACTTTGCTGCCCTGGGAGTCAATGCTCTATTCATCGGTCTGCACTTTCTACAGACACACTTGCTGTATGATGGTTTAGCTCAAGATGTATCGATTTGGAGTTCTCAAGCTTCAGTTGTAATTCTGCTGGTTTGGGTGTTGTTGATGGAGAACTCGCGGCGGGGCATGTTTTTTGGTAAAAAACTACCTATCTCAAAGGAGATCATCAGGTTCGCGCGTAAATATCACGGATACTTCTTCGCCTGGGCCACGATTTACACCTTTTGGTACCACCCCATGGTTTCGACCAGCGGACATCTGATCGGTTTCGCATATATGTTCTTGTTGCTCCTGCAGGGCAGTCTGTTTTTCACTCGCATCCATGTCAATCGTTGGTGGACCTTCTTCATGGAGTTTATGGTTCTCGTTCACGGTACATTAGTTGCGGTGATGCAAGGTCAGGGATTATGGCCGATGTTTGCCTTTGGCTTCGGTGGAGTCTTTGTGATCACCCAGATGCACGGATTGGGATTGTCTCGCTGGACGAGATTAGCACTGCTGGCTGCATACATCGGCACTGTGCTTTGGGTCTACAGTGAACGCGGCTGGGCTTACCTGAATGAGATTATCCGCATCCCGCTGATCGATTACCTGGCAGTATTGATTTTGGCTGCTCTGATTGGATTAGGGTTGTGGCTGGCCCGCCTGATTAGGAATTGGAGAACACCTGATCCCAATTTAGTCAATGTTTAGAAAATGGATGACTTGTATTACAAGAGGACTTGGTTTCCTGAAAGGTTAGCAAGATGAGCCATCTCAATCCACAGAAACTGCATGTCAAGTTTGCAGAGGGTATCAAACTAGATGGTCCGGTTACTCCCAGGGCTTACACGCTAACCCATTCTGATAGCACGGGTGATTTGTTCCTGACGATCGGCCCACATAGCGATAACCGTCAGATTTCCGGATGGTACACCCGACTGATGCGTGATGAGGTTGTTGCTGAATGGCATTCCGAAGATGATCCCGAATTGCATGTGCACTGCCATGTCAGCGGCGGATTGGTGCTTGGCTCTGCAAGCTGGCGCGATTCGATATTTCGCCGCCACATGCCGATGGTCCTGGAGAGCTTTCGTTACGGCGACCGGGCGCTTTTCGAAGCATTTCCTGAATTGAACCAGGCGCCGATAAAGGTGCATTTCCACTCTAATCGGAAGCGTTATAACCGTATGGAAAATTGGGGCAAATTAGGTGACTACCGTATATCGAAAATTAATGGTGCTCAGGGAAAACCAGTATGATAACTGGGCACAATCCTGAGAAGAAAATAACGAGGAAAAATATGCAGAATAATAAAGATCTAATTCTAGTGACTGGGGCCACGGGCTATGTTGGTGGACGTCTGGTTCCACATCTCATTGAGTCGGGTTACCGGGTGCGAGTTTTAGTCAGAGATGCAAGACGACTTCAAGGTAGATCCTGGGCTGAACAGGTTGAGGTCTACGAAGGAGACGTGTTTAAACCGGAGACATTAGAGCCGGCCATGAAAGAAGTGCATGCTGCCTACTATATGATCCACAGCATGATGAACAGCTCTGAATTTCACCAGCGAGATCTGATCGCTGCCAGAAATTTCGGTCAAGCTGCCAAGGCTTCAGATGTGAAACGCATAATTTATCTGGGTGGATTGGGCGAATCAGATTCCGACCTTTCACCACATCTGCGTTCACGCCAGGAGACAGGAGAGGTTTTGCGCCAGAGTGGCGTTCCCGTCACCGAATTTCGGGCTGCGGTCATCGTTGGTTCAGGCAGCATATCGTTTGAAATGATCCGCTACCTGACTGAAAGATTGCCGCTGATGATCTGTCCCCAATGGGTATTCACGCGAGTGCAACCGATCAGCATTCGCAATGTGCTCGAATACTTAATTGCAGCATTGAATTCATCGGAAAGCGCAGGAAAGGTGATTGAGATCGGCGGTAAAGAGATCCTGACATATGGAGATATGATGCTTCAATACGCTGAAGTGCGCGGCTTACGTCGGTTGTTGATCCCGGTACCAGTGCTGACTCCGCGCCTTTCTTCTCATTGGGTGCACTGGATGACACCCATACCAGCAGGAATTGCCCAGCCTTTGATCGAGGGTCTCCGCAATGAAGTTATTGTCAATGATGATTTGGCAATTCATTTGTTTCCCCACATAAATTTGATCGATTATCGAACAGCGGTCGGGCGAGCGCTCGAGCATCTTCAAGTTAGTGATATTGAGACGACCTGGAGCGATGCGATGGCCAGCAGTCAGGGAGATCGACCATCAGTAGAGCTCAAAAATCAGGAGGGGATGATCATTGAACGCCGCCAGGAGATTGTTGAAGCGTCTCCTCGATCGATCTACGAAACAATTTGCAGTTTGGGTGGGGAACGAGGCTGGTTGTACATGGATTGGGCCTGGAGATTGCGCGGCGTGATAGATCGCCTGGTCGGTGGGGCAGGACTTCGCCGGGGACGAAGACATCCCACCGAAGTGCGAGTTGGTGACGCCCTGGATTTCTGGCGAGTAGAAGCTGTTGAACAAAATCATATGTTACGGCTACGTGCAGAAATGAAAGTGCCTGGTAGAGCCTGGTTACAATTCGAGATTGATCAATTGGATGCTGACCGATCATTCTTGGCTCAATCCGCTTATTTTGCCCCGCGTGGGTTGTTTGGTTTCTTATATTGGTACGTGCTTTACCCGCTGCATGCTTTGATCTTTTCGGGTATGATTAGGGCTCTTTCAATCGAGGCAGTTAAAAATGAAGAGAGCGGCACAGTTGGGCAGCAGCATATTATCGACGGAACACTGGCAAGCATTCCCATCGAAAATCGACCGCAGGTGAAGGTGAAATCTAGAACCTCCAAGTAAATCGTAATGCAAAATAGACGATTATTAACACTTTTCCTGATCGTTTTTATCGATCTATTGGGATTCAGCCTCATCTTGCCTTTGCTTCCTTTTTACGCGGAGACTTTTGGGGCTACGCCCTTCCAGATTGGGTTGCTGGTGGCAGCCTATGCTGCAGCGCAATTAGTTGGCGCGCCATTGCTGGGTCGATTATCAGATCGCTTCGGTCGGCGTCCGGTGCTCTTGATCAGCTTGATCGGTACATTCATTGGTTTCTTGATCCTCGGCTTTGCAAATTCATTGTGGATGTTGTTTGCCAGCCGATTATTAGATGGATTTACTGGAGGGAATATCTCAGTTGCCCAGGCATATATCACTGATATCACGGATGAAAAAGATCGCGCTAAAGGTCTGGGTTTGGTCGGCGCAGCCTTCGGACTCGGATTCATAATCGGTCCAGCAGCTGGCGGTATTCTCAGTATATATGGATTTTCCGTTCCAGCCTTCGTGGCAGCTGGCTTGTCACTTATCAGTATTCTCGGTGTGGTTTTCTTTTTGCCCGAGTCCCTGACGGCTGAAACTCGTGCCAACCTGGTGAAGAACACCAAGCAAGAATTTTCTCTGAGAAATCTTTGGGCGGCGATCAATCGTCCTCGAGTGGGCCCTTTGTTGAACATTCGCTTTTTCTACGGATTGGCTTTCGCCACTTTTCAAACCATTTTTCCTTTGTATGCGCAGTATAAACTGGGTTTGGATGCGCGTAGTACTGGATTTGTATTGACTTATGTGGGAATACTAGTGGTATTCGTGCAGGGATTTCTTGTTGGCTGGCTGGCAGCTCGCTATAATGAGTATCGCTTGATATTCCTGGCTTCAGTGTTAATGATGATTGTCTTATTTGCCTGGGCGTTAGTGCCCAACCTCATTTTCTTGCTGATTGTCCTGGCCCCCTTGGCTGTTGCCGCAGGGACGCTAAACACCCTGCTTAATAGTACCTTGAGTAAGGTAGTCTATCCGGAGGAGGTTGGTGGAACACTAGGACTGTCTGCCTCATTGGAAAGCCTGACTCGGGTGATTTCTCCAACAGCTGGAGGTATTTTAATCGGTAGTTTGGGGACATGGGCTCCAGGAGTGGTCGGCGGCTTGATCATGCTCTGGACCGTGAGTTACGCCTGGCGCAGGTTGATCGTCAAGCCCGATCCGCCATTACCGCAGCGGGTCAATGATGATGAACTGGAGACTCCTTCAGTAGTGTAACCCCTCTACCTGGTTATATTTAATTATTCTCTACGATCTCCACATATACTTGGCTGGTCACCATGAGACCCAGCACAACAGACTCTTTTGTCCCACCTATTTCCACGCTGAGATTGTTATCAAAAGGAGAATAATTCACCACTTTGAGGTGAGAATCCGGTTTTATCCCCATCTCGCTCAAATAGCGCAATAGTTCTGGATCAGTGTCTCGTACGCGCTTCACGACAACTTTCTGGGTTGGTCGCACCTGGCTGAGAGTTTCCTCGTTTGATTCGGGCAGGCGCAGGTCACGGGTGGGGATCGGATCTCCGTGCGGATCATGAAGGGGATTGCCAAGGCTAATGGCGATGCGCTCCTCGAGTTCCTCGGAGATCACATGCTCAAGGCGATCGGCTTCATCGTGCACCTCGTCCCAACTGTAACCTAGAGTCTGGTGCAGGAACATCTCCAGCAGGCGATGATGGCGGATGATCTCTAAAGCCACTTCTTCCCCTACATCAGTTAATTTTACACCCCGGTGCTTGCGGTAATCCAATAATGGCGGCTCGGTAGCAGATAGTTTTTGGATCATGTTCGTCACAGAAGCTGGCGTGACGTTCATGCGTTCAGCGATCTGGTTGGTTGAAGCGCGATCATTGGAAGAAGTCAGATCATAGATCGTCTTCAGGTAATCTTCGATCACTCGGGTCAGATTTTCGCGCATATTTACTCGCCTAAAATAATTTTTGATCTCGACTAAATTTCTGCGCTCCTATTCTAACCCGGTATTTGATTTTGTGCTACCCAGAGCAATCAATTGTCACAGAGATCAATACTTACCTCTGGATTAACCGACAGGCCATTGAATTTACTTCTATTGATTGAATTTATTGTTTAAACCATGCCTTTTATCAAGATGTTGAAATCGTGCTCATAAGCTTTCAAGATCTAGGAAATTGACACTTAATATAATCATTCATGGTGATTTTTATTTGGATCAGGTACAATAAATCATTGCTGGGCTAATCCTGTTTCTGTTAGCATCGGTGTTCATTCAGGCTTAGGAAAGCGACTATGAGAAACACATCATTCTGGAACGACACCGCTCCATTAACTTTGAGCATCTACGCAATCGTGATTTTCGTTTTGCTGTGGGTGGGATTTGCCCTCGCACTGGTCGTGAATCAGGATTGGTTGGACTTGCTCTGGAGTTGGGTGCAATCGCTGCCTTTGGTGGTGGAGATCATCGTTTGGGTGTTATTTCTCCCTATCATGGTGGGGCTGTGGATCTGGGAATCGTCCTGGCCAGCTCTCGTACGCCTGCTGGGATTTGCCGGTATTGTTGCCTGGACTCTCGTTGCCGTGTCTGGTTTGCGAAAAGCGATGCAGTAGATAGTATTTCGCGGGTCATGCGAAGGACTAGATAGAGTATGCTTCACCCAAAGCCTGGCGGCAGAGGAGGATTCTCTTGCACCCCATGCCACTTCGCAATTTGTACCGCTTCAAGAGTAAGCGATAAAAAACGGGATGAAGCTTCGAGAGCGGCTAAACGTCGGTGGCAAATATGCTTGACCCGTCCCACCCATTTTGGGATCACTTATGGGTGATAGTTGGTGTCATCAAAGCAAGACGCTTGAAAAATGCGAAAGGAGAAAATCGTGAATAAATTATGGTTATTAATCTGCTTGAGTCTCGCTGCATTCTTGATTGTGGCGTGCGGCGGCGGAACAACGGAGACAGTGAGCTACGATATTGAGATGAATGAATATACGTTTGTTCCAGAAAGCCTGACATTTAAAGTCGGTCAGGAGGTTACCCTTAATCTGACCAACACCGGTCAGCTGCAGCACGAGATCATGTTTGGTCGGGAAGTGATGACTATGGAAAACCGTCCGGCTGGTTACATGGTCGATATGTTCGAGGCTGGGGGAGTGGAACCAGAAGTGACCCAGGTCGGTGAGCCGGAACACGAACATGAGGAGATGGTGCATGAGGGCTTCATGGTTGCAATACCAGGAGATGGCACCGGCACCATAAAGTTCACCGTTACCGAAGGGATGCTCGGTGAGTGGGAAATGGGCTGTTTCGAGCAGGAGGGTGTCCACTACGATGCAGGCATGAAGGGCAGCGTCACCGTAACCAATTAATATTTTCAGGTCTTTACTTTAAGATATATTTTTAGTCAATCACTGGTGCGAGGTGTCAACGCGATGCCTCGCACATCTTATCTTGCACTTGTTGTATAATCCGGTTGGTTTACCCGTATGGTGATATCGAATGTCAATTAATTTTCAAAGAGGGGCATCTCTCCTGGTTGGATTCCTATTTGGCGTGCTGCTGCTTGCTGGCTGTTCTTTTGGTGATGGCGAGACTCCGATCCCTAATCCCACGGGCGATGAGGTCCCTATTGCATCACCTGAAGTCACACCAACCCAAACCACGATTCCAACACCTACCGTGCCGCCCCGTGTCCTGAATATCTGCTTGGGGTCGGAACCGGAGACGCTCTACCTCTACGGTGGATCATCCCTTTCACAGAGCCATATCTTCGAAGCGATCTACGATGGGCCCATCGATGTGGTCGGTTACAACTACCACCCTGTCATCCTTGAGAAGCTTCCCGACCTCGCTGATGGTGATGCCAGCTTGGACCCAGTACCTGTTCAAACCGGGGATTGGGTGGTGAACGATGCCGGTCAACTGGTACCGCTCGACTTGGGTGAGATCGTGCGACCATTTGGCTGTTCGGATTCAAGCTGCGCAGTGGTATATGGTGGAGAGCCGTTGGAGATGGCGCAGCTTTCGGCGACCTTCACGCTCAAAGAGGGCATTAAATGGTCGGACAGCGTCCCACTTACGGCCGCTGATTCAGCTTTCAGCTACCAGATCGCCAGCGAATGCCAGGCGGATTTTGGTCCCTGCGGTGGTCTTGGTCTGGTGTCGGAAGGAGGATTGGATACGCTCTTGCACACAGCCAGCTACAGTGCCCAGGATGAGCGTTCTGTCCGCTGGGTAGGGGTGCCCGGTTTCCTCGATCCTGCTTATCAGACCAATTTCTTCATCCCATTACCTGAGCACCAGCTCTCGAAGTATGAAATTGAAGATTTATACACTGCCCAGGAAGCTGCCCAACGGCCTCTCGGATGGGGCCCCTATGTGATCAATGACTGGGTGCCAGGGGGACACATCAGCCTGCACAAGAACCCGCTTTATTTCCGGATGGGTGAATTTGAGCCACAATTCGACCAGCTGCTCTTCCGTTTCGTCGGTGTGGATGGCGAGGTGAATCTCGCAGCTTTGGCGGATGGAACCTGTGATGTGCTCGATCAGGAAGCCAGTCTCAGCTTTTTGGAGACCGGACTCGAATCTCTCAAGCAGCTGGACGAGAATGGCGAATTGCAGTTAAAAATTTCCACCAGCCCGACCTGGGAACACGCTGACTTCGGTATCCGGCCGATCTCCTATGATGATGGCTACCAACCTGGCGAAGATCGCCCGGATTTCTTCGCCGACGCAAGAACCCGCCAGGCCTTCGCCATGTGCATGGATAGAAATAAGATCATCCAATCAGTTTTGTTTGGAGAATCGGCTGTACAGAATTCTTACCTGCCGGATGACCATCCCCTTTACAATCCAGATTTATCTGGCTATGAGTTCGATCCAGCAGCTGCGGCCCAGCTGCTGGACCAGGTCGGCTGGGTAGATCTTGACGGTGATCCAGCCACGCCAAGGGTGGCCCGCGGCATCCAAGGCATATTTGATGGCACACCCTTGGTGGTCACCTATACCACCTCTAATGCACTGCAGCGTCGCAGCTCAAGCCAGATCTTGGCTGAATCCTTGGCTCAGTGCGGCATTCAGGTTGAGCTGCAGTACGGAGAAGCGAGCGAAGTATTTGCTCCTGGTCCAGAAGGCACGGTTTTCGGGCGGCGCTTTGACCTGGCCCAGTTCGCCTGGGATAGTGGTGTTCACCCGCATTGCGAACTGTGGATCACTGAACAGATCCCCGGCGATCCCATTCTCGAAGACGAAAATGGTGTCTCAAGATTCCCATATGGTTGGGGTGGGGCAAACCAGACTGGTTTCTCGAGCCTGGATTACGACCGGGCCTGCCGCATGGCTGAGGAGACCTTGCCCGGCCAGCCAGGTTTCCTCGAGAACCAGCACAACGCTCAGGCTATATTTACCGAACAGCTGCCGGTCGTCCCGCTCTACCAGCGGCTGAAACTGGCCCTCGCTCGAACGGACATGTGTGCTTTCGAGCTCGACCCTTCGGCATTCAGCGAGATGTGGAATATTGAGGCTTTCGATTTTGGTCCGAACTGCCCAATAGGGGATTAGTTGTCTATTTGGATTGCTTCCTGGGTTTGATCGATGTG
>Ga0209742_10000534_pt1 | contig 20000 bp, 17 predicted proteins | sample DeeMarSeWOR38_10_FD_187462 | JGI IMG/M metagenome (GOLD analysis project Ga0209742, IMG submission 187462) | Marine sediment microbial communities from White Oak River estuary, North Carolina - WOR-3-8_10 (SPAdes) (version 2) | ecosystem: Environmental > Aquatic > Marine > Intertidal zone >... | reverse complement strand
CACCCTGCCCTGCTTCTTTTTTTAACCGCTTTTCTTTTTTATAATGACGGCATCCAGACGATCATAGTTGTTGCTGCAATCTTCGCCCGTGAAGAGCTGGGGCTTTCCCAGGGAACCATACTTGCCTGTTTTCTGATGATCCAATTTGTGGCCATGCCGGGGACTTTGCTCTTTGGTCGTCTGGCTGAGACAGCAGGTGCCAAACGCTCTTTATACCTGGCATTGTTTCTCTTTATTCTTGTTACCATCTATGCTTATTTTATGAATAATGCCTGGGAGTTCTGGCTTCTTGGCTTTGTCATAGCAATAATTCTTGGAGGCAGCCAGGCTGTCAGCCGCTCCTTATTCTCAAGCCTCATTCCCGCAGGCAAACATGCTGAATTTTTTGGTTTTTATGCCATCAGTGCAAAATTCGCCTCTGTTTTCGGACCCTTTCTCTTTGCACTGATTGTCGATATTACAGGTTCATCCCGCCTTTCCATCCTGGCGCTCACTATTTTCTTCATAACAGGAGGGTTGCTGCTTACCCAGGTGAAAACAGAAAGCAGGATAGCGGCAGTGTGAGTTCTTGGATACTTGTAACACTTCGCTTCATGTTAAAAAACGCAAAGAGGAGAGGAAATGGTTATAAAACAGTTTGAACTGGGTACTGACAAGGTATTTAGTTATATACTGGCCTGTGCAGAATCCAGAGAGGCAGTAGTCATTGATCCCTGCGGCGATGAAAATAAACTGTTAGCAGCCATAAAGGAATCTGAGTTTAAGCCCATTTTCATTATCAACACCCACTGCCATCCTGATCATACCTGCGGCAACAAAATCATCCGGGATGCAACTGGTGCGTCCATTGTCAGGCATGCCGCTGATGAACTGCTGCTGCATGATCCAGAGGCAAAAGAATATTTTAACAGGCATGGTTTCCTGCCTTCTCCACCGGCTGATTTGCTTGTTAAAGGTGGAGAGCGGCTTACATTTGGCAAACACACCTTAAACATTATCCACACCCCAGGTCATTCACCGGGATCTATCTGTATTTATGTGGACAATAATCTTTTTACCGGCGATTCCCTTTTTGTCGGTGCTGCAGGCAGAGTGGATGTACCTGGAGGAGATTTCACCACCCTGGTCGAATCACTTGCCGACAAGATTGCCGTTCTTCCCGATGAAACCATTATCTGGCCGGGACATGATTATGGTGATTCCAAAACTAGTACAGTGGCCCGGGAGAAAAAAGAAAACCCGTATCTTGGCGGCGAATGGTAGAAAATTTTTTTTATCGGGAACTCTCTTTTGCCTGGCAAACAGAACTTTACCCCGGTTTATATTGAGGGATTTGCCCTATAATAATCAAGTCTTTCACTGTTTAAAGCAACTCAGCGGATAACAATGGTTAAATAGCGTTTGATGAAGTTTCATAAAATGTTTTCCGGAATCGCATCAATGAATATTCTTGTAATTTGCTGCTAATTTGCCCAGTATGATAAATATGCCTGAAAATTTCAGCGGTGCAAACGTCCAGACATGTAACTACTTCCTGTTAAACTCGATCAGTATGCAATGACTACTAACCGACTCGGAAAAGAAAAAAGCCCCTATCTCCTGCAGCACGCTCAGAACCCGGTAGACTGGTATCCCTGGTCTGATGAGGCCTTTGACAAAGCAACCAGAGAGGACAAGCCGATATTTTTATCTATCGGCTACTCCACCTGCCACTGGTGCCATGTCATGGAACGGGAATCATTTGAAGATAATGAAGTTGCCAAACTGCTCAATGAAACTTTTGTCTGTATCAAGGTGGACCGCGAGGAACGCCCCGATATCGATAATATATATATGAGTGTCTGTTCCATGATGACCGGCAGCGGCGGCTGGCCATTGACCATTATCATGACCCCCGAGAAGAAACCTTTTTTTGCCGGGACCTATTTTGCCAAGCATACCCGCTACGGACGCATCGGCATGATGGACATGATCCCCCGCCTCCGGGAAATCTGGCGGAACAGACGTGATGAGGTTCTGCAGTCAACCGACAAAATCCTCGAGATGCTGCAGCAACAGAACAAGTTCACACCAGGCAGAGAACTAGACCGGGAGATACTGCATCAAGCCTTTAAAGAACTTTCCGGCCGATATGACAGTGTTCACGGAGGTTTCAGCAAAGCCCCCAAGTTTCCCACCCCCCATAATATCACCTTTCTGCTGCGGTACTGGAAAATGAGCGGCAACGATCATGCCCTTGCCATGGTGGAGCATACCCTGACAGCCATGCGCCTTGGAGGTATATTCGATCATGTTGGCTTCGGGTTCCACCGCTATTCCACGGATGAAAGGTGGCTGCTGCCCCATTTCGAAAAAATGCTCTATGACCAGGCTCTGCTGTCAATTGCCTATCTGGAAGCCTACCAGGTCACAGGCAATCCCCTTTTTAAACAAACCGCAGAGGAAATATTCGCCTATGTTCTACGAGACATGACAGATCCTGCCGGCGGATTTTTTTCCGCTGAAGATGCTGACAGTGAAGGGATTGAAGGTAAATTTTATGTCTGGAGTCTCAAAGATCTCCAGGATGCCCTGCCCCCTGGAGATGCAGGCTTAGTACAGGAGTTATACAATATAAAACCTGAAGGAAATTTTCATGATGAAGCATCCGGAACACTGACAGGGGCAAATATTTTTCACCTGAAAAAAACACTCCCATTTTCTGCGGCAGTCACCACGCAAAAGGCAGGTGATTTTTTTCACATACATGAAGATTTAAGAGGCCGGCTTTTCAATCTCAGGGACAAGAGGATACATCCCCATAAGGATGACAAAATCCTTACAGACTGGAACGGCCTGATGATTGGAGCTCTGGCCCTGGGGGCACGGATCCTTGATAATAAGATTTACCTGGAGGCTGCGACAAAAGCTGCCCATTTTGTTTTGTCTCATATGCACAAAAATCACAGACTCTTACACCGGTATCGAGACGGCGAGGCCGCAGTGGACGGAATGCTTTGTGATTATGCCTACGTTGTCTGGGGACTGCTGGAATTATATGCTGCAAATTTTGATCCTGAAATCCTGGGCGAAGCCATTCTGATAAACGAAAGCATGCTGCATCTCTTCTGGGATAACACAGGGGGTGGATTCTTTCTAACCCCAAGTGCCGGGGAATCCCTGCTCGTCAGGCCAAAAGAGATTTATGATGGAGCCCTGCCTTCAGGCAACTCTGTTGCTTTATTCAATCTTCTGCGCCTGGAACGCCTGACAGCAAACCCTGAGCTTGGAGTTAAAGCGAGACTTCTCGTCCAGGCCTTTTCCAACTCCTTGCAGGAAGCCCCCAGCGGCTATGTGCATTTTCTCTCAAGTTTATATTTCGCTCTCACTCCTGCAACTGAAGTGGTAATCGTGGGCAGCCCCGGGAAAAAGGCAACCCGGGAAATGCTTTCTTGCATAAATAAAAAATTTTCCCCCAATATTGTCACCCTGTTGAAAGATCCTGCCATTGACTCAGAAAAACTGGTTACACTGGCACCCTTTACAGCCGATCACTCCTTAATTGACAAAAGGACGACAGCTTACGTCTGCCGTAATTTCGGCTGTACATCCCCCACCAATGATGCAAAAGAGTTATTGTCGTTGCTGGGGAATTAAAAGACGTTCAGAAAGATTGACTCAGCCCTTGAGAAATAAATCGTAATGCGATACATAACAAAATCCTGTTATTTTACATTATCCTTATTTAGAAATTTTTTCTGCTGCGAGGCCTTATATGACCACACAAATAAACGCCCTTGATGAACTTTGCATCAATACAATCCGTTTTCTGTCTGTTGATGCTGTCCAACAGGCCAATTCAGGCCATCCAGGCATGCCCATGGGAGCTGCTCCCATGGCATATGTCCTCTGGACAAAATTCATGCGCCACAGCCCAAGAAATCCCGGCTGGCCTGATCGGGACCGCTTTGTGTTGTCTGCCGGCCACGGATCCATGCTTATTTACAGCCTGCTCCACCTTTGCGGCTACGACCTGTCCCTTGCTGAACTGAAAAACTTTCGTCAGTGGAAGAGCAAAACACCAGGCCACCCTGAATACGGAGACACACCTGGAGTAGAAACTACAACCGGTCCTCTCGGCCAGGGTTTTGCCACCGGGGTGGGCATGGCCATTGCCGAAGCGCATCTTGCTGCCCGCTTCAACAGGCCCGGCTATGAAATTGTCAATCATTATACGTATGGTATTGTCAGTGACGGAGATCTTATGGAAGGTATTTCGCATGAGGCTGCATCTCTGGCCGGACATCTGAAACTGGGAAAGCTTATTTACCTCTATGATGATAACCATATTTCCATTGAAGGCAAAACCGACATAGCCTTCACCGAAAACCGTTTGCAGCGTTTTGCAGCCTACGGCTGGCATGTCCAGCAGGTTGATGATGGCAATGACCTTGAAGCCATTGAAAAAGCGTTGGCGGCAGCACGCGATGAAACCGGGCACCCATCCCTTATTGCTGTTCGGACATCGATCGGCTATGGCAGCCCCAATCGTCAGGATACAGCCAAGGCCCATGGTGAACCGCTTGGCGAAGAGGAAAGAAAACTAACAAAGGAAAACCTTGGTTGGCCCCTGGAGCCTACTTTTTATATCCCAAACGATGCATTGACCCACTTCAGAAAATCCATTGACCTGGGTCTGGAGTATGAGCAGTCCTGGACCAGTTCCTTCCGCAAATATCTGCATGAATACCCGGAAGAAGGGGCCCGATTTGAAAAACAGTTTAAAGGAGAGCTTCCTCCTGGATGGGACAAGGATATTCCTGTTTTCCCTGCAGACGCCAAAGGCAGGGCCACGCGCGTTACCTCAGGAATCGTGCTGAATTCCATAGCCAAAAATGTCCCGGCCCTCATGGGTGGCTCGGCAGACCTTGCCCCTTCAAACAAAACGCTGCTTGAGAATGAAAACAGTTTCCAGCCTGGGACTTATGACCAGCGCAATATTCATTTCGGTGTCCGGGAATTCTGCATGACAGCAGTCCTCAACGGCATGGCGCTTCATGGTGGTTTTATCCCCTATGGCGGAACATTTCTGATCTTTTCCGATTATATGCGGCCTGCCATACGTCTTGCCTCCCTAATGAAACAACATGTCATCTATGTTCTGACCCATGACAGCATCGGACTCGGCGAAGACGGCCCAACCCATCAGCCCATTGAACATCTGGCTTCCCTCCGGGCCATGCCCAACCTTACCGTTCTTCGGCCGGCAGATGCCAACGAAACCGCAGAAGCCTGGAGATTTGCAGTCAAAAATAACAAGGGTCCGACTGTTCTGGCCCTCACCAGACAATCTGTACCAACCCTTGACCGTTCTGTCCACGGCCCTGCAGAATTACTGCAACGGGGCGCCTATGTGCTCAAGGATGTTGATGGCACACCCGATGCCCTTATCCTGGCAAGCGGTTCTGAAGTAAAACTTGCCCTTGAAGCTGCAGAAACCCTCGCAAAAGACGGTACTGCAGCAAGGGTTATCTCCATGCCGAGTTGGGAACTCTTTGAGGCCCAGCCACAGGATTATAAAAACAGCGTTCTGCCAGAGCATGTCACGGGCAGGGTTGCCATTGAAGCCGGGGCCAGCCAGGGCTGGCACAAATATGTGGGAATGAATGGTAAAGTTATCGCTCTTGATCATTTTGGTGCCTCTGCCCCAATAAATGATCTGTTCTCACATTTTGGCATCACCGCTGAATCAGTGGTGCAGGCGGTCAAGGACATCATTAACCGGTAAGTCAGCATATGATTATCGCATTGGGAGCAGATCACGGGGGCTTCCCCCTAAAACAACACATTATCGATGCAATTGAATCTGGCGGCAACAAGGTTATCGACCTGGGCACCTTTAATGAAGCCCCTGTGGACTATCCTGATTATGCAAAGTCGGTTGCCGCAGCACTGGTAAGCAAACGTGCCGCACGTGGGGTTTTACTCTGTGGAAGTGGTGTTGGTGCCTGTGTCGCTGCCAACAAGATTGCGGGTATCCGTGCCTGTCTTTGTCATGACACCTATTCAGCCCACCAGGGCGTTGAACACGACGATATGAATATTCTATGCCTTGGTGCCCGTGTGATCGGACCTGCATTGGCTGTTGAGCTGGTCCAATCCTTTCTCGGCGCCCGGTTCAGTGGTGAAGCAAGACACAGGCACCGCCTGGAAAAAATTGCCGCACTCGAAAGCGATCAACGAGTACATTCTTCACAATTTGCTGCAGGAAAAGGCAAGTGAATTTGATAAGAACAACACCCTTGGCCAGGAAGTTTCCGTACAAGCTGTTCTGCGCCTGTGCATTCTGCAGAATGGATGCTTCGCAAATCTTTCAGACATGAATGCTGCTCCCCCAAATAGGGTTCAATGGCGGGATATTCTCCATACCGTAATTTTTGAGGCAGAAACCCCGGCCGGCAAATGGTTTGATATTCTTCTCATAATTAGCATTCTGGCCAGTGTTATAGCCATAATGCTTGACAGTGTCAGCAGCATAAATATCCTGCACGGCAACTTTCTTAATGCCGTTGAATGGTTTTTTACCATTCTTTTCAGTATAGAATATATTTTACGCCTCCTCTGTGTTCGCCGCCCTCTTCTTTATGCAACAAGCTTTTTCGGTATAGTGGATCTTGTGGCCATCATCCCGACCTATATAAGCCTTTTCATTCCTGGCACACAATACCTGCTCGTTGTCCGTATTTTAAGAATTTTAAGGATATTCAGGGTCCTCAAGTTAGTCCAGTATATGGGGGAGGCGGTGCTCCTGCTAAAGGCCCTGCGCGCTAGCAGCAGGAAAATATCAGTGTTTCTTTTCACTGTTATAACGCTTGTTATTATATTAGGTTCGCTGATGTATCTTATTGAAGGTGCACAGAACGGCTTCACCAGCATCCCCCGTTCCATTTACTGGGCCATAGTGACATTGACCACTGTAGGTTATGGAGATATATCACCGCAAACAAATATCGGCCAGATGTTGGCAGCATTTATAATGATTCTTGGCTACAGCATAATTGCAGTACCTACGGGTATTGTAACCGTGGAACTCTCCCAGGTTTCCAGCAAAAAGGCGACACGCTCGTGTCGACACTGCAGTGCTGAAGGTCATGATTCCGATGCTGTTTTCTGTAAGTATTGCGGGGAAAAACTATAATATTTCCTTATGGTTTGACTATTCAATCAATGCCAGAGAAAAAAATCAAAACAGAATGTGACCGCTGCGGCACCTGTTGCACAAAAGGCGGCCCTACCCTGCATTGTGAAGACAGGACACTTCTGTTGAATAACTGGCTACACCTTGAGCATCTTATTACCATAAGAAAGGGGGAGCCGGTCTCTCCGTTATCAAACAGCAATCCGGAACCGGCACAATCTGAGATGATAAAAATTAAAGGCAGGGGTGCTGAATGGACCTGCCTTTTCTTGCAGCAAAAAGAAAACAAATGTTTGGTATACGAACACAGGCCGCTTGAATGTGCACTGCTGAAATGCTGGGAAACCTCAGGGCTGGAAAAAGTTGCTGGCAGGGATCTCTTAAGCCGTTTTGCTATAATTGCAACTCATGATCCGATATTCCCACTAATGAAAAAACATGAAAATATATGCTCACTGGAAAATTTGCCCCGTATACTTTCCGCACTAGGCAGCAGAAATAGTCAGCAAAGTGCCGTAACTGAACTGACCGGCCTGGTAAATACAGATCTGGCAATACGTTCGCAAGCATTTGCAAGATTTCATGTCAGCCTCGATCTTGAACTTTTCTTCTTTGGACGCCCTCTTTTTAAAATCCTGGATCAATTCGGCATAACCACACATGAAAAAAACGGCTTTTGCAGGCTTGAGTTGCCTGCATCTCTCCCATCTGCAATGTTGTCAAATCTCTTTGCTGCAAATCAAAACCGTTGACCTGCTTTCCTCTAAACTTTCCATGCCGGCACAGTATCAATAATTTCTTATGGTTATCGCTATTATTTCTTGCTCTATTCTCCTTTATTTCTGGTGACTTTAATGCCCCGGTCTGTTTTCAAGTTAGAAACAGTTTGTTCAGGCTGACTAAATTATTCTTAAGAATTTATCCATATCAATAATGGATTGCAGATTATGGCTGTATGTTTCTAAAAGGCACCCTGGCATCGATGATGATCCTGACTTAAGAACAAATGCGCGCTTGAGAATCTATATTAACTAACTGGCAAGGCAACTTATGTGTTACATACAAGGGAAAAAACCGTGTAGTTTTTTTTGAAAAGAAATAAGATTGCATGTTTATTGTTCCATTGCATATAGAAAAATTCCGAAAATTGGACACTGGCCCCGAGAAATGAAACTCAAAAGCGTTGGCATCAAAGATATAAAATTTCCTGTTTCCATTCGGGAGAAAACCGGAGCCTTACAGGAAACGGTCGCAAGCATCAGTCTGCATGCCGACATCCCAAAACGCTACCGGGAATCATGTGTTTCAACCTTTATTGCCGTGCTCAACAAACATCAAGACGACATGAGCGTCAACATCCTTGCCCGGCTGCTTTCAGAAGTTCAGGAAGAACTCCAGGCAGAAGCAGCTCATCTTGAAATGACTTTCCCGTACTTCATTGAAAAAAAGGCCCCGGTTACCTTGACTGCAAGCCTAATGGAATATCCCTGCCGCTTCACAGGCAGTGTCGGGAAGGACGAAGACTTCATGCTTTCCGTCTGGGTGCCGGTCACCACTCTGTGTCCCTGTTCCAAGGAAATCAGTACAGGCGGAGCCCATAATCAACGGGCTGAGGTCAACCTGAATATTAAGTTTTCAGGTTTCATCTGGCTGGAAGACCTCATAGAAATGGTCGAATCAGCAGCATCAAGTCAGGTTTATGCCTTGTTAAAAAGGCCCGACGAAAAATATGTCACCGAACAGGCTTATGAAAATCCCATGTTTGTGGAAGATGTTGTCCGCAGGGTTGCTGAACTTGCCAAACGGCACGAAGATATTTACTGGTTTTCAGTAAGTGCAGAAAGTTTTGAATCAATTCACAAACACAGCGCCTATGCCTATGTCGACAGTAACGAAATCTGAAGCTTTGCGTGTTTTGTGCTGAATTTACTTGACACCATACGCCTATCTCAATAATTATATTGACGAAATAATAAGGTAGTTTTGTACCTTTCTTGAAGAGCAGACACCCAAGAGGATGCAAGCATGGCAAAAACTAAAGTCCCCACAACATTCGTCAGGCCTGACAACACGGCTGTAATTACCTGTCCGCATTGCGGCCGTCAAAAAACCCTGCAGGCTCTTTCATTCAAGGGACACAAACACAAACTTAAAGTGAAATGCGCCTGCGAGCAAATCTTCACGGCTAATCTCGAGTTCCGGAAAAAAGTGCGCAAGAATGTAAATCTGCGGGGGACCTATATCAATCACTCTCAAAATGAGAGATCCGGCAGTATTGTCGTCAGAAATATTTCTTTGAGCGGTCTTGAATTTACCAGTTTCGATATCAATGATTTTAAAGTTGATGATGAACTTACCCTGACATTTACTCTTCATGATGAACATCTGTCTGAAATCAGTAAAGATGCTGTTGTCAGGGACATTCGCCATAACTCCATAGGATGCGAATTTGAAAGATCCGGCGACTATGCCTATGACGGACCGCTGGGATATTTTATCATGTCCTAAGTACTGGTCCGGCAAGACTCCTAATTCATCCTAGCATTTCTTTTTTTCTTTAATCTCCCGAGAGGGTTTGTTTAGGATCCCCTTTATTTTTTCAAAATATTTCAGGTGACATAATGAATAAACATCTCGTCCTTGTTGGTGGCGGACATGCGCATATGGTGACCCTGAAAAATCTGCATGCCTTTATAGAAAAGGGATATACGGTTACTGTCATTGGTCCTTCACGATTCCACTATTACTCAGGTATGGGACCCGGGATGTTGAGCCGTACCTATTCCCCTGATGATATACGTTTTGCCACAGAACATGTAGTCATTAAACAGGGCGGAAATTTTCTTTTGGATACTGTTGTCAGGATCAATGCCCAGGAACGAACCGTTTACCTTGAATCAGGCAATAGTGTCGGATACGATGTGCTTTCTTTTAACGCCGGCAGCTATGTGCCCTGGGACATGGTCACCGGTGACCATGTTGACATTTTTACTGTTAAGCCCATTGAAACTCTCCTCGCAGCGCAGAAAAGGGTTCTCGAACTTACCGGCGAGAAAACCATTACAGTTGGTATCGTTGGGGGGGGGCCTTCTTCTCTTGAAATTGCCGGGAACATCTGGCGGCTAGCAAAGGATCATGGAAGATACCAGCCAACAATAAAGATTTTTGCAGGTTCAGAACTTATGTCCAGGTTTTCTGAAAAAATCAGAAGAATGGCGTATCGTTCCCTGCAAAACAGAAACATTGAAATTATAGAACACGATTATGCCAAGGAAATCCGTACAGGCATGGTAACCCTTGAATCAGGCAAACGTTACACAGCTGATATTATTTTCCTTGCTGTAGGAGTCAAGCCTTCAACCATTTTCAATGATTCAGAGCTGCCAACAGGACCTGATGGGGGTCTTCTAGTCAACAAATTTCTGCAAAGTGTTGCTCATCCGGAAATCTTTGGTGGAGGTGACTGTATTTATTTCCAGGATCAGCCCCTCGATAAGGTTGGCGTCTATGCAGTCCGCGAGAACCCTACCCTTTATCACAATCTGATGGCAAGCCTTGAGGGTGGAGAGTTGCAGGAGTTTAATCCCGGGGGCTCCTATCTTTTGATTTTTAACCTGGGTGACGGCAAGGGGATTCTGGGAAAAAACTCCCTCATTTTTGACGGCAGTCTGGCATTTATAATCAAGGACTACATCGATAGAAAATTCATGCGGGAATTCCAAGCCCTGGAAAAATAAATTCAGGTAAGTTCTCCCCTTTGTCGAAATTTAAGCAAGTTCAAGATATTCAAAGGATTTCTTAACTGGCAATTATCTTTCCAAGGGTCTACATGTTAAAATATAGTTTGAAAAATTGTAACATCATTTGAAACGGCTGGTTTTCTGCTGATCGCCTGTTTGAAGTTGCAATATATCTTTTTTGAAACAGGATCCGGTTCGCTTTGGTATGGTTGCTTCGATTTTCAATGCGGACCGAAAAAGCAAATATTTATCACTATCACCCACGACAAAGATGGAGGGACGGAATGTTTAATAAAAGGAGCTCATACGAAGAAAAATTTAAAACAACCGGCATTGGGAATAAAGAGCATGAAAAAAACTCACTGACCGAAGATGTTCCGCAAGATGTTCCTATGAGACCGTCGGGAACACCTGACAGAGGTTCAAGTGTGAACAAAATCTTAAAAGGCAGCAAGCTGACAGGAGATATTAATGTTACCTGCGATTTGGAATTGAGCGGAGACGTTGAGGGCAATATAACTTCAATGCAAAACTCAAACATCCTAATAAAAGGAGTCTGCAAAGGTAATATAGAAACCAGGGAAGGCAGTGTTGATATTGAGGGTGAATTAAGTGGTGGAAACATTACCGCAGGGCAGGATGTTAAAATATCCGGCAAGTTCAATGGGGGCGAAGTAAAGGCATTGGGCAAAATATTTGTTGACGGTGAATTTAATGGAAAACTTGAGGGCAATGATATCGAGATAGGGCCAAATTCCAGCGGAAAAGGGGAAATATTCTATAAAGAATTTATTGCTATTTCCAGAGGAGCCAAGGTTGACGTGCAGATTTCCCAAACCAAGGAAGCTCTTAGGGAAGTAAAGACCCCGTCTAAAACGAAGGCGGCAGATACAAAATCTGTTAAGCAGAGTGTCGAAGGAAAGTAACGCGTCTTACCTGAAATCTGCTGAAAAAGATAAATATCCACGAAAGATTTTACACTTTCCTAGCCACCCAGAACGTTTTTTCTTGCCATTTATCTTTAAAACGAATAGCAGCAGGTTTGCTTGAAAACTTAACTTAACAGTCGGAGAAAATTTAATGATGAAGGGACGGGGCCAGTACCTGCTCATGTTGGGTATATTTTAATCAATTAGAATTATCCGGTTCATCAAAGCAATATATCCAATCCACATAACAACTTCAAAACAGCTTAAAAAAGTTTCCAGCTGGGGAAGAAATTCCGACTCGTTGATTATAAAGACACGGCCAGAAATAACCCTGTCTAAGCAATTGGTTAATCTTAAACGCCCGAAGATCATAAAAAGAATTTTCAGACTCCACAAAAAGGCCCGGTTGAATTATTTCCTTTTTGATGGCAAAAGTACATGAACGTGTCACTGGATATTTTGGGCCGTCTTGAGTCATTGTGTTCTATAGAAAATCAATACCAACCTTCAAAGTGAGGTCAACATGAAAAAACTAGCTCTGTTAATGTTTGTTTTTCTCGTTCTCGCAGGTTGTGCAGCTACTGAAACTTACGGTGTTTTACCATTCGGACCCGATACTTATCGACTTAGAGGAGAAGACACAAAGAAATATAAGGCTGACAATCTTGTTATCGATGAGGCAACTAAGTATTGTGAGTCAATAAATAAACATTTCATACCAGTTCAAGGAAGCGGAAGCGGTGGTTCTTATAGTTTGATTTTTAAATGCCTTGATGAGGGAGACCCTGCTCTTAAAAGCTCCACAAACTAGTGGATGCCAATATTGGGGTGCCTCTCCTAAGCTGCCAAAACATTATCTTTTCTCAAAAAAGAGGCTCACATGAAAAAATGGCTTTATTAATGTTTGTTTTGTACGCTGCCATTTTTATTTTTAGCAAGTTTTACTTCCTGCTATGTATCCCCCAAAAATAGATTTGCAACCTATTTATTCAAGGTCGCTACTGCACATCTGCACAAACAAATCCAGAGGATGGGACCAGAAGATTCCTCTCTGCTATTTTTTCATTATAAGTAAAGATGACATTATGTGATAGCAAGTTCAATAGTTACTCTAAAACAGTTACTATTGGGGCACGGAATGTAATTTTTTTATTGAATCGAAAAGATCTGACATATATTAATATTGCAACTAAATATTGTTCGGCTATTTTGTATCAATGGCTAATGAACCATTCATTAGGCTCACCGCCTTTTGTGGTATTTTTATAGTTGTAGCTATTTGGGAATTTTGGTCACCCCGACGTCAACTCGCCACTTCAAAAGCTGGTCGCTGGTACTGCAATATTAGTATTACCCTGATTGGAACCGCCATTGTCAGAAGTTTTTTCCCCTTGCTTGCCGCTACCTTTGCTGCAAATGAATCTTCGTTGGGAATATTAAACCAGCTTGCTCTTCCTTCTTCTCTCAACATCTTTATCGGTGTTCTCGCACTTGATCTGATTATCTATGGTCAGCATGTTCTATTCCACAGCGTGCCCTTGTTCTGGCGTCTGCATATGATGCATCATGCGGACTTGGATATAGACGTGACAACGGGTCTGCGATTTCATCCCATTGAAGTCATGCTGTCAATGTGTATTAAAATTGCAGCGGTTATTGTCATAGGTCCGCCGGTTCTGTCTGTAATCCTTTTCGAAATTCTTTTAAACGGCACATCCATGTTCAACCATGGGAATATCCGTATACCTCTTTATGTTGATAAGTTACTCCGTCTCATGGTTGTAACACCGGACATGCATCGCATCCACCATTCAGTTATTATCAAAGAAACAAATAGCAACTTTGGCTTTAATTTTCCCTGGTGGGATAAAATATTCGCTACATACAGAGACCAGCCTGCTGCCGGTCATGATAATATGACCATTGGTCTTTCACAGTTCCGCGAGGAGAAAAAACTTACTTTGCCCCGTCTGCTGGCATTACCGTTTACAGGCAAACCTGGGGCGTACCCACTTATTCGAAGTAAGCGAAAACAAAATTCCTAGCTCGGTGGAATCATTGTGAAACGGTTGCTAACAACGACCGCTATTTGGGTGTGTTAGCCCAGGCTCGAAGTGACATATGACTTTTCAGGACGATTAAACAAGGAGCAACTTTGACTGTCGCTTTCTAACAGACTAAATGCACTACCGATATCGCTGCATGCCACGTTGGTATAAACGCAGGTTGTCGATGATATTGCTAATCGAAGAACCCATCTTCTGCACGATCTAGTACTGACATGGATTCATGTTAACTACCTACCATTGCCCTCTGAGTTCCTTTTCCGCTGCTTCTCGAATTTTTTTAGGGTAGTCTTCCGCTAAATACCATATCCCTTCCAATTCTGTTGAGGAAAGACCCCTGCGATGAGGAGGAAGGTTTGTTCTCATTAAAAAAATAATGTCGCTGCTCATCCAAGGATGTCGATACCAGTAATGATGGCCGGTAATATCAAATCCACGTATTTCCTGGCCCCTGGATACATCAATGATTTCAACATTTGACAAATTATTATTTACTATAAAATTTTCTTCCAGTATCTCTGCCTCTGAAGTGCTTGCCCGAACTTCACCATGCATGAATTTCTTTGCTGCTTTTAACGCGTTGTCATCATCGGTAACCGTGATGACAACCTGATCTGCAAGTTCACTAATATCAGGCAATCTAAAAAGAAATTTATCCACTTCCACATCGGCGGCAGCGAAAACCACGGCGCCAAGTCTGAATTTTTCTTTTAATTCTTCTGAACTCAATTCTGAGTAGGTTTGACGCATTTCCATCAAGGCCTTGGATGCAACTCTGCCGCCAGCGCTATATGAAAGGATGTTGATATGTTCCGCATCCGTGTATTTTGCCAGTAGAATCAGTAAAATTTGTAAATCCTGAGTGGAATTTAAAGCCCGACGTACGTCAATGCCTGTAAGATACTGTAAAATATTCTGGTGTGAAGGCCAGGCAAAAGCCAATCCGACAAAATCCCTTCCGGCAAAATGATCTATTTCAGCGGTTAGTATGGCTGCATTTGCAAAATCTACCTTGGTCCCATGCACATAAACCATAATTTCCTTATCAACGGCAAAGGCAAGTTCTGAATTTATTGCGTCCAGAAATGTCCGTAGTTCTTGTGTTAAGATATTTTCAGCTGATATATCTTGAACTGGCAATACTGCTATCTCGACAATCTCTTCAAGCGTAAGGGGCAGAGAATTGATTTCAGTGCTAGAGAGTGAAGATTTATATAGCTCATCCCAGTCGGTATCAGGAGAACCTATGCGAATGCTGGCTCTACCTAAATGAACCTTTGAATCCAATTTATTACCATAACCTGATCCGGGACCCGAGAATTCAGGAGCTCTATTTGTTGCATAATAAACGTGTGTTTGTGGATTCTTATGTTCCTGTGTCAGGTGGGCAAATGGATCAATTTGAGAATCCTGATATATAACAGGTGTTGGCATAAGTTTTATAGTTTTGTTTGATGTACATCCAACAAGTGAAAAAGCCAGAAATATTACTACTATCAAAAACAAATAGGAAAAAAATGAACTCATTTTCTTATCTCCCGGTCTCATTGTTCAGGCAAATATTCAAGAACATCCCAAAGTAATATCAGCAAATAATCACGAGCAGGATAATTCAGATTATAATTTTTATTGATTGTATTACACGTAATTGTGGAACCGTAGATTAATTTTAGATTCTATCTTAACATTCCATTGGGTCAAGACTTCTTTCCACAATGTTGATTCAAAGATGGTGAATTATCAGATAAGATGTTTACTCACAATTTTGACTTTTTTCATGAGAGTGAGCATTCAATAAGTTTGTAAAAAACCTTTTACTTTATTTTCGATTCTTAATCCCCCACATTTCTATCTTGTTTTTTTGACCCGCAAAATGAGGTTTTAGCAATCGTTTCCGTTATATAATAATCTTTATTTTATTGTACCAAGGTACAATTGAATTTCATATTTCAATTGTTTAGACATAAAGTTGTGAAATATGAAAAAGCAAAGGCTGCTTTGGGAAGAAATAAAAGCTGCCGGTCTTGTATGAATGTTTCGAAAATCGCCCAGTTTCTAAGATGTCAAGTTATATGGATTCTTGACCTTGTACTACTTAAGATAAACACAGATTCAGGCTATGAGTTTAAGTTTAAATACCCATAATTTTTCATCGGCCATTCGTTCTCTCCTCGCTAATCACTGGCTACCACTAATGATTTTTCACGTTCTTATTGTCATGTGCATCTGTTTCTTGTTCTTTCTGGGCGGTGTCAATCAAACAGAGGGCAGCATCCATCCCGATCAAGTAACCACAGCTTCCGATGCGAAGATTGAACTTTTATTTAGATCAGAAATCGTTAAAAATGAGATCGGGGGTACAATCAAGAAAGGTGATACCATCTCAGTATTACTCGGCAACTACCTCAATACCAAACAGATTCTTCAGCTGGCCCAGCAGAGTAAAAATATCTTTCCCTTGTCCAGGCTCTGTATCGGTCAACCTTATAAACTGTTTTTAATCGACGGCCAATTTGATAGTTTTCTTTATGATATTGACCGCAATGAACAACTGTTGATACACCGGCATGAGAACGAATTCGATATTTCCCGCATCTCCATTGGCTATGATGTAACGACCGAAGTAGTCAATGGGACCATCACTTCCAATCTCTTCGATGCGGTGGCAAAAATCGGTGAGGAGGCAGAGTTGGCCATCAATTTAGCCGACATTTTTGGTTGGGATATAGACTTCATTCTCGACATCCGTGAAGGTGATGCGTTTCATGCAGTTGTGGAAAAACGTTTTCGTGAAGGTCGTCCGGCCGGCTACGGTCGTATCTTAGCCGCTGAATTTATTAATCAGGGGAAAAGCTATCGAGCCATCTTATTCAGCGATGGAAATGGTAATTCCGATTATTATGATCCCGAAGGTCGAAATCTACGCAAGGCTTTTCTTAAAGCACCTCTCTCCTTTTCTCGTATTTCGTCCGGTTTCACAATGAGGCGTTTTCATCCTATCACCAAGACCTGGAAAGCTCACCCAGCCATCGATTATGTCGCACCAATTGGCACTCCTATCAAGACGGTGGGTGAAGGCAAGGTGGTCCGTATCGGCTACACCAAAGGCAATGGGAATTTTATCGAGATTCACCATTCCAACGGCTACTCAACACTTTATCTGCATATGTCCCAATTTGCCAGGGGTATTAAAAAAGGCAAAAGAGTAAAGCAAGGACAGATTATAGGGTATGTAGGTGCCACCGGCCTCGCTACTGGTCCACACTTGTGTTTCCGGATGCGTAATGACGGCATTCCAGTAGATCCAACCAAAGTGAATATACCCTCACCGCCTGCTGTTTCCAGCGAAAATATGGCTGAATTCCGCACATTGGCGTCCCCGCTCCTTTCCCAACTAAAAGGTGATGAGATAATTCAGGCCATGCTGGCATCACCCTCAGAAACAGGAAGCCGGTGACGAGTCGCCCTGACTAATGCCATGAAAATTTTATTAAATACAAATGACTTGCCATTTGTATTTAATTATACTGGCTTTGATAAATATAGAGGTTTTCTCTTTTGATATAGTCCTCAACTTCTTGGGGAACAAGGCCTGCAATATCTTCCCCCCTTCTCACCTTTTTTCTTATCTCTGTTGACGATATGGGCACCGGATCCATGTGCTGCAGGATGAATACTCCTTTACTGTGCGGGGAACTCCAGGTCTCGTGTAATGAATCATATGTATAGTTGGTAAAGTTTTTACGGATAACCGTTCCTACATTATCAGGTGAGTACCCGGGCCTGGAAATAACCACAAAATTCACCAGTGCGGGTAATTCCTTATACCTTTTCCAGGTATCGATCTCTAAAAACGCATCTGCCCCGATTATAAAATAAAGATCGGCCTGCAGTCCCCTATCCTGCAGCAGGATATTTATGGTATCAATCGAATAGGAAGGCGCAGACCGCTCTGTTTCAATTTGAGAAATGAGATACGAAGGGTATTGACTTATAGCTTTTTCCAGCATGGCAGCCCTGTGATGAAAAGCTGTAATCGGGAGTGTGTCTCCATGAGCAAACTTATGGGGTGGAGATGACGCAGGGATAAACCAGATAGCATCGAGAGAAAGTTCACGGAAAACATGATGGGCTACAGCCAGGTGGCCGTTATGAACCGGATCAAAGGTGCCGCCCAACAGGCCGATCTTTTTGTTTCTCTGATTCTCTGCATGAACAGTCATTCCCGCTCCATAAGTTTCTTAGGTGCGAATCTGCCCATCACCGTATACGATAAATTTTCTGGCTGTCAGTTCCTTTAATCCCATTGGTCCATAAGCATGCAACTTGGTAGTACTTATCCCGATCTCTGCTCCCAATCCAAACTGTCCACCATCACTGAAACGGGTTGAGGCGTTTACCATGACAGCAGAGGCGTCGACCTCCTTTATGAAGCGCTGGGCATTGGCATAATCTGCGGTTACAATTACCTCGGTATGCTGGGAACCATAGGTATCAATATGATCCATTGCAGCATCAAGATCATCAACCACCCTGACCGCGAGGATGAGATCAAGAAATTCAGCGTACCAATCATCCTCGGTTGCAGTTTTAATATCAGTAAGAATCTCTCTGGTTTGAGAACATCCCCGTATCTCTACTCCAGCTTCTTCAAGCCTGGCCCCGATCTGCGGCAAAAAAACCGGGGCAATATCCCTGTGAACCAGAAGTGTTTCAAGGGCATTACAGACTCCAGGTCTCTGAGTTTTCCCGTTCATGACAATTTCGGCGGCCATGTCGAAATCCGCACCATTATCGACAAAGACATGGCACACGCCCTTATAATGTTTCAAGACCGGGATCCGTGAATTCTGAGCCACAAACCGTATGAGCCCCTCTCCTCCCCTTGGAATGATAAGATCAATCTGTTCTTCCATTGAGAGCAAAACGTTTACCGCCTGACGATCTGCAATTGGGATCACCTGGATCGCAGCAGGGTTGATATTCTCCGAGGCCAAGGCATCCTGCAATAACTTTGCCAGGGCAAGATTGGAATGAATTGCTTCAGAACCTCCCCTGAGTATAACGGCATTCCCTGCTTTCAGGCAAAGTGCTGCCGCATCGACGGTAACATTGGGTCTTGATTCGTAAATCATGCCAATGACCCCAAGGGGAATGCGCATCCTGCCGACCATTAGCCCGTTGGGACGTCGAATCATTTCCTCCACTTCGCCAACCGGGTCCGGCAGGGCGACCACCTCATGCAGGCCAACAATCATTGCCTCAATGACCTTGTCGCTTAATGCCAAGCGGTCAAGCATTGCTGCTGACAAACCCTTGTCGCGTCCGGCAATAAGGTCTTTTTCATTCTCCGCCTGAATGAATTTCTTCTCATGCTGTAACGCTTCAGCCATACGGAGCAGCACATTGTTTTTCCGGGTAGTGGACTCAAAGGCCAGATTGCGTGCTGCCTTCTTTGCCGCAACTGCAAGCGATTCAACAGTTTTCTGCACTGACATGTCTTTCTCCATCCTGCAAAATTCTTCTTTGCGCTTTTAACTTACAAAATAACAAGGTTGTCCCTGTGGATTACCTCGTCACTGTCCTTATAGCCAAGGGTTTTTTCAATATGACCCGTATTAAGTCCCTTTATCTTGGCGAGGTCATTTGCACTGTAGTTGCTCAATCCGCTTGCTATGGCATTTCCCTTTTCATCGAGACATTGCACTGGAGCGCCTACTCCGAAAGAGCCCTTGACCTCCAATATACCTGAGGGCAATAAGCTTTTTCCTCCTTTTAAAATTGCTTTGCAGGCTCCCTGGTCAAGGACGAGATGCCCCTGTGGCCTCAGGACATAAGCAATCCAGTGTTTGCGGCTTTGCATTTTCTCCGGCTGGGGAAGAAAGAAGGTCCCGACCGGTTCACAGGCGAACAGCTGCTGTACAATACCTTCAACCCGGCCCGAACCGATAAAGGAGCTTCCACCCCGTACTGAGACCATACGGGCAGCCTGGATCTTGCTCTGCATGCCTCCTGTACCAAGGGCACCGACTACATAACCGGCCATTGCTTCAACTTTCTTATCAACCTTGGCAACTGTATAAACTGG
>Ga0209742_10000533_pt1 | contig 20021 bp, 13 predicted proteins | sample DeeMarSeWOR38_10_FD_187462 | JGI IMG/M metagenome (GOLD analysis project Ga0209742, IMG submission 187462) | Marine sediment microbial communities from White Oak River estuary, North Carolina - WOR-3-8_10 (SPAdes) (version 2) | ecosystem: Environmental > Aquatic > Marine > Intertidal zone >... | reverse complement strand
GTTGAAGAGGCCAGCGAAGAAGCTGAGGTGGCACTTGAAGAGCTGCCAGTCGAAGCAGAAGCGGAGGAGATGGTCGAAGAAGAATCTGCCGAAGCAGATGTAGCGGCTGAAGAGGCTACCGCTGAAGTTGAGTCGATTGTTGAAGAGATCAGCGAAGAATCTGAGTCAACGGTTGTTACTGAAGCCGAGAGTGAATCCGTAGGATTAGAAGAGCCGGAAGGCGAGATAGTCGCAGAAGCCGCATCCGATTCTCTCGAAACCGAAGAAGAACTCGAAGAGATGACCGTTGATGAAGAAGAATTGGCTGAGATTAAAGCAAGAGAGGCGCAGGAAATGCTGCTCGATGTTTCAGAATTAGGCGAAGGGATTGAAGAATTTGAACCCCAAGACGTGGCTGAGAATTTTCCAGAGGGTGAAGTGGAGGAGGAAAAACCCAGGGAATCGGGCAGCGAAGATTAATATTGACTTATCAGCGCGCTCTCCTTCAGCGCGCTGTTTTTATTTAAGTGAACTTAAATCGATATAGCTAATTTAAGAATCCTGCAGTGCAATATACCTGTCATTTGCTAATTTGATGGTATGGATGCACGCAGGGAATTCGTTTGACAAATCTGTTAATTGCCTGGGGAAGACAATTTCTAAGAGTTTTATTAACTTGACCCCTTTTTGGAACTGAAGCGCTTATCCAGTGGTTAAACTCTGGTAAAATCAAATTTGACTAAATATCTCATAATCAAGTTTTTTGCTGATTGTGATCATCTGTCGACAATGGCATTTGTAAGAAAGTAGGAGGTTCGCTTTGTCAAGTATGGAGCGGTTTACACAAAGAGCACGAAGGGTGCTGAGCCTGGCTCATCAAGAAGCTGAGCGCATGCACCAGAATTACATTGGTACTGAACATCTTCTGCTGGGTTTAATTCGTGAAGATGGAGGCGTTGCTGGACGGGTCCTGCGTGAATTGGGATTAGAGGTTGAACGCGTTCAGGAGATTGTAGAGAGATTAACTGGTACCGGAACTTCCCGTGCAGGTAAACTGGATCTATCACCAGGTACGCAACAAGTACTTGAATACGCAGTGGATGAAGCGAGACGGCTTGGTCACCACTATATCGGTACAGAGCATCTGCTCCTTGGACTGGTTCGGTATGGAGAAGGGGTAGCCAACGATGTATTGAAGAAATTAGGCGTGACTCCTGAGCATATACGCAAGCAAACCCGACGTGTGCTGCAAGAGAGCAGTTCCTCGAGACGCAGCTCCGGAGAGCGAAAGCCAGCTCAAAGGGAAAAGGCAGGACAGAAAACACCATTAGTAGATCAGCTGGCAGTCGATCTGACTTCCTTAGCAGAGGAGGATAAGCTCGATCCAGTCATTGGACGGATCATGGAGATCGAGCGGGTGATCCAAATATTAGCTCGCAGGACAAAAAATAACCCGGCTCTGATCGGTGAACCTGGCGTTGGGAAGACGGCCATCGTTGAGGGGCTCGCCCAGCGGATACTGGAAGGGGATGTGCCTGCACCACTCCTGGACAAGCGCGTCCTCCAACTGGATGTCGGCTCTCTGGTGGCAGGCACGATGTATCGCGGCCAATTTGAGGAACGTCTCAAGCGGGTAATTGATGAACTGAAATCAGCCGATGCCATCCTGTTCATCGACGAGGTGCATATGCTGGTCGGAGCGGGGGCAGCTGGATCATCGGTGGATGCAGCCAACATCCTCAAACCGGCCCTGTCTCGTGGAGAACTCCAGGTAATTGGTGCGACGACCATGGATGAGTATCGTAAGCATATTGAAAGTGATGCAGCCCTGGAGCGGCGTTTCCAACCCATAATGATCGAAGAACCAAATATCGAAGAAACAATAGAGATCTTGCATGGTATTCGCATGGCCTACGAGGAGCATCACCGTTTGACGATCTCAGACGATGCTCTCGATGCTGCCGTTCATCTCTCATCACGATATGTAACCGATCGCTTCTTGCCTGATAAAGCTATCGATTTGATTGATGAATCATCCTCACGGGTGAGGATGTACAAGAGCCCTGCCGCTAAAACTGCCAAAGAATTGATTGGACAGCTAAAAGAAATCCGCCAGAATCACTCTCTCGCCCTTGAAGATGGGCGCTACGAAGATGCGCAGGAGATCCTGGAGCGACAAGAAGCCCTGGAACGCCAATTAGAGCGCTTGCGCACCGGCTGGGATCGCAGCAGCAGCCCAACCGTGACCGAAGAGGATATCGCTGAAGTTGTTTCGATGTGGACCGGTGTGCCGGTGATGCAGATCGCCCAGGAAGAATCGGCTCGTTTGCTGCAAATGGAAGACGAGTTGCGTGCCCACATTGTCGGTCAGGAAGAAGCCATTGAGGCCATATCCAAGGCAGTACGGCGTGCTCGTGCTGGCTTGAAAGATCCGCGCAGACCAATCGGATCGTTTATCTTCCTGGGACCGACAGGTGTCGGCAAGACCGAACTGACTAAGGCCCTGGCGCGTTTCCTCTTCGGCAGCGAAGAGGCTCTGATCCAGCTCGATATGTCGGAATTCATGGAGCGTCACAATGTCAGCCGCTTGGTTGGTGCGCCTCCTGGATATGTCGGTTACGAAGAGGCCGGGCAGCTAACTGAAGCTTTACGGCGACGACCTTATTCGATCGTCGTCTTTGATGAAATTGAAAAGGCTCACCCTGAAGCGCATAATATGCTGCTTCAGATCATGGAAGAAGGCCATTTATCGGATGCTCGCGGCCGGACCGTCGATTTCCGCAACGCCTTGATCGTGATGACCTCCAACGTGGGCGCCGATCTGATCAAGAGACAGACCTCGCTTGGTTTCGATCTCAAGCGCGATGAAGAACTTGAGGAGAAACTGGTTTATCAGGAAATGCGTAAGAAGTTGCTGGAATCACTGAAGCGCGTCTTCCGCCCCGAGTTCATCAACCGCGTAGATACGGTGATCGTATTCCGTGCTTTGAGCCGGGAGGATATTAAAGAGATCGTCCAGCTCGAGCTCGACAAAGTCAGCCTGCGCTTGGAGGAACACGCCATCGTGATCACAACCACACCCGCCGCTTTGGAGAAGCTGGCCGAGATGGGCTACGACCCAGAGATGGGTGCGCGACCATTGAAGCGAGTCATCCAGCAGAACATCGAGGATTCTTTGTCCGATGCGATGTTAGCCGGCGAGTTTGAAGACGGCGACACGATCATCGTTGATGTGGTCGATGAAGAGATCAAGCTGCGCCGCAGCGAGGAGGAGCCTGAAGAGCAGGAAGCCCTGGCTACTGGGTGATCTCCTTATATAATTTGTGTAATATGTGGAACGCAGGACTCAATCCTGCGTTCTTTTTTTAATCAGCTATGTAGATGAACAAATCATCGAGACCGCAGAATGAAACAACCGGCCTAAGATACTTGATTGATATAGTATAGTTTGCAACTTCAGCAGCCTTTATATTAATTCCCCGCAGTATCCAAGACTCGCATTAGAATAAAAGATATGCGAGAACTGAAGAGAAAATAGAGCACGACCTGAGGTAGAAAGACCGTGACAACAATGAACTCACAATTCGATATGGATCTCCAGGAGGTTGTTACCGAGAAGCGCTTCGTGGGTATGTGGCGATTATTGCGCGGTTATCGCTGGATCTACGTCGGTGCGATATTGGGAGTGGGGATTGCAGCCGTTGCGCGTACAGGCACATACATGCTGCTCGGATACTATGTAGATGAAGTTCTGGTGAATGAAACATCCCAATTTAAACCCCTTGAGATCGCACTAGCCTTTATCGGATTATCCTTGGTCATGGGTTTATTCGCCTTTATTAGCGGAGCACTTGCTGGCCGAACAGCTGAAGGGATTGCCAAGCGGGTGCGTGATTATGTGTTTGACCACATTCAGCACCTGACTTTCACCTATCACGACCAGACTAACACAGGTGAGTTGATCCAGCGTTCGACATCGGATATTGACGCCATCAGGCGTTTTTTCGCCGATCAGGCTATCGGAATCGGGCGGATCAGCATGTTATTCCTTGTGAATTTAGGCGCCCTGCTTATTCTCGACTGGCGTTTAGCCCTGATATCCATCATTGTAGTTCCCTTTACCATCACCTTATCGGTAGTATTTTTTGGCAGGGTGTCTAAGGCATATGAAAAGTACCAGGAACAGGATGCAGTACTCTCCAGTCGACTTCAAGAGAATCTGACCGGCGTTCGTGTGGTTAAAGCATTTGCCCGCCAGGTTTACGAAATAGACAAGTTCGAAACCGAAAACTGGGAGAAGTACCTGCGCGGTAAGCGCCTGCTGTTGATGCACTCCGGCTACTGGCCCGTGTCTGATATTCTGACTGGCATTCAAATGCTGGGGGGATTGGCGGTTGGCGGACTTATGGCCATAAATGGAACGATCACTGTTGGCGCGTATATTACATACGCAGGCCTGTTGGTATGGATTTTGTGGCCCATTCGAAACCTTGGGCGATTGATCGTTCAAATGTCATCAGGGCTGGTTTCATTCGACCGGGTCATGACCGTGGTCAAGGAAAAGCGTGAGCCCCTCGATACCGGTAAATATCTCCCGGAGAGCGAAGTGGCAGGTTCCCTCGAATTTGAAAATATTGGGTTCGCTTACGATGACGCTCCAGATGTGTCTGTCCTGCAAGAAATTAATTTTTCGGTCAAACCCGGACAGGTAATCGCCCTATTAGGATCGACCGGATCGGGAAAAACGACTTTGGCAAATTTGCTGCCTCGCTTTTACGAGTACACGGAAGGCAAAATATTTCTAGACGGCGTTGAACTGAAGCGATATCCGCGCAGTTACCTGCGCAGTCAAATTGGCACTGTGGAACAAGAACCATTCCTCTTTTCGAGATCGATCGGCGAAAATATCACTTATGGGATTGACCGCGAGGTAACCCAAGAGGAAGTCGAAGAAGCCGCTAAAGCGGCTGCGGTCCATGAGTCGATCATGACCTTTCCCGATAAATACAATACTATCGTTGGAGAGAAAGGCGTTACGCTCTCAGGTGGACAAAAGCAGCGGGTGGCGATTGCCCGTACGATCATAAAAAATCCCCGAATCCTGATCTTTGATGATGCCACCTCCTCAGTGGATTTGGAAACCGAAGCGGAAATCCGTCAGGCGTTGGAGAACCTGATGGAAAACCGCACAACATTTATTATCGCCCACCGCATCCAATCGGTTGAGCACGCGGACTTGATCGTAGTCCTCGACAAAGGGCGCATCATTCAAAGCGGCACCCATGATGAACTCCTGGCTCAAGAAGGTGTCTACCGCAAAATCTATGATATTCAAACCCAGATCGATGCCGAGTTGGAGAAAGAAATCGCCAGCGCAGATTTAGTGGAGTAATCGTGACAGAGCAATATTTCGAAGAAGAAGAATTTACCACCCAATTTACCGGAAAAATCACGCTGCGAATCGTGCAGCTGGCCAAGCCCCATTGGAAATGGGTGCTCGGTTTCTTGTTGACGATTTCGCTGGTTGCCCTTCTGGATTCATATTTCACTTTCCTCACCAGTCTTATCATCGACGAAGCCATACTGGGAGAGGATCTCGAAGCGCTGAAAAACATCGTTATCCGGTACGGATTGCTGATCCTGGTTCAAGCTGCTGGAGTTTTTGGGTTCATCTACCTGGCAGGAATACTAGGCGAGCGCATTCGTTACGATCTGCGAAAGAAGATGTTCGTTCACCTCCAGGAACTATCTCTCTCCTACTATAACGTTACGCCAGTTGGTTGGATCATGTCCCGCGTCACCTCTGATTCTGAACGCGTGGCCGAACTGGTGACCTGGGGATTTTTAGATGTAACCTGGGGCATAATGAATATTGCTACCGCAGCAATTTTCATGCTGATGATTAATTGGCAGTTAGCTCTAATCGTATTACTGGCGATTCCCGTAATAATTTTCGTTGCTGTGCAGTTCAAAAAGAAGATCATCGTCGAGTTCAGGGACGTGCGCCGGATTAACTCCAAGATCACGGGGGCTTTCAACGAAACGATCACCGGAGTGCGAGTGATCAAAGCATTTGGTAGAGAAGAGCACAACGTTCAGGAATTTGATGTGCTGACCAGCGAAATGTACCGCGCCGGATACAGGGCCGCCTGGCTATCAGCATTGTTTCTGCCTATTGTGATGTTAATCAGTTCGTTTGCCGTGGGCGTAATTATATGGTTTGGAGGATTTCAAACCCAGATCGGGAATATGAGTATTGGTGGAATTCAAGCCTTCGTCTCCTATGTTGTTTTCATGATTTGGCCGATTCAAGAAATGGCTCGCGTTTATGCCGAGTTGCAGCGCGCCATTGCATCTGCAGAACGAATATTTTCCTTAGTTGATGCAGTTCCCGATATATCTGACAGGCCGGATGCATTTGATCCTGGCAGCATCCAAGGCGATATTGTTTTTGAAAACGTCAACTTTTACTATGAAGAAGATAAACCCGTCTTGCAAAATTTCAACTTGAATGTCACCCGCGGTGAGACTGTAGCCCTGGTTGGGCCGACTGGGGGCGGAAAAACCACCATCGTGAATTTATTATGCCGGTTTTTCGAACCCAAAGAGGGCACAATTTGCATCGGTGGACGGAATTACGAGGATATCGCGCTGCACGCTATCCAGTCTCGAATCGGAGTTGTCTTACAGACCCCTCACCTTTTCTCAGGCACGATTAGTGACAATATTCGCTATGGAAAACTGGATGCTACAGATGAAGAAATTGGCGCTGCCGCTCAACTGGCGGGTGCTCACGATTTCATCATCAAACTAGACAAAGGCTACGATGATGAAGTTGGAGAAGGAGGCAACTTGCTTTCCGTGGGTCAGAAACAGCTCATCAGCCTTGCTCGTGCAGTTCTCCGGGAACCGGAAATCTTCATTATGGACGAAGCGACCAGTTCCGTGGATACTATCACCGAAGCACTGATCCAAAAAGGCATGGAGAATTTGATGGCAGGCCGATCCAGTTTCGTGATCGCCCATCGTCTATCCACCATCAAAAAAGCTGACCGAATCCTGGTTATCAAAGATGGCACTATCGTGGAAAATGGTAGCCATGCTGAACTTCTCCGCCAGCGTGGTCATTACTATCGTTTATACACTTCGCAATTCCGCTCTGAACTCGAACGAGAATATGCACCCCTGGAAATGGCAACTGCCGCAGCAGATTAAGTTATTCAACTGAGCCTGGCAGCGTTGCTCATACGCGCGATCAGGCGGCGATAGAGATTGACCTTTTAAGTTCCGGTCGTTGCTATCCTGGGTCCACAGGTTTGTTGCTCTAGCTGGCTGCTGGGCGCAAGCGAAGAATTGACAGCATTTAGGCGATCAGGTGGGAGTTCACCGTCATGAGCGCGCTGGTGGCGGTGATCTTGCCCCTTCCTTTAGAGGGCTGGGACGAACTTCGTGGCTCTCAGGCTTGACACTGTCCCTCCAACGTGATAGACTAGTCTTACACCAGTCTATTAATTACATGTCGATTAGTGACTCAAACAATTATATTAGGAGTGCCATATGGAAAGCGTCGGTGCCTATGAGGCCAAAACCCATTTACCCAAATTGTTAGAACGTGTCGCTCAAGGGCACCGCATCACAATTACAAAACATGGCGTCCCCGTGGCTGTTCTGGAACCTTATGACAGCGAGAAAAATGTGGATGTCCGCGAAGTCATTCAGTCGTTGCGAGAATTTCGCGCAGGCAATCAATTGGGGGACTTGACGATCCGTGAAATGATCGATGAAGGTCGTCGATAAATGAGCACTCGATTCGTTGTTGATAACTCCATTGTTATGACGTGGTGTTTCCAGGATGAAATGGTTCCATATGCCGAGGCTGTATTAGACAGCTTGGCAGAGGCTGTTGCAGTTGTTCCTGCCATCTGGCCATTGGAAGTCATCAATGTACTATTGGTAGCAGAGCGCAATGGTAGATTGCATGAAGCGGACAGTGTTCGATTTGTTTCATTAATAGGGCAGCTTCCAATTATGGTTGACCGTTCGTGGCCAGAGAGATTAATGAGGGATTTGTTGGCAATCGGGCGGATACATAATCTATCTAGTTATGACACAGCTTATCTTGAGTTAGCAATGCGACAAGGGCTTCCAATTGCAACATTAGATAAGAGGTTGCATCAAGCTGCCAGGCGAATCGATCTTCCCATTCTCGAGGTTTAGTAAAATTACGTGCTCCTTCAAGGAGCTCCTCCCCAAAGAGATTATATTCCGGTAAGTTATAATAGCCGCATGCCAAAAGTACGTACCCAATATGTTTGCCAGCAATGCGGGAGAAAATCCGCCCGTGATATGGGGCGCTGCCCGCAATGCGGTTCCTGGAACAGCATGGTCGAAGAGGTGGTCGCGGCCAGCGCGACGAAAAGCAAGACCGTCCTTGCTGGCCTGGGTGGTGATTCAACGCCTCGCCGTCTCTCGGAGATTGGAGAGGGTGTTGACGAACGCCTGCTGCTGCCCATTCAAGAGTTTGCCAGAGTGCTTGGGGGCGGCATCGTGCCTGGGTCGATTGTGTTGATCGGTGGTGATCCTGGCATTGGCAAGAGCACCTTGCTCCTGCAAACTGCGCTTGAAATCGCCGCAGAACAAAGGGTCTTGTATGTCTCCGGAGAAGAATCCGAACGGCAGATTAAGATGCGCGCCCTGCGTCTATCGCGCGGGGAGGATGGCAACCGTCCGGAATTACCGGATGATTTGTTTCTGGTCACCGAGACCAATCTGGATGTGATCCTGGAGCACGTCTCAGCGGTAAAACCGCGTTTGCTGGTCGTTGATTCGATCCAGACCACCACACTATCCGAGCTGGAGTCCTCCGCCGGTTCTGTCTCCCAGGTGCGCGAGAGCGCTTCCCGCTTGCGAGAGCTGGCCAAATCTTCGGGAATCTCCGTGTTCCTGATTGGGCACGTGACCAAGGAAGGCACCATTGCCGGGCCGCGCGTGCTGGAGCACATTGTGGATACAGTGCTTTATCTAGAAGGAGATCGCTTTCAATCTTATCGCTTGCTGCGCTCGGTGAAGAACCGCTTTGGGGCGACATCCGAGGTAGGCGTGTTCGAGATGCGTGAAAGCGGCATGGAAGAGGTGGCCAACCCATCGGAGGCCTTCCTGGCCGAACGCATGGTCAACGCTCCCGGATCGGCGATCGCGGTCACGATGGAGGGTACGCGGCCGTTGTTGGTTGAGATCCAGGGTTTGACCAGCTCCACCTCTTTCGGCAACCCGCGGCGCACGCCGAATGGCGTCGATTTCAACCGGCTGCTGCTGATCGTGGCAGTGCTCACCCGGCGGGCAGGCTTGCGGTTGGCTGAACAGGATGTCTTCGTCAATGTAGTTGGTGGGCTGAGAGTCGGTGAACCCGCAGCTGATCTAGCCATCGCCGCGGCGATCGCCTCCTCGACTCGCGATATTCCATTAAGGGCAGAGACTGTTCTAATCGGAGAGCTGGGCTTATCGGGGGAACTGCGTATGGTTGGGCAGATGCCCGCACGCCTGCGCGAAGCAGCCAAGCTGGGATTCAAGATGGCGATCGTCCCCGGGCGTCTTGGGCGGGGTGAACCCTGGCCTGATGGATTAAAAGTTGTTGAGGTGCGCACCCTGCGCCAGGCCTTGGAAGAGGCATTGCTAAAAGAATAATGCGGGCTGGATATTCTGTGCTCTTAATCATCAAAAATTCTGGAATCTTCATAAACATTAATATAAAACCTACATAAATCTACATTGACGGGCTGCTAAATTAATCTAGAATTATCCATATGTCGTGTTGTGGATTTCAGCTGAACTTGACCTACATTCAGGAGTCCATATCACGCCCCAGTTTTTTGCGCGTAGCCGTAAAAGCAAAAAAACACTATATTTGAGGGTCAGATTTTGTTCTTGAAGCGCATTCAATTAGGTTTGATACATTTAGCGGTAGCCATGACTCTGGTTCCGATAAATAGTACGCTCAACCGCGTGATGATCAAGGAGTTGGCATTCTCCGCGACTCTGGTCGCAATACTGGCCTCACTACCGTATCTTCTCTCCCCCATTCAAGTCTTGATCGGCTCTTTCTCAGACCGACATCCACTCTGGGGGTGGCGGCGCACACCGTATATTGTCCTGGGACTCGTGTTTTGTGTGTTGGGTGTCGTTCTATCTCCCCTGGCGGCGTTCGTGCTGGCCGAGAATTTCTGGGTTGGTCTCTTGTTTGGCTTGTTTGCCTTTGGAGCCTGGGGGATGGGTTTCAATTTTGCAACCGTATCCTACTTTTCATTGGCAACAGATTTGTCGGGTGAAAAAGAGCGTGGCAGCACGATATCCGTTATGTTTTTCATGATGATCATTGGGATCATCGGTACTTCTCTTCTCCTGAGTCGCCTGGTAGATCCGTATTCACCTCAGGTACTGGTACAGGCATTTTGGATTGTAGGGATCATCGCCTTGGTCTTGGGATTGTTGGGTTTAATCAAGCTTGAGAAGCGTACGTCTGTACCAGGGGTAAGCAGGGAAGAGCGTTACTCCTGGCGGGTTTTGGGCAGCACGATCTTGGAAAATAAGCAAGCAACTCTTTTCTTCATTTATTTAATCATTTTGCTCATCGCGCTCTTGGGCCAGGATATTCTGCTTGAGCCTTATGGAGGCACAGCCTTTGGCCTTTCGGTTAATGAGACCACGCGCATCACCTCGATTTGGGGAGCCTTCACGCTTATTGCTTTAGTGGCCGCGGGCGCTCTGGAACGCAGAGTCAGTAAAAGATCGGTTGCGTTATGGGGTGGTGCGATTGCTTTGGTTGGTTTTATATTGATTGCGGCCAGTGGTGTTATCATCAACGCAGGAGTATTCTATGCTGGAGTTATCTTGCTTGGGCTCGGTACAGGTTTTTCAACTGTATCGAATCTATCATTGATGTTGGACATGACTACGGCCGCTAAAGTCGGTCTTTTTATTGGAGCTTGGGGGATGGCGAATGCTGCCTCACGATTGATTGGAGCCTTGTTGAGCGGCGTGGTACGTGATATCCTGACTCAGGTGTTACAAAACCCGGTCTATGCTTATGTGATCGTTTTCAGCTTGCTGGCTGCATTACTGTTAATTTCCTTGATGCTCCTACGCCGCATAGATGTGGCTGCCTTCCGTCAGGAGGATGAGGAAATCTCTTTTATCGAGCAGGCAGCTCTGGCAGGCGAAGTTTGATTTAATTTTTATCCAGGATCGACAAAACACAGTTGCTATGCACAATAAGCAAATCAAATTGAGCAGGTGATAAATGACGGATGATTGGCTGAACTTGAGCGAAGTTGCCAGTATGTTGGGTGTGCACCCAAGCACCGTCCGCAGCTGGTCGGATCAAGGTCACTTACCTGCTCATCGCACACAGGGTGGGCATAGGCGATTCCGCCGAAACGAGGTCGAGCTGTGGATACAAACGCATCGCAACGAAGGGGTGGATGAAGGGCATCTGGTGATGCAGGCTGCATTGCAAAACATAAGGGTGCAGGTCAGTGAAGGAACCCTGGAGAATGAAAGCTGGTATCAGAAATTGGATGAAGAAGCCCGGATTCAGTACCGGCGCAGTGGGCGAGCTTTGCTCCAGGGATTGATGGATGCTTTGGCTACGGATGGAGACTATGATACTTCTGAAGCCCGCTCGTTAGGCTTTGAATATGCCTCCAGGGGTTGGCGGCGGGGATTATCCGCAGCGGAAGCCTCGCGCGCTTTCCTGTTCTTCCGTAATGTCCTTTTGGAAGCAATGCTCTCAACTTATGAAGAAGCCACGATCCAGTCACCAAAAGCCTGGAGCGAGATTTTCCGCAAGATATACCATTTTACCGACCAGATACAGATAGTATTGCTCGAAACATATGATGCATACCAGAAGGGTAACTATTGAGTCAACCTAGCAAGCGATTCTCACCTTCCAAATGGTCTCAAATTCTGGTCCCTCTCGCGCTTGGGATCTTATTATTGGGATTGGTGGGCACGGTGATCGTGATCGGTTTATCACTTTTTGGGCTGATGCCCGGTATGTGAACAGATGAACTCAAATTCGTTGCTGGTAATTTTTTTTGATCGGAGGCTCCCGTGCAGTACATTTCTATCCTTTCCACTGTTGTAGCATTTATCTTCACGATTTCTGTATTCGAGCGATATCGTCGCCGAGGCGGCATGCATCTCTTGTTGTGGGGGATCGGGCTTTTCTTATTTGGACTGGGCACCTTGACCGAAGTTATCATGCTGTTCAACTACAGCAACCTGATATTAAAGGTGTGGTATTTAAGCGGCGCCATGCTTACCGCGGCCTGGCTTGGCCAGGGGACTGTGCACTTGTTGGTGCGCAAGACTGGAATTGCCAAAACGCTGACTTTGATGCTGACGATCGTTTCATTTGTAGCCACCATATTAATCTTCACTGCACCTGTAAATGCATCTGCAGCTGCTGCGTACGATCTCAGCCAACCAGCCTCGGCCCAATACCAGGATATTCTCGTCCGCAGCGGGATCATTATCGTCTTGACTATCCTGCTAAACACCTATGGTGCGGTCACATTGGTAGGTGGTGCGATCTATTCGGCTTTCATATTCTGGCGGAAGCGCGTGTTGAAGGATCGCATGATCGGGAATATCTTGATCGCCGCAGGGGCTCTAATGCCGACCTTGGGGGGCACATTTATTCGAATTGGTTTGCCAGATTGGTTATATTTGAGCGAATTCTTGGGTATTATATTGATGTACGCAGGATTCATTAAGGCAACTGCTGTGCAGCCAGCTGACGACCCTCAGACTGCCGAGACCGTCTCATCGATATAAAAGCAGCGAATCGTTCCAGGACGATCTTTCTAATCATCAGAGTGGAACAGTTCAAGGGTGATGTGATTGGAATCCACCTTAATATTGTCTCCAGTCACTATTAAGAAACTTAACTTTGAAAATTCAGTGCATACACTATCCGATTAATGGGGGTTATAATAATCTCGGAATGAAACCTCGGGCAAGAGGGAGAACAACATGAAACAAAGCGAAGAAATAATGACAAGAAGAAAGCCGGGTGCACAATTCTTCTCGCGTATTCGCCGCAATCACGGGCTTGAACATGCCACGCTGAATATTCTTACACGACGCTACCCAAAAATTAATTTAGCGGGTCATTCAGATGCTGGTGGTTTTTGGGTGATCGGCGATGTAGAGATCGAGGATGTGTACGAATCGGTTGAAGAGGCGCGATCCCGGTTGAATGGAGGAGAAAAGAATCTGGCTATCCACCGCAATTGTGGCACCAATTTCGTCACCTCAGGTGTTTTGGCTGGCTTGGCAGCGGGTGCCGCCATGTTTGGGGCTGGACGGCGGACGCGCGATAAGCTGGAGAGGCTGCCGGTCTCCATGCTCTTAGCCACCCTGGTTTTGATTCTTTCGCAACCTTTGGGATTTTTCGTCCAAGAGCGAGTTACAACCTCAGCTGATCTGGGTGAATTACAGGTCGTTGAGATCGTGGCGAGCCGCAAAGGGGGGATGAAGGCGCATCGCGTTGTCACCCGGTATTGAAAATGGACGGGGAATCAAAACCGGTTATCTACGTTTTTCATGGAGATGACGAATTTGGTATCAATGAATCGCTCAAGGCGTTGAAATCAGGTCTTGGCGATCGCGCTGCAGTTGAGATGAACTATGCAACTTTTGATGGTCGTTCACTCTCAATAAACGAGTTTGAAGCCGTATGCAAAGCTGTTCCATTTCTGGCTCGACGCCGACTGGTGGTTGTCACCAATCCGCTGGCTTATACGCAGAGCGAAGCGAAGCGCAGTGAGTTCCTGACCATTCTGGATACTGTACCAGACGAGAACGCGGTTGTCCTAATTGAATATCGACCGCTTACATCTCTGAAAGAGAAAAATAAGGGGAAAGTTCATTGGTTGGAACAATGGGGGCGCAAAAAAGGGGAGCGCTTCTTTATTAGGGAGTTTACTGTCCCAAGGGGGTCTCGGATGATCCCCTGGATAATGACTCACGCAGAAAAAGCCGGAGGGAAGTTCGCGCCTCGAGCAGCTGCGGTCCTTGGCGAGCTGATTGCAGATGATCCACGCCTTGCCGAACAAGAGATCGACAAATTATTGAATTATGTGAATTTCGAGCGCCCTGTTGAAGAGAGGGACGTGCTTAATTTGACAGTCTCTCTCCCCGAAGGTGACATCTTTGAATTCGTCGATGCGTTGGGAAACAGAAACCGGGAAACGGCGATTAAGGTTTTTCACCGCTTGTTATCCGTCCAGGAGCCGCAAAGGATCTTTGCGATGGTTGTACGTCAGTTCAGGATGCTGCTGCTCGCAAAGGATATTATGGGTAAGAATGGGGATGTGAAAGATGTTGTCCTCGGCCTGGCGGCTGTGCCATTCAAATTGCATCCATACCCGGCGGAAAAAATTGCCCATCAGTCGCGACAATTTTCCCAAAGCCAGTTAGATGCGCTCTACCATCGTTTACTCGAAATCGATTCTCAAATGAAAACCGGGAAGATGGATGTCGATTTGAGTGTTGACTTGATGATTGCGGAGATCAGCTGACTAGATTTCCATTCGAGGTGCCGATGCCGATCCACAAGTGATTGGGCAGCACTAAATTGGTCAGATGAACTTCGACATCCCCGGCTTTTATGGATTTATCTTCTGATTCTGTTCTATTTTCTGAGGCCACCATATTCGGGTGAACGTAACAAATATTGGGATTTTGTCCATATTTGTCTTGATAATAGGTAGCCGCACGGGTGATTTTTGTAAAAAGATCAGTTTTTTGGTCATTATCAAACCACAGCATGCCAACATTCATAATAATACCCCTTGTTAGATGAAATTAAATTGTCAGGTTATCGATTGGGATCAATCTCCCCTTGATGATGACATTGAAACGAAATTCAAGCGTATCATGATCGCTTAGTTCATTGAAACCAGGAGATGCACTTAAAGTAGAGTTGTATTTGTCAAAGATTTTAGTTCTAAACATGCGCACAAGATGTGGTTTTGCATGTTCTACATCATGCTTGGTGCTCGAAACTATCGGCCAGATACCGGATTTTGGCCCGCGTTGAATCAAGGATTGAAAATTTAAGTAAACCCTGAAATCATTCAGTAAATTGGAAATACTGGATAAGTCATCGATAAACAATATCGTCTTTGAACCCCCTTCACCGCTTATTCTTCTTTGTGCAGCGATGGAAGCTAAATCGTTGATTAATCCACCTGCCGAACGATCTTCGGCTGAAAGAATCTCCTGGCAGTGCGTGTAGCTCAGCAGTTCAAAATAATCGTTGGGTTTGCTCGTTATTACGTAGAAACTTACCTCTTGGGGATGGTTGATCAGGCTAACAGAATGCCCGATGACCTTCATTAACTGTGCTATATCTTTCCTTCTGTCTCCAACAATGAGTATTGAACCTGATTTTGGATTATCAAGATTTAGTGTGAATGGAAGTCCGTCATTGCACAATCCAATAACCAGAGATGGAGAAGAGAATGAGCCATTGGCGTCCAATATGGAGTAGAGACTGGGGGGATAATCTTGAGTGGATGGTTGCGTTCTCTCAAGTTCATCAAAAACAAAATAAACAAGTTCTGAATCTTTGGTTTGGGTAGGTAAGTTGATTGAGTTCGTCTCCATGATTATCTCCCAGTGACAAAATAAGAACATGTGTTCTATTTATACCAGAACACATGTTCGCCGTCAAGGGTGATTTTATGATCGTGTCTTTAATATATATGGTTGGTGAGTTTAGAAGATCTATAAAAACACAGTGAGATCCAATCAAGCGATATCATCACCATTTTCCGCCGGAGTCTGTTAGCAGGAATTTGGCCCACATTCCACGCCAGGATATGTAGCCTCGAATGATTCAGCTTCGCAATTTCATGCGACTGATGACCTGCTCTGGGCCATTGTTTGTCCAGGGCACATCCCTTCGCTACGCTCAGGGCACACCTCTTGACCAATCAAACACCCGGCAGCTGTCTCAATGTTCACTCAGCCGGATCAATGAGTGGCGTAGTCGCTCCAGGGGTGTGCGTGGACCGGATTGTCCGACCCGTCGTTCAGGAATCTGTTTCCACCCCAATGGCAACCGGTTGCCCACTCACGAAATCAACAGCGATAAATACTGGGCATTTCCTGCCTTTCCCTAAGGGATACACTCCATCCACGCCTAACACCCGCACCGGTTACCAGTAGCGACGTTTCTCGAGAAGGTTTACCTGCTCTTGTATGCCTCGCCACACCATCATGTGACTGATCTGCAACTCAAAGGCGGATAAGGCCAACTATACACCTCACAAACTCATCCCCAACTCCCAGAAGAGCGCCGCTAACTTGCGTATGCGCTGGGTTTGGTCTGCGCGGTCTACCTCTGACGGGTGGTGGCGGAAGAGCCTGCCCTGAGCCTGTCTAAGGGTGCACCGACAGTGGCAACAACTTTGACGATACACATGTACATTACGATAGCGATTATCGCTTACTGGCTCACCCCCCCAGCGCTGAAGGGTCTTCCCTCCACATTGTGGCAGTTATGCGCACGTATTTCTGTTTTGCGCTTGAAATCTGGCAGCTGCAGGATGACAATTGGTGTGACAGGCTCCTTTGGATGGTTTGTTGGGAACTACCATCTTACTTGGAGCCTGTCTTTTGGTTTCAAAACCTACCGTTTATGTTACAGGCAGGTCTTCGCTTATTGTCGCCCTCCTACAATCAATCTTCCACCGGGCTCGGAAAATGGGTCGAGCCGTTTATAGCGATCTTTTGGATAGCGTAGCCATTTAGCGTCGTTGGCCGTACCGAGTCGCGCCATTGAAAGACTGCCCTGCGCCGGACTACCTCCGTTCGCAGATCCTCGGCGCAGACCAGTTCGACCCGGCTGGCGTTGGGCCGCCAGGCGAAGCGCACGCACTCGACCTGGCTATTATCGTGCTGCCAGCGCAGCAGTGCGTAGGCCGCCTCCGGCGCAGGAATGACGGGCGTCTCGACGATGCGTACCTCCAGATAGATCTCCAGGTCGGGCAACTCGTTGCTGGGATACGCCAGTTTCAGTTGCAGCACGTTGCCCTGCTGCCAGGGAACAGGCTCCTCGACCTGTAGCCCGTCTGGAAGCACCGTGGCCTGCCGCAGGTCCCCAAGCGAGATCTGACGCAACGTGCTTGGTGGTAAGGCCGCTAACACGCCAGCGGATGAGTCACTTACCTCCAGTGGAATCTCTATGCCATTGCGATCGATGTGTGTGAAGGTCAAATCCGCCTTGCGACCTGCCGTGATCCCGTCGTCAAAATCGTAACGCAGCGCCAGCCGGCTGTCGGCGTTGTATTCCCGGCGGTCGGTGGCCAGCTTCACGGTCTGCAGATTCCCCTCCTCATCCTTAAATGTCCCCGCAGCGACGGCGGCTGGCGATGACAGGCGGCGGTTGTACTCCGGGTCCTCAAAATGCAAAAAGCAGGGCGCCAGCGGCAAAGGGGGGCGAGTCTCGTCCACGACGCGCAGCGGGAAGGAGAGTCTCTGGCGGAAGCCGTCAGTGTGCGTTTCGTGGCCCACGTAAGCGTTGGCGGTCAGGCTCTGTCCGGCCAATTTACCTTCCAGAAGCTTCCGGGCGGCCTCGGCATTGTCAAATACACAGCGATATTGGCCGGGCTGCTCCGAGTTCTCCAGCTTGCAGCTAAAGGTCTGGTCCCCGTTGGTGACATTGACCTCAAAACACGCCAAGTCGTTGATAGTGTCCGTCTCATCTTCGCTCTCGGCCTGTATCTCGAAGACAAGATCGCCGTTCCAAGCCAGCGTCAGCGCTCCGCGTGCAGGTTCCCTGAGCGTCATTCGCAGCCTCTTGGCGGGCACGAGGGTGCCATCGCCATCCGTGTAGCTGGCAAAGAAGGCCTCGTCGGCCGGGGAGGAGCTGGCCAACAGGTTGGTCTCAGGCTCGAAAAAGCTGGCCCAGGGTTGCAGGGCTTTCTCGCGGTTTTCGTTGGGTGGCAGAGGCACAGGTCGCGGCATGCGATGCTGGACCGGAACGCTGCCGGAGATCATACCCTTTCCGACTTGGTCCTTTTTTCTCTGCTTCAAGTCACTCTGGCGCAGGAGCTGGTTGCGGATGGCGAGCAGGACCCCGGCGCGGGCACCCGAGATCAGGTAGCGCAGCGCGCCGGGTAAGACCGGCTGCCATCCGCTTTGCCCCTGGTCGGTAAAGTCAAGGGTCGGCAGAGGAAGCGCAGGCAGCACCGGCATTAGGCTCTTGATGGCTCGCGCCCGATACTGGGCTGGCAGCGCCCAGACGGGGCGCTGCGAAGTCAATGGAGAGCGATATTGGACGAAATATTGCGCTGCCTGCCACCACAGCGTCAAGGGTTGCTGTTCTTCTGCATCGTTTGATGGCTTCCCGGACGGGCCAATGACGCCTTGCTTGCCAGGGGTGTATTGGAGGCTCAGGCGCAGGGCGCTCAGGCCCCAGGGCCACGAGCCGGGTGACGCCGCTGCTGGGCGCTCGGTCAGGTAGAGGGGCTGGACGCCCGTGGTCTGTGGGGGTGCGATCTCAAAAGGCCGGATCCCTTCCGGTATCTCATTTCCGCCAAATTGCCCGTCGCGGAAGCGCAACTGGTCGACCGCCGTGCGCAGGCGGAAGACGCGCCGAGCCAGCGTCGCGGGCACGTCCAGATCCCGGAGGATGGCAAAGCGATAGGTCGTGGTCAGCGGTGGAAGAGATTCATCGGCGCCGTCCCCGACCTTGTTGATTTCTCGAAAGCGCAGGATGGCGATGGGCGATTCGGGGCACAGGCGGTGGTGGGTCTCGCGTGCCCACGCTTCCGCGTCTGGCAGCATTCCGTTTTCTACCTCCCAGAACTGGCTGGCTGCCGGGCGTAATAGGCCTGAGGCCGGGTCTAGACATAACAATTCCACCGAGGCCAGATTTAGGATACCTTTGTCATCCGCTCGCCGGAACTCCAGGCCCAGGTAGGGGCTGACGGCCAGGCTCATCGGTCTGGGTTTCTCCTGTCCGTCGATGGTCAATTGGGCCGGTATCAGTGTGGCCGCTGCGTGGCGTTGTGTTTCTTCGCCGTCCCCGTGGATGCCGCGCAACTGCGTGGCAGTAATGTGCCAGCCCTCTGGTGCCGCACGCACTAACGTGGCGCGATCAAGGTACCATCCACTGTTTTTGAGACTGTGCGGATTGCGCAGTGCCACACCAACCGTGACGGTGCCTCGCGATGCGGGCACATCAAACACCACCTGGACGCGGGTCCACTTTTCGAGTGGGAAATCTGCTGTCTCCAAGATGTGTTCTACGATGCGTTTTCGCCCATGGTTGGCGAACAAGATGACCTGCGAAGGCTTGGGCTTTGATGGGGGCATGATAGAGATCGAAAACCTGAATCGGCCGGGTTCGAGCGCAACACGCTGAGAGATCCTGATCCGAGCGTTTGGTTTGCCTTGGCTGTCGACTTGCCAACCGGCAGGTGCCTGGTCGCCGTCGGCTTGGATTTGCCAACCTCCGTCAGGAGGGGGGCCGCTGACCTGCCGGGGCTCGAAAGATCCATTGCTTATCCTGTTCTCGCTTGACGTATCAGGACCTTCGATGATACGGACCCCCTGCAGCACCATCAAGCTATCCCGGCGCCAGACGATCTCATCCCCAACCTCCACGGCGGGCCAGTCGAACCACGCCGGTGGGTAGAAGGGCCTAAAGGCGTCAAAAGCGCGGCGTAGCGCTGTCCCCCGGCTCAGGCGGGCCGGGGTGTCCGGTAGAGCGGCCATGACGCTCTGGGTCGCCGTCGGCTGGGGCTCGGGGAAGGGGTTGTGCAGCCGGAACCAGTTCTCCTCCAGAGAGGTGGGGTCCAGCCGCGCCCACGTGCGCCCCAGGGCGGTGTCAAAGCCAGACACGATCACCGTGTCTGGCGCCGTGTCATCCTTGCGCCAGTGGCTAAGGATCCAGGCCAGTTGCGGAGTGGCAGCTGCCCCGTCACGCAGGAGCAGGATGGGGTCCACCTGCAGGGCGGTGATGT
>Ga0209742_10000531_pt1 | contig 20068 bp, 21 predicted proteins | sample DeeMarSeWOR38_10_FD_187462 | JGI IMG/M metagenome (GOLD analysis project Ga0209742, IMG submission 187462) | Marine sediment microbial communities from White Oak River estuary, North Carolina - WOR-3-8_10 (SPAdes) (version 2) | ecosystem: Environmental > Aquatic > Marine > Intertidal zone >... | reverse complement strand
TCGAGATTGAGTGCGCTGTCATAAGGCGTGTTTTGAAATGCCACCACCATGCTCTCGGTCGGTGAGTGACTCGTTCCCCAAGACAGAGACGAAATGGCGGTGTCGATATGACGCGCGCCGTTCTCAACCGCGAGGTACATGCAGATGTTGGCAACGCCCACCGTCGTGTGGGAGTGGAAAGCAAGCGGGAGCTTGATCGCCTTGGACAGCGCAGAGAAAAGCTCCACGGTGCGCGGCGGTGTGAGCAGACCGGCCATATCCTTGATGGCGATCGACTGGCAGCCCATCGCTTCGAGTTGCCTCGCCTGTTCCACAAAGTGCTCGGTGGTATGTACCGGGCTGGTCGTGTAGCAAATCGCCCCCTGTGCGTGCTTGCCGCTTTTCAACACGGCCTTGACCGACGTCTCGATATTTCGCATGTCATTCATCGCATCAAAGATGCGAAAGACGTCTACTCCGTTCTCGGCAGCCTTCTTGACGAACGCCTCGACCACATCGTCGGAATAGTGCCGGTAGCCAAGCAGGTTCTGGCCGCGTAGCAGCATCTGGATCGGGGTATTGGGAAGAGCCGCCTTCAGCTGGCGCAGCCGCTCCCACGGATCCTCCTTCAGGAAACGGATACAGGCATCGAAGGTTGCGCCTCCCCAGGCCTCGAGCGACCAGAAGCCAATCGCATCGAGCTGCGGACAGACGGGCAGCATGTCCGCCGTACGCATGCGCGTCGCCAGCAGCGACTGATGCGCATCGCGCAAGACCAGCTCCGTGACATGCACTTTCTTTGACGATGCCATCGATCTTCCTTCCGGTTAGAGCCCGTGATGGGCAACCACCGCCGCGGCAATTGCCGCCGCCAGGTCGGCCGGCGGGCGACGGACGGAGTAGTTTATCAACTCCGGGTGCTGTTCGATGAACCCGGTATCGAAACGTCCCTCGCGAAATTCTGGAGTCCTGAGTATCTCGAGATGAAACGGCTTGGTGGTCTTCACGCCGTGGACGCCCATATCGAGCAGCGCCCGGCGTCCACGCGCGATCAACTTGTCCCAGTCAAGCGCCCAGACCGTCAGCTTCGCACACATGGAATCGTAGTGGGGCGGAAACTCATAACCCGTATAGATTGCGGCGTCGGTGCGAACCCCGGGGCCGCCCGGCGAATAGTAACGCGTGATGCGTCCGTAGCTCGGCAGGAAATCGTTCTTCGGATCCTCGGCGTTAATGCGAAACTGGATCGCATAGCCGCGCCGCCGAATTTCCTCCTGACGGAATGAAAGCGGTTGTCCGGCCGCTATCAGGATCTGTTCCTGCACGATGTCGACACCGGTAATCTGCTCCGTAACGGTGTGCTCGACCTGAAGACGCGTATTCATCTCCATGAAATAAAATTCGCCCTGCTGGTCGAAGAGAAACTCCACAGTGCCGGCATTGTGGTAGTTAACAGTCTTGGCGGCCCGGACCGCCATCTCGCACACGTGCGCACGCTGCTCCTCGGTCAGTTGCGGGGACGGCGCGATTTCGACGAGCTTCTGATGGCGACGCTGTATCGAGCAGTCGCGCTCGAACAGGTGCACGACATTGCCGTGCTGATCCCCCAGGATCTGCACCTCGATGTGGCGCGGTCCGACGATGGCCTTTTCCAGGAAGACGTCGGCACTGCCGAAGGCCTTGGTCGCCTCCGAGACGACGCGCTCATAGGCGCGGCGAAGCTCCTCTTCGCTATTGCACCGCCGGATGCCGCGTCCGCCACCGCCCGAGGTGGCCTTGAGCATCACCGGGTAGCCTACCTTGGCGGCGAGGTGCACCGCCTCGTCAACGTTCGTAAGGTTGCCCTCGCTGCCGGGCACGACCGGCACGCCGGCCTTAATCATTGCTGCCCGCGCCTCGGTCTTGTCGCCCATACTGCGGATAGCGGCGGGTGATGGTCCGATAAACGTAATGCCCCGCTTGGCGCAAATCTCGGCAAGTTGGGCGTTCTCCGAAAGGAAGCCGTAGCCGGGATGGAGGGCGTCGCACCCGCTAGCCACCGCAAGGTTCACGATTCGGTGCGCGTTCAGGTATCCGCCGACCGGGTCGGGGCCAAGGTTGTAGGCTTCATCCGCCTTCTTGACGTGCAGGGCATGACGGTCTGCATCCGTATAGATGGCTACCGACTTGATGCCCATTTCAGCACAAGCGCGCACGATACGGACCGCAATCTCGCCGCGGTTAGCGACCAGAATCTTCTTAATCACGCTGAACTTGGCTCCGCCTGATGCGGCTGTGGATACCGCCGCGCCCGGCCATGCGTTTTACGCATTGGCTGGGGGAGTGTCAACGCACCTGTTTACCCCGGCGGCGCCCCGGAAAAGCCTTATTTTGACACAAGTTGGACGTGAATATATGATGCGCCGCCTATGTCGGGCGGCCTGCCGGCAACGATTGACCCAATCCAGCTGGCCGAGCGCGCAGCGCACCTGACGGGAACGCTGCCGCTTGCCGGAATGGCGCGGCTTAAGGAAGCCTGTATCGGTGGGGAGGGCGGGGTCGAGATCGACCTTCGGTTCGATCGGAGCACAGACGCTCAGGTGTATGAGGCACACGGCGTAATCCAGGCCGCGTTGCGGGTAACCTGTCAGCGCTGCCTTGAGCCGATGATGCTTACTTTGACGGTCAGACCGCAATGGCTCTATGTCCGGGCCGGAGAGGGGCGCGAAACCCCGATTGACGAAGCCGCGGAACTAATGGAGGCCGATCGGCCCGTGGCACTGAGCGAGCTGGTTGAGGATGAACTCCTGCTCGCGATGCCAATGATCCCGATGCACCGATTAGAGGAATGTCCGGCACGCCGATACAGCGCAACGGGCAACAAGGAACGGCGAAACCCGTTCGCGGATCTCAAGGGTCGCAAACCCGGGACCGGATGATTGTTAGGACTATTTAATTAATTCTTGAGGAATTGCCATGGCGGTTCAGAAAAGTCGAGTTACTCCCTCCAAACGCGGCATGCGACGCTCGCACGACTCGCTCAGCAAGCCAGCGCTCTCAATTGACAAGACGAGCGGCGAGACGCACCGTCGACACCATGTGAGCGCCGACGGCTACTATCGCGGCCGCAAGGTGCTGGAAACGAGCAAGCCGGAATAGTCCCTGTTTGACCCCGTCAGGGACGTGACCGACATGATCACCGTAGCCCTCGACGCGATGGGCGGGGACCACGGAATCAGCGTCACAGTCCCTGCCGCGCTCTGGACGCTTGAGCGCGAACCGGCGCTGCGACTCATTTTGGTAGGTCAGCAGGACTCGCTCGAGGCCGAACTCAAGCGTCATCGCGCGCAACCGAACGCGCGTCTCACGATTCAACACGCCTCGGAGGTTGTGGGCATGGACGAACCGCCGGCGCAGGCGTTGCGCGGCAAGAAGGATTCGTCCATGCGCGTGGCTATCAACCTGGTCAAGCAGGGCAAAGCACAGGCCGCCGTATCTGCCGGCAATACCGGTGCCCTGATGGCTACCTCCCGCTTCGTGCTAAAAACCCTGCCTGGCATTGATCGTCCGGCGATCGTGACGACTCTCCCTACCATCACGGGCCATGTCCATGTTCTCGATCTCGGCGCCAACGTCGATTGCACACCAGAGCAGTTGCTTCAGTTTGCAGTGATGGGATCGATTCTGGTAGGCGCCGTGGAAGGAAAGTCGCAGCCGCGCGTCGGTCTTCTCAATATCGGCGAAGAGGACATCAAGGGCAACGAAATCGTCAAGCAGACGCACGAACTGTTGCGCAACGCACATCTCAATTACGTTGGCTACGTCGAAGGCGACGAAATCTACACTGGCGATCTCGACGTGATTGTATGCGACGGTTTCGTTGGTAATGTGGCACTCAAGACGAGCGAAGGGCTCGCACGCATGATCACGCACTTCATGCGCCAGGAGTTCAAACGCAATCTGCTTACCCGGCTGGCGGCGCTGGTGGCGATGCCAGTACTGAATGCGTTTCGCAAGCGTGTTGATCCGCGCCGCTACAACGGCGCCACGCTCGTGGGCTTGAATGGCACAGTTATCAAGAGTCACGGCGGTGCCGACCGGATAGCCTTCGCCAACGCCATCCGCGTGGCGCTGGCTGAGGCGCGCAATAACGTTCCCGAGCGCATCGGTCGCGAACTTGCCGCCGTCACGGTTGAAGGGGCAACCGCGTGAAGTACTCACGCATAGTCGGCACCGGCAGTTATCTGCCGCAAAAAGTGCTCACGAACGCAGATCTGGAAAAAATGGTGGAGACCACCGACCAGTGGATCGTGGAGCGCACTGGCATCCGCGAGCGTCACATCGCCGACGATGGCGAGACCACCGGCAGTATGGCGGAGCAGGCCGCACGCCAAGCGATCACAGCAGCGGGCCTTGAGCCCGCGGCCATCGATCTGATCGTGGTCGCCACCACCACTGCCGATCGGGTGTTCCCAAGCACTGCCTGTCTGCTCCAGGACCGTCTCAAAATCCATGGTTGCCCAGCCTTCGACGTTCAGGCGGTCTGTACCGGATTTGTCTATGCGCTTGCAATCGCCGACAAGTTCGTGTGCACCGGAGCTGCGCGTCGCGCCCTGGTCGTAGGCAGCGAAACCCTGTCACGAATCATTGACTGGACCGACCGCAGCACGTGTGTGCTTTTTGGCGATGGCGCCGGGGCAGTGGTAATCGCCGCCTCCGATGAGCCCGGCATCATCTCGTCGCACCTGCATGCCGACGGCCAGTACAAGGACCTGCTCACGGTGCCCGCTGGGATCTCCCGCGGCTACGACCAGGTACGCAAGGGCGAGGCGCACCTCAATATGGAAGGGGGCGAGGTCTTCAAGGTCGCGGTCAACACGCTGGGGCGAATCGTTGACGAAACGCTGGAGGCCAACCAGCTCAAGAAGACCGATATCCAGTGGTTGGTTCCGCATCAGGCCAACATCCGCATCATCATGGCCACCGCCAAGAAACTCGGGCTCCCGATGGATCACGTGGTCCTGACAGTGGAGAGACACGGCAATACCTCCGCGGCATCCATTCCGCTGGCGTTTGACGAAGCGGTGCGCGATGGGCGCATCAAACGTGGTGAAACCGTGCTGATGGAAGCGTTCGGCGGCGGATTCACGTGGGGATCAGTACTCCTAAAGTATTAGGTAACTTGCGCACGGTCTGTGCGCGCCACAACGCACCAGGACAGGCAAGCATGTCATTGGCATTCGTTTTTCCGGGTCAGGGTTCGCAGGCGGTCGGTATGATGACTGCGCTCGCGGCCGATCATCCGGAAGTGAAAGCGGTGTTCGAAGAAGCATCCGAAGCGCTCAGCTACGATCTTTGGAAGATCGTCGAGCAAGGGCCCGAGGAGCAGCTCAACCAGACCCAGATCACACAGCCAGCGATGCTAAGCGCCGGTGTCGCCGTGTGGCGCGTATGGCAGGCCTCCAACGGCCGCACACCGCTCCTTATGGCTGGTCACAGTCTCGGTGAGTACACCGCGCTGGTCTGCGCCGAGGCGCTCGGATTCGCGGATGCCATCCGGTTGGTCGCGGACCGTGGGCGTTTCATGCAGGAGGCAGTTCCGGCGGGGCAGGGTGCGATGGCGGCGGTGCTCGGTCTCGACGACGAAGCGGTCCGCAAAGTCTGCGCGGAGGCTGCGGGCGATGAAGTGCTGGAGGCCGTGAATTACAACTCGCCGGGTCAGGTAGTCATCGCCGGTCACGCGGCCGCCGTGGCGCGGGGCGTGGAACAGGCGCGCGCCGCTGGCGCCAAGCGCGCATTGGTTCTCCCCGTGAGCGGGCCCTTCCACAGCCAGCTCATGCATCCCGCCGCCGTGCGGCTCATGGAACGGCTTCGCGACGTAGCGTTCGAGGCACCGCACGTTCCCGTGTTGCACAATGTCCATGTTGAGACCGAAACACGCGCCGATGGCATCCGCCACGCACTGGTCCGGCAGATCGAGTCGCCGGTGCGCTGGGTGGAGACCATTCAGAAGATGGTTGCTGCGGGCGTCGATCGCATCGTCGAGTGCGGTCCGGGGCGCGTGCTCGCAGGACTGAACAAGCGCATCGACAAGCGCGCGGAGACATTGGCAGTTTACGACCCAACCACATTGAGCGACGCGCTCGCGAAATGCGCGGGCGCCTAGCACGCGAGGAAAACAGAAATGACATTACAGGCCGAAGTAGCGCTGGTAACCGGCGCAAGTCGCGGCATCGGATTGGCGATTGCGCTCGAACTCGGCCGGAAGGGTGCATTCGTCGTTGGCACTGCGACGAGCCAAGGCGGCGCCGACAGTATCGGCCAGCAGCTCTCGGCTGCCGATATCAAGGGTCGTGGCGCGGTGCTCAATGTCACCGACGGCGCGTCGATTGAGGCCTTGCTGAAGGAAATGGAGGGCAGCTGCGGAATGCCGTCAATCCTCGTAAACAATGCCGGTATCACGCGCGACAACCTCTTGCTACGCATGAGCGAAGAAGAGTGGGATGCGATTCTGAATACGAATCTCAAGTCCGTCTATCGCATGTCAAAGGCGGTGCTGCGCAGCATGACCAAGGCCCGGAAGGGTCGCATTATCAGCATCAGCTCGGTGGTAGGAGCCGCCGGCAACGCCGGACAGACCAACTACGCTGCTGCCAAAGCCGGCATCGTAGGGTTCACCAAGGCTTTGGCGCGCGAGGTGGGCTCGCGCCACATTACGGTCAATGCTGTGGCACCGGGATTCATCGATACCGACATGACCCGCGCACTGGCGGACGCGCAACGCGCGGCGCTCATACAGCAGATCCCGCTCGGGCGGCTCGGCACCCCGGAGGATATTGCGCACGCTGTGGCATTCCTGGCCTCACCGGCTGCCGGCTACATCACCGGACACACACTGCATGTCAACGGGGGGATGTACGTGGCGTGAGGGCCCGCTGCCGGTTGGCTGGACGACCCTATACAATTCGTGTTAACTATGCCGCCGCAAGCGGCCATTTTGGAGGATCAAAGAACCATGAGCAGTGTTGAAGAACGCGTGAAGAAGATCGTCGTTGAGCAGCTTGGCGTCAGCGATGGCGAAGTCACGCCGGCCGCGTCTTTTGTGGACGATTTGGGCGCGGACTCGCTCGATACCGTCGAGCTGGTGATGGCTCTGGAAGAGGAATTCGATTGCGAAATCCCGGACGAAGAGGCCGAGAAGATCACCACGGTTCAGCAGGCCATTGATTACATCAACGCCCATTTGAAGTAACCCCGGCGACGCAGCACGTTGTCGTACAATTCGGTTGTACGACATGGTGGTACGACAACCTTGAGGCCGTCTGTCACCGCCGTGTGCAGACGGCCTCCGATTTTGGGGCCCCGGTAAGATCGCCCGGTCAACCCGGCCCAACAAACTGAGGAAATAGTCTTGAGCAAGCGGCGTGTCGCCATCACGGGTCTTGGCATTCTCTCCCCGATCGGGATTGGCGTGAATGAAAACTGGCAGGCCATTATGGCCGGACGAGGTGGTATCACCCAGATCACCCGCTTCGACGCCACTGGGTATCCGGCGACCATTGCCGGAGAGGTCAAGAATTTTATCCCGACTCAGTGTGGAATTTCGGAGAAAGAGGCGCGTCGCATGGACCGCTTCATCCAGCTCGGCATGGCTGCGGCTATTGAGGCCTTTAAGGACTCCGGGCTGGAGGTTACCGAGGAGAATGCCGAGCGCATCGGCGTGCATCTCGGCTCCGGGATCGGCGGTATTAGCTCGATCGAGGACACGACCCGCACCATCGCGGAACGTGGCCCGCGTCGCGTTTCGCCGTTCTACATCCCGATGGCAATCATCAATATGATCTCCGGCGACCTGTCGGTGATGTATGGCTTCAAGGGACCCAATCTCGCAATGGTCACGGCCTGCGCCACTGCCACCCATGGCATCGGCGATGCGGCACGTATCATCGAGTATGGTGACGCTGACGTAATGATCGCCGGCGGCGCCGAGGCTGCCGTAACTCCGACCGCCCTTGCCGGTTTCGGCAATGCCAAGGCGCTTTCCACTCGAAATGACAGCCCCGAGACGGCAAGCCGCCCCTGGGACAAGGACCGCGACGGTTTCATTCTTGGGGAGGGCGCCGGCGTGGTGGTGCTCGAGGAGATCGAACACGCCAAGCGTCGCGGCGCTAGGATCTACTGCGAACTGGTTGGTTTTGGTATGAGCGGTGATGCCTACCACATGACGAGCCCGCCCGAGAACGGTGAAGGTGCTGCACGCTGCATGCGCAATGCCCTGCGCAATGCGCACCTCGGACCGGAGGCGGTCCAGTACATCAACGCGCACGGTACCTCGACGCCGCTCGGTGACAAAGCCGAGACCATGGCTGTGAAAACAGCCTTTGGCGATCACGCCCCCAAACTCGCAGTAAGCTCCACCAAGTCGATGACCGGACATCTCCTCGGCGCGGCTGGTGGGGTCGAAGCGGTCTATTCTGCTCTGGCGATCCATCACCAAGTCGCGCCGCCGACCATTAACCTCGTGACGCCCGATCCGGATTGTGATCTCGATTACGTGCCTAACACCGCGCGCGACATGAAGATCGATGTTGCCCTATCGAACTCATTCGGGTTTGGCGGCACGAACGGCACATTGATCTTCCGCCGATTCGGGTGAACAACGCCCCAGCGGGCGTGAGCAAGGTGCTGGGCGTGGTCGTCGAGCCCATCCCGCCGACTACCGATTTCTTGGCGCTGGCGGATAACGATCCCGCGCGCTATCCAGCGCTCTTCCAGAGCACGGCGCGCGGTACGCCGCGGTCCCGGTTCAACATTCTGTTCGCCTTTCCTCAAGAAGCCTTCGGGCTCGCTCCAGGTGCGGGCTCTGCGGTGTCTAATGAACTGCCAACAGCCGATTTTCTTGGCAGGCTCGATATTCGTTGGCGGGCCTCGGCCCCACAAATCTGTACCCAAGAGACCCACAACCTTCCATTTGCCGGCGGATGGTTGCTCTATCTCGGCTACGAGCTCGCCGGCCAAATCGAGCCGCGTCTGGAACCACTCATGCGCGACCCGCTTCTACCAGTCGCAGAGGCCGTACGCATTCCGGCCGCGTTGATTCGTGACAACCTATATGAGCGTGCCTGGATGGTGTGCGAGGACCAGTTCGCGAACGATCTGCTGCCGCTCTTGCGCGCTGACCTTCGTGACATTCAGATGAATGAACACCGTCTTTCGCTTGCCGCCTGGAGCGCCAAAGAGGACGAACCAGAGCGCTTTCTCGCCGGCGTGCACCGAGTGCAGGAATACATTCGCGCGGGAGACGTCTACCAGGTAAATCTGTCGCGTCGCTGGCAAGCGCAGCTTCGATCGGCAGAGTCTTCGACGAAATTGTTTGACCGTCTCGCTGAGGCCAATCCCGCACCATTCGCCGCCCTGCGCCAATGGTCACGCGATCGTGCAATCATCAGCTCATCTCCAGAACGTCTGGTCGAGGTGCGCGGGCGACACATCAGCACACGACCAATTGCCGGAACGTTTCCACGCAGCACAAATGCTACCGAAGACACGCGTCTCTCCGCCGCACTGCGCCGCCACCCAAAGGAGCGCGCCGAACATATCATGCTCATCGACCTGGAACGCAACGATCTCGGTCGCATTTGTCGCCCCGGCAGCGTACAGGTCGCGGAACTCATGGCGCTCGAGTCATATCGTCACGTCCACCATCTGGTGTCGGAGATCGTTGGCACACTGCGCGAGGAAGTGACACCGGGCGACGTGATCCGGGCCGTGTTTCCTGGGGGAACCATCACGGGCTGCCCGAAGCTTCGTTGTATGGAAATCATTCGTGAGCTCGAAGACGCTCCGCGTGGTGCTTACACCGGCGCGCTCGGCTACCTCAATCACAATGGTGATCTCGATCTGAATATTCTGATTCGCACCTTGGTGCAGGATGGCGCGAACGTGACGCTTCGTGCGGGTGCCGGCATCGTGGCCGACTCGGTTCCGGCGCGCGAGCTCGAGGAGACTCGTGCCAAGGCACGTGGCATGCTCGCGGCATTGGGGCTCGTATGAGTGATCTGCTGGCGGTACTGGTTAACGGTGAGAGCGGACGCGACGTGTCTACTTTGGACCGCGGACTGCACTATGGAGACGGCGTCTTCGAGACAATTGCCGTGAGAGCGGGAACGCCCTTGCTCTGGAATCGTCATTTGCGCCGATTGCAGGCAGGGGCCGCACGAATCGGAATGGCACCACCGCGGGGTGACATACTGAAAACCTGGGCCGAACGGGTTTGTGCCGGGCATGATCGCGCCGTGCTCAAGCTTATCGTGACGCGCGGTATTGGCGGGCGGGGCTATCGGTCGGGTCCAACTACACCAACGGCGGTGGTGCTGGTTTATGCTTGGCCGGAATACCCGCCGAACGTGCAAGATGGAATCGCGGTGCGCATATGCGACACCCGACTGGCACACCAGCCGCGACTTGCCGGAATCAAGCACCTCAACCGTCTGGAACAGGTTCTGGCACGAGCTGAATGGGGGGATGACTTTGGCGAAGGCCTCATGCTCGATCAGACGGATTATGTCATTGAGGGCACCATGAGCAATTTGTTCGCGGTGATCGACAACGAACTTCGAACGCCCGACCTACAGGCCTGTGGCGTGGCAGGCGTAATGCGCGGTCTTGTCCTGGAAACCGCCAGCGCGTGGCTGCCAGCACGGGTTGCCCCCTTGCGCTCCAAAGACCTCATGCGTGCGAGCGAAGTCTTCCTAACCAACAGCCTGATCGGCATCTGGCCCGTGGGGAAATTGGTCGACCGACTCCTCGCGCCAGGTCCCATTGCGCGGCGCTTGCAGTTGGCCCTGCGTGCGCACTATGTGGAGGGGTAGGCGCGTGAAACGGCTGGTTCATGCCATTGGCGCAGCGCTTGTCCTGACCGCTGGGTACTTGGGCTGGTACTGGTTTCACGCGCTCGAGCCAGGATCGGAAACGTTCGTGGTGAAACCCGGCATGTCTCTCAAGGCATTTGCACGTGAACTTAACCGCCGCGGCGTGCTGCATGAGTCGCAGAGTTTCGTATTGCTTGCGAATCTCCTGGGAAAGGGACGCGAACTGAAGACTGGCGAGTATCTGTTTGACGCCGGCATCAGTGCGCGTGGCATCCTGGCGCAGGTCGTTGCCGGACGCGTCGTGCGATATCCGGTCGTGCTGGTGGAGGGATGGACGTTCCGCCAGTTCCTTCAGGCGCTTGCCCGCGCCGAAAAACTCACTCAGACGCTTGCCGGTCAGACGCCCGGCCAAATAATGGCTGCACTGGGACACCCTGACGAGCATCCCGAAGGACGATTCTTTCCCGATACCTATCACTTCACGGCGGGGGATACTGACCGCATGGTTCTCGCGCGTGCTTATCAGCGCATGCAGGACCGTCTGGAACAGGAGTGGAATGCGCGCGCGCCCGATTTACCGGTACCCACACCCTATGAGGCGCTGATTCTTGCCTCGATCGTCGAAAAGGAAACTGGTAAGCCCGAAGAGCGTTCATTGATTGCCGGCGTCTTTGTCAATCGACTGCACCGGGGGATGCGGCTGCAAACCGATCCCACGGTCATTTACGGGCTCGGCGAACGCTTTGATGGCAATCTGCGCCGCCGGGATCTAGAGCGTGACACCCCCTACAACACCTACAAGCGGACCGGCCTGCCGCCCACGCCGATCGCTATGCCGGGCGCGGCCGCACTGCGCGCGGCACTTCATCCTGCCGAGACACGTGCGCTCTACTTCGTTTCGCGCGGCGATGGAAGTCATGTATTCTCCGAGACACTCTCAGAGCACAATGCAGCAGTGATCAAATACCAGCTCCATGGACGCCCGCGCGACTTCTCCAGTTACCCGGCGCGCGCCGGTGCGGAGCGCTGAGAACCCCGCCTTCGAGCGCGAAGCAATGGCATCCGGTCAATTCATCACTCTGGAAGGCGGAGAGGGCGCGGGCAAGAGCACCATGCTCGCCTTCATTGAGACGTGGTTGCGTGACCACGGCCACCGTGTGCTCGTCACCCGCGAACCAGGGGGAACCGAGCTTGGAGAGCGGGTTCGCGAACTGCTGTTGCACCGCCATGAACTGGAGATTTCACCCGAGACTGAGGCGCTCCTAATGTTTGCCGCCCGCGCCGAACATCTCCAGCGCGTGATTCGACCTGCCTTGCACGCCGGAACCACGGTGGTGTGCGATCGCTTCACGGACGCAACCTATGCGTACCAAGGTGGGGGGCGGGGTGTCGCGCGGGAACGTATTGCGGCACTCGAGCAATGGGTGCAAGGCGAGCTCCGCCCGGACCTCACGCTACTACTCGACGTGCCCGTGGCGCTGGGTTTGGGCCGTGCCGGCAATCGAAGTCAGCCCGACCGGTTCGAGCGCGAGCAGCAGGGGTTTTTTGAGCGCGTACGCGCCTGCTATCTCGAGCGGGCCGTACTTGAGCCTGGCCGATTCAAAGTGATTGACGCGTCACGCCCGCCAGTTGAGGTTCAGAGTCAACTGGCTCGTGCACTGCATGAGGCAGTCCATGGCGAAAAAGTCTGAGCAAGCCGAAGAGGCGGTCGTCCGCACGCGGGCACCGGAGCAATATCCCTGGCACGACGACCTGTGGCAAATGACACGCGGCGCCATGATGCGCCTGCCGCACGCTCTGCTGCTGCACGGACTGCCGGGTCTCGGCAAACAAGCGTTCGGTCTGCGCCTGGCACGAAGCCTGTTATGCCTGACCCCAAATGGCGCAGGTGATGCCTGTGGTAGCTGCAAGAGCTGCGCATTGCTGGATGCCGGGACACACCCGGACATCGCGATGGTGACAACACTCGCCGACAGCAAGGTGATTTCCGTTGATCAGATACGCGAGCTTACTGATTTCATGTCGCTCAAACCGCACACCGCAACGCGCAAGGTCGCCGTGCTGTGGCCGGCGCACGTCATGAACGTCAACGCGGCGAACAGTCTGTTGAAGATGCTGGAGGAACCGCCGGCTGGAAGCTTCCTGCTGCTCGTCAGCGACCAGGCCGGCCGCATCCCCGCAACGGTAAGGTCGCGCTGTGCACGGGTGATTTTCCGACCACCTGCGCGCGACGAGGCAATGCGTTGGCTTGAAGACACGCGGGGCACGCAATCCGACAATGTAAGCCTGCTGGCACTTGCAGGTGGCGCCCCGCTTGCCGCGGCGGTGTTTGCGGAAACAGGCTGGATCGAACAGCGCGATTCGTTACTGACCGACCTCGAGAACCTGGCTGGACATCGAGACACGCCGTGCGCCTGTGCCTCCCGCTGGAAGTCCGCCGGAGCCGAACCGGCCGTCGATGCAGTCTATGGCCTGGCTGCCGATCTTGTCCGGTTGGGCACGGCCGGCCCCGGAGCGAGTGTGTCCGCCCCGGAGTTGCGCGACCGCTTGCAGCATATTCTACAAAGTATAGAATTGAAGAAGTTATACCATTTTCTTGATGCAGTTTCCGAGGTGAGAAACTTGCTGCGCACTCCGCTCGATCAGCTGCTACTGATTGAGGATCTGCTGATCCGCTGGCAGCGCGTCGTCCCACACATCGTCTAGACTGAAGACCAACACGTTGTTCACCACATGGCCGATATTCCGCGCAACCTCCCACCGCGTCCGCCCCTGAAGCCAGTGCCAGGTCCTGGCGCCGCCGGGGCTGGCGCGCGTCCCGGCGTCCTATCGCTCACGATCAAGGACAAGAACGCGTTGTACGCGGCCTACATGCCGTACGTTAAGGGCGGCGGAATCTTTGTACCAAGCAGTCGGCCCTACAAACTGGGTGATGAGGTATTCATGCTACTCACACTGATGGACAGCAAGGAGAAGATACCGGTGGCCGGACACGTCGTGTGGGTCACACCAGGTGGCGCACAGGGCGGGCGCACCGCCGGGATCGGCATCCAGTTTAGCGAAAAGGATTCTGGCGTGGCCCGGGGCAAGATCGAAACCATCCTCGCCGGCGTCCTGAATTCCGAGCGCCCCACGCATACGATGTAGTCTTGTGGCAGAGCTCGTTGACTCCCACTGCCATCTCAACTTCGACCCGCTAAACACCATGCTGCCCGCCATATTGGCGCGGGCAGCGGCAGGCGGCGTCAGCCACATGCTGTGCGTGAGCGTCACGCTCGAAGCGTTTCCCGAGGTCCGCGCCCTCGCCGAACAGCATGACAATATCTTCGCTTCAGTTGGCGTGCACCCCAGCGAACGCGACGTCACAGAGCCGACGCCGGAACAACTGCTCGCGCTGGCTGATCATCCGCGTGTCGTAGCCATCGGTGAAACGGGGCTTGACTACTACCGCAGCGAGGGCGATCTCAGATGGCAACAGGAGCGGTTTCGTAATCACATCCGCGCCGCCCGGTCGGCGAAGAAGCCCCTGATCGTCCACACCCGGGAGGCGCCTGCCGACACGCTGCGCATCATGACAGAGGAGGGGGCACGCGAAGCAGGCGGCGTCATGCACTGCTTCACCGAATCGTGGGAGGTAGCGCGCGCGGCACTGGACCTCGGCTTTTATATCTCTCTTTCTGGGATCGTCACCTTCCGAAGCGCCGATGCCCTGCGCGATGTGGCACGCCGGGTACCCGCTGATCGACTGCTCGTGGAAACGGATTGCCCGTACCTCGCCCCCGTTCCGTATCGGGGCAAGACCAATGAGCCCAGTTATGTGCGTTTTGTTGCTGAGCAGGTTGCACAGGCGCGGGGAACGTCGCCGGATGTCATTGCAGAGGTAACAACCGAGAATTTTTTTGCACTGTTCCAGACAGCGACCCGGCAGGGCCCGAACACTTCAACACGCCACACTGCCTGACATATGTAACATATTGTATTTATGGGTCTTTCTTACACGACAAAATGATTCTATTCTTAGAGTGATGGGATTGGAGTAGTCTCGATGGATCGGACACAAATAAGAGAAAAGGCCGGGCACGTCCTCATAACTTTTCTTGCACACCGCGGCCACGAGGTAACCCTCGCAGAGCTCGATAATCTAAGGTCGGTTGGCCTCGACTCACTGTCGATGGCAGAGCTGATCTTCGAAGTATGTGAGGCTTTTAGCATTGACGATCGTCTGATTCGTGACGATCAGCTGCGATCGATTACGTCCCTCGGCACTCTTGTGGATGCGATCGAAGATGCCCTGACACTTTCGGCGACAAATTGAACCCGTATGTCGGTGTGCGCCATAACCGGCATGGGCGTTGCATCACCGATCGGGATTGGCATTGACGATTATTGGACGGCGTGTCACGAGGGAATCTCCGGGATTCGAGAGATCCCGCATTTTGATGCGTCTCGCTTTGGTTGCCGTGCTGCAGGAGTCGTTGCTGGGCTGGCCGATTCTGGTTCGTATCGCAGTGAGTGGCAGGTGCACGATCGTGTAACCGGTCTCGCACTGACCGCGGCAATGGATGCCTGCACAGTTTCGGGCATATATCTTGATCAGGTTGTTGGCGTAGCGGTCGGAACAGGGGTGGGTGGCGTGTCTACGCATGAGAGTGAGTGCCGCAAGTGGGTCACTGGCCAAGGACGGGTCCATCCCGGCGCGATCCTGCGCGTCATGTGTAACGCTCCAGCGGCGCAAATCTCATCCTCGCTCAAGGTATCGGGCCCCTCACTGACCATCACGACGGCTTGCGCAGCGAGCCTGCAGGCGATCGGCGAAGCGATGCTCTGGGTTCGCGATAAACGCGCGGATGCCGTGGTCGCCGGTGGCGCTGAGGCCCCTCTGTCTGAGCCCCTCTACGCCGCTTGGGACTCAATGCGCGTACTTTCTCGCTGGAAGGGACACCCGGGCGCAGCCTGCCGACCGTTCAGCTCTGATCGCTCCGGACTCGTACTCGCTGAAGCAGCTGGTTTTGTCGTTCTCGAGGACGATACTAAGGCGCGTGCTCGTGGCGCCACCACGCTCGGGCACGTGATCGGATACGCGACCAACACCAGTTCACAGCACCTCACCGCACCCAGCGTAGAGCGAGAAACCGAGGTCATGCGCGCGGCAATTGAATCAGCTGGCCTCGTTCCCACAGATATCGACTATGTTCAGGCCCACGGTACCGGCACGGTGGCAAATGACCTTGCCGAGGCGCAAGCGATCAGGGCCGTGTTCGGTGCCCACGCCGATAGACTACCGGTGTCGTCAGTTAAATCCATTATCGGGCACAGTCTCGGTGCCGCCGGAGTCCTGGGACTCATTACTGCCATCCTCGCGCTGCGCCACCGCATCGCGCCCCCGACCATGAATCTTGATACTCCAGATCCTGCCATCGACCTGAACTGCGTACCCAACCACGCTCAACCCCTCACCCGGGCGAAGCACGCCTTGATCAATGCATTCGGGTTTGGCGGAAGCAATGCAGCCCTCGTGGTGAGCGCAGGATAGCCCATGCGACGCGCCACCCAACGACTCGAGCTGCTGCGTGCACGGCTCATTGCCGCCCGCAAGGCGGAGGGTCGCGAGTTCGAACAAGCACTGTTGCGCCTGATTATCGGTGTGCCGGCAGTCTTCTATCTTGAATGGTATGCGCTGCCAGATCACTACCAGGACCCATGGCTCATTTTTTACCTGCCAGCACTGGTTTATCTGACTTTCGCGACGATCAACGTCGGACTCGTAGTGTTGAATCCGGCTCGATCCGTCGGGCGGCGCGTTGCCACGATAGTTGCGGATACCGTAACCCTTTCATACGGCCTACATCTCACCCAAGGCGCCGGAGCACCACTGGCAGCGCTCTATTTGTGGGTAACATTCGGTAACGGGTTCCGCTACGGCCGCGCATATCTGGCGGCCTCAGCCTGCCTGTCGATCGGCGGGTTTGCGGCGGTCATCGCCTATTCCGATTATTGGCAAGCGCAGTGGCCACTCAGCGTCATGGTCCTTCTGTGCCTGATCGCTCTTCCGATCTACGTCGCGACTTTCATTCGCCGCCTGAATGATGCCATCGAGCGTGCGAACATTGCCAACCAGGCAAAGTCCCGCTTTCTCGCGAAGATGTCACACGAGCTCCGCACGCCGTTGAACGGCATTATTGGGATGGGGGACCTCCTGCTCACAACCAACCTTGCCCCGGAGCAGCGCGATTACGCTGCAACGATCCGCTCCTCCGTCCGAATACTCCTCGCGCAGGTCGAAAAGATTCTCGACATCTCCAAGATCGAGGCCGGCAAGATCCAGCTGGAGAATATTGACTTCGACCTGCACGCTACCGTACACCGTGTTTCCGGCATGCTGGCGCCTCTCGCAGATCAGAAAGGACTTGCTTTCCGGATCGCGTTCGACCCACACGCTCCCTACGGCCTGCGAGGCGATCCCCATCATCTTAGTGAGATCCTGATGAACCTCGTGGGCAACGCGATCAAATTCACGGAGCGCGGCGAAGTCGGCATGTTCGTGGATCTGGCGGAACAACTGGGCGACAACCGGGCCAGGATCCGCTTCACCGTCCGAGACACTGGTATCGGCATCCCGCAGTCGGCGCTCCTCAAGATTTTCGAGAGCTTTGGACAAGCTGATGACTCGACCACTCGGCGCTACGGTGGCACCGGACTGGGCACCACGATTTCGAAGCAACTCACCGAACTCATGGGTGGAACGATTCGGGTAGAGAGCGAGGAGGGGCGCGGTAGCACATTTACTGTGGAAATTCCCTTCCAGCTCCAGTCCGAGGACGAGAGCGTGCCGCGACGCATCGATGGGGCACGGATTCTGCTCTTGGCAGACCGTTCTACGCTGCAGTCGCAACTACTCGAGGCGCTTGATAGCTGGGGAGCAGTCGTCACTCCGAGCCTCAGCGCGAGCGATACCCTACGGCGCCTGGAGTGGGGCGGCAGCTCACGCGTCTACCATTCGTTGGTCATTGCGAAGTCGCACTCCGTCGATATCGATCTGGATGGGCTGATGTCGGTTCTCGCCGAGCGGTCGCTACTTGCCCGCACCAATCTTGTTATCGTCTCTGGAACATGGACCGCGGAACAGCGCGAACGACTGCATACAGCCGGCGCCGTGGCTGTCATTGCGTGGCCGGCGGAGCGCGCGCTACTTTTCAACGCATTGCATGCCTCGCCGCTGCGCAGCGCGGAGGAAGAGGTTGCGACGGAACTTACGGCGCGTTTCGTGAAGTCCCAGGCGCCGGGAGCCGTACGGCTTCGCGTTCTGGTGGCCGAAGACCACACCGTTAACCAGATGGTGATGCGCCAGATTCTCGAGCGTGCCGGTCATCAGGTGACGGTGGTGTCCAATGGCGCCGAGGCGCTTGATGCTATCGACGAGTTCTCCCCCGATATCGCGCTGTTCGACCTCAATATGCCGGAGCTCGGCGGTCTGGACGCCATCAAGATCTACCGGATCCAACACCCGGATAGTCCCACGCCGTTTGCGATCCTGAGTGCCGACGCCACCGTCGAGACAAGGCTCGCTTGCGAAGCGGCGAACGTTGCCTACATCCCGAAGCCGGTGGAACCTGCGGAACTCCTCGCGAGACTCGAGGAAATCGCCGGACATATGACGCCAAGTTCTGGGGAGCCGGCCGAAAACATTCAAATGCCAGTGGCTCTCGAGGGCGCGTTTATTGATACTGACGCGATTGAAAACCTTAATCTGATCGCACGAGGGGACCGCAATTTTGTATTCACTGTCCTGCAGCAGTTCGCGCGCGAGGCAGAACGCCACATCGACGCCATGAATCAGGCCGTTCTCAGCGAAAATGCGAGCATCCTGCGCGAGAGCGCCCATGCGCTGAAGGGCGGCGCGCTGACGATTGGTGCCCGAAAACTGGCCAACGAGTGCGCCGACGCGGAACTGATACCGAGCACAGAACTGGCGGACCGCGGGCCACAGACAATCGCAAAAGTGCGCCTCGCGCTGACATCCACGCTCAGCGTATTGAGCGAGCGTTTATCGGGCACTCACCACGGGCTTCACTGAGGCTAGTTTCGATCCTTAAGTGGAATGCGTCCCTCGAGCGCACGGGACTGCCACATGGCTGGGACGATCACATCCGCACTCGGCATCGACGCCACTTCCGGCGCCTTGGTGCGCTGCATGCTGGAGAGGCGCTCCATCACGCGTAGCTCGCGCTCGGAAAGCCCGAGCGCCGAGCCAACCCACATTTCCGCGATGTCCTTGAGTTCCTCGAACACGAGAGGGCGCACCCGGTCGCGCATATTCTGCAGGAGTTGATTCGCGCGGCGGTGATGCTGGTGCCGCGCGATGTATTGATCCACCTCATGCTCGCCCTTGCCATCGGCAACGACGAGATTGATCACGCCCATATCGTAGAGCTGTCGGGCAGTATAACGTTGGCCGCTCGTGATGATTCGCTCGGTCGTAGCGACGTCGACCCGGCGCACAAGCAGTGAATACGCACCCATCCCGGGCAACATGTCGAAAAGCGACTCGGGAAATGCCATTGTCGACCGCTCCTCGGCGATCACGACGGAGTTCGACAACGCTGCCTCGAACCCACCCCCCAAGGCGTCACCCTGAACCAACGCAATGGTGGTAAGCGGCAGATCGAGATTGTGTGCAGTCGCGTAAACCACGTCGATGCAGGCACGCGCGTATGCCGTTAGAGCGGCGCGATTGCGAGTGCGGATCATCTCGGCGAAATAGCGAAGGTGCCCACCGTAGGAGAACACTCCACTGTGTTGCGATCCGCCGACGAGATAATCAATCGGGCCTTCGTCAGGGCGCTGGCCAGTAAGTCGCTCGACTACTGCCTCCTGAAATCGACGCAGATCGCGCAACAGCTCCAGAGTGAAACAGGTCTCACCTCGCATCCAGTACCACAGTACGCGCCGATCGGGGTCGCAACGATGCGCAATATGTGTCAGTTCGGGGAGCTTGATAGTCATGTTGCGCCCCTCACATTGTGCCGATCTGGCGCCCATCGCCGAACGGCGACTTGTGCGAGGCAAGCGAGGCAGGGCGGCTCGAAACGGTTGGTCGCGATACCGCCCGAAAAGGTGTTGGCACAACGAGGAGGCCCAAGTCCGTCCTTGGACACACTACTGCGGTGCAACTCCATTCCCTTCCTCCGTGTTGATGATTCTTCCATTTCCCCAGGCGGACCGGCGCTGGGCTGTCATAT
>Ga0209742_10000528_pt1 | contig 20117 bp, 18 predicted proteins | sample DeeMarSeWOR38_10_FD_187462 | JGI IMG/M metagenome (GOLD analysis project Ga0209742, IMG submission 187462) | Marine sediment microbial communities from White Oak River estuary, North Carolina - WOR-3-8_10 (SPAdes) (version 2) | ecosystem: Environmental > Aquatic > Marine > Intertidal zone >... | reverse complement strand
AGCCATGCCGGCTGTATCTCCAGCCCAGCAACCGGTGCAACTCAAACTGGCTTCCTTCAAGATAGGCAGTGGTTGGTATGTCATGGCCGGTGTCATGGCAGACATATTCAAAAGGAGCCTCCCTCCCGGATCTACGGTTGACCCTCTGCCAAATTCCGGGGGTATCGGAAACCCGCAACTGCTCGGGTTAAAGAAAGCGGATATCGGGTTCGCATTTCCCATAACAGCCAACTGGGCCTGGAATGGAGTTTACCGTTACGAAAAAGAGATCCGGAATATCCGGTCGATTGCAGGGGGGCTGGATAGCTACTGGGTTCTAAGTGCTGTGAAAGCGGATATGGGAATCAATAGCTGGGCAGATTTGAAATCCAGCAAAAAGGACCTGAGGATTTGCACGCAGTCTAAAGGCTCGCTGAGTGAATTTGCAGCCAAACAGGTTTTGGAGGCCTATGGCATCTCTTATGATGATCTGCAGGGCTGGGGCGGCGATATCCTGATGAAGGGCTTCAAAGAAATGGTCCCCGCACTCAAGGAAGGAGCCATAGACGGATTCCTGATGATGGCCACTCCATTTCACCCTACGTGGACTGAGGCGGCCATATCCCGACCCCTTAAGTTTTTGTCCTTGGAAGATTCGGAATTGGAGAAATTAAAGAGCAAGTACGGCTACACCAGCTCGGTCGTTCCCGCAGGGATGTTCAAAGGCCTGGAAAAAGATGTGGTGACCATCGGTTTTCCCACCTGTCTATTAGTCCGGGAAGATATCTCTTCTGAAGTGGTCTATACGCTCCTGAAGGCGATTGTGGAGAACAAGGAAAAGATTCAGTCTGCATACAAGAGTTTTAACGCCTTCGACCCAGAGACGGCATGGAAGCCTGAAAAGGTTGGAGGGGTTCCCCTTCATCCGGGTGCTGAGAAGTATTACAAAGAGAGGGGCTGGAAATAGATACACGCATTTATTTCAACAAGGGAAACGTTGCCCTCGGGGAAGGGACAAAATGATTGGCTTTAACTCTCTTATCAATACATATCAAAACGGATCTGGATGTTCTGTTTAAGATCCCGCTTCTGGCGGGGACGCTTTGGTGTATCGGTCTATATAGATTGATGGGATGAGAAAGACTGGAACCATGGGGACAAGAACGGAAAAATATTGATTATCAATAACTTCTTTAACCCGTGATTCCAGCTCTGCTAAAGACAGGATCCCGGACATTCCCATTATGAATGAAAGGAATAAGTCTGGCGAGTGGATGGAAGTAAAACTTGAAAAAGTTCGGCATTTTCTGGCTGGGGCCTTAGCCATTTGCTGGTCCCTCTTTCAGATTTACGGGGCATGGAATGTAACCCTGGATGCCATGATCTTGAGGGCCGCCCACGTTGGCTTTGCCTTATCTCTCGCCTTTCTCCTGAATCCCTCTTTCAAGTCCAAGCCGAGACTCTCTTTTGCCATTGATTCCGTCTTTATGCTGCTGGGCATCGGGATCGGTCTTCATATTATCGCAGATTTCGATCGCATTATTCAGAGGATTATAGCCGTTGATGAGATGACATTCCGGGATCTCTTCTTTGGCTTCGTTGCTATCCCGCTGATCCTGGAGGCTACGAGAAGGACCGTGCGATCCGCCCTGGCAATTGTGGGGACCTGTTTCTGTATCTACGCCCTGAGCGGCCCTTATCTGTTCGGGATGTTGAAACATTCTTCAGCAAGCGTATATGAGTGGGTTGAGTATCTCTATCTCACCTCTGACGGCATCTTCGGTGTCCCCACCGGTGTTTCGGCCACCTTTGTCTTTATCTTCATCCTTTTCGTTGCCTTTCTTGGAAGAACCCAAATAAGCCAATTCTATCTGGACCTGGCCTTTGCACTCACGGGCCGCTCCCGGGGAGGCGCCGCCAAGGCATCGGTTGTGGCCTCCAGTTTTTTTGGAACGATCTCCGGCAGTGCCGTCGCCAATACAGTGGGTACGGGAAGTTTCACCATCCCTTTGATCATTAAATCCGGTTACACGCGCCACTTTTCAGGGGCCGTAGAGGCCCTTGCTTCTACCGGAGGGCAACTCATGCCCCCCATCATGGGCGCAGCCGCTTTTGTTATGGTTGAGTTAACCGGGATCCCCTATTGGGACATCTGCAAATCAGCCGCCTTTCCCGCCATCCTCTTTTATGGCGCTGCCTTCTTCATGATTCATCTGGAGGCCTTGAAGATGGGACTGAAGGGTTTAGAGAAGGAGCAAATGCCCAATCTGAAACTCACCTTGAAAAAGGGAAGTCATAAGATCCTTCCCGTCGTGGTCCTGGTCACCTTCCTCGCATTGGACTATACGGTGACTAAAGCAGCACTGATGGCACTTTTTTCTACACTTGTCGTGTTTCTGGTTGATCGTCAAAGCCTGGATTTTTTTGTAAGTGTTGGAATGGGTTTTAAAAACGGACCCGTTGATCTTGGAGTTGCCTTGCAGAAGGGATTGGTTTCAGCACTTGTTGGTCTGGGGAAAGCCCTGGATCAGGGTGCCAAGATGGCACTCACTGTTGCGATTGCTTGCATCTGCGCAGGGATTATCGTTGGTGCTATTACGCTTTCCGGCTTTGGTCTCAGATTTTCGAGTATGATAAGCGCCTTTTCCGGTGATTATCTTTTCTTTGCCTTGTTGCTGGTCGCCATGTGCTCCATCATCCTGGGGATGGGGATGTCCACTACGGCGGACTACATTACCGTATCCACCTTAGCGGTACCGGCCCTCTATATGTTAGGGGTCAAACCCCTGTCGGCCCATATGTTTGCCATGTACTTCGCCTGCCTCTCAATGATCAGCCCTCCTGTTGCGCTGACCGCCTATGCTGCCGCAGGAATTGCACGCACCGGACCGTGGCGCGTCTGCTTTACAGCCATGCGCCTCGGCATCGTAGCCTATATAATCCCCTTCATGTTCGCATACAACCCGGCGCTTCTCATGATCGGACCCGTTGGTGAAGTGTTACGGGCCTGCGCCACCGCGCTGGTCGGTGTGGTTGCGCTGTCCGGAGCAACGATGGGGTTCCTGTTCAGGGCCATGGCACCCTTGGAGAGAATTCTGCTGGGAGGTGCAGGAATCGCTCTAATTTTTCCCGGGTTAACGAGTGACTATATCGGGCTCCCTCTTACCGGAATCGTGTGTGCCTGGAATTACTTTACGAAGAAGAAGGTATACGTTACTAAAACTGCAGGTGATATCCAGCAGACAGGAGTGGCAGATTCGGGAGTCGGTAACCAAAAATAGGATAATCGCCAAAAAGGCTTCTGTTTAACAAGTTGTTGAGGAAGCGCACGGCCAACGCCGGGGCGCTTATCAGGTCATTCGGCAAATACCCGCAGTTCAATGATTCGCCATAATGGAGGTCAAGTGATGAGTGAAGATTTCAGAGCCTTTCTGAAGGATATGGAAGACTCAGGAGAGGGCGGATTTATCCGTATCGCAAAAGAGGTGGGCAGGCGATATGAAATCGCAGCGATCGTTACGAAACTGGAACGGGCGAAGAAAGTTCCCCTTCTCGTGTTTGAAAAGGTGAAAGGGTCATCCATGCCTGTGGTTGTCAACTGCTATGCAACACGAGGACGGGTCGCGAGGGGAATCGGTGTATCAAAGACAGATTTGAGCAACAGGGTCAATCATGCTTACATGAATCCCATTCCCCCTGTGGAGGTATCCAGTGGGCCCGTTCAGGAGGTTGTCCTCACAGGGGATGACCTGGATCTAAACAAGCTCCCGGCCATGATGTACCATGATACAGACGCAGGACCTTATATCACCGCGGGAATCGTTTTTGCAAAGGATCCGGTCACGGGTGTTTTTAACCTCAGTTATAATCGTTTAATGGTTAAGGGAAAAGATCGGCTCGGTATCTTCATGACCGTGGGAAAACACCTCAATTCCATATACGCCAAGGCGGAAGAGACGGGGAGACCCCTTGAGGTTGCGGTCGCTATCGGCAACCATCCTGCCTGGGCCATCGGCGCCTTAGCCATCGGGCCCTACGAGGAGGAGGAGCTTGGCATCATTGGGGCACTCAAGGGAAGTCCCTTAGAGATGGTCAGGTGCAAGACGGTGGATTGCATGGTCCCCGCCGGGGCTGAAATCGTCCTGGAAGGAGAGATTGAGCCATTCACCCGGGAAGAGGAGGGACCCTTTGGTGAGTTCACGGGTTACGCCACTCGTCCGGGCAATAACCCGGTTCTTAACCTAAAGGCGATCACTCACCGTAATGATCCGGTTTATCAGGATATCTGCGGGGGCCAACACAGGGAGCATCTCGTCTTGGCGACCATCCCTATGGAGGCCAATTACCTCAGAGCCATAAGGGGGGCGGTCCCGGAGGTAGAAGCGGTTCGGGTGCCAGCGCCTTTCACCCTCATTATCTCCATGAGGAAAAAATATGAAGGTCAGGCCCGCACAGCCATGCTGGCAGCCTTCAATGCAGACCTTTATCTCAAGCACGCCATTGTGGTGGATCACGACATACGGATCTCAGATCTCCAGCACGTGCTCTGGGCGATCGCCACGAGGACCCAGGCGGAGAGGGACATTTTCATCATCCCGCGGGTTCGCGGGTCTGGCCTTGATCCCTCGGCGGATCAGCTTGGTGTTGTGGACAAGATGGGTATCGACGCAACAGCCAAACCGACACTGGATCGATTTACTCCGATCAACAGCATACCTGTGGATGTGATGGATCGAATAAGATTGGAGGATTACATTGGAAATGGCAGTTAAATATCGCGGTACAGGAGAAAAAAATTAGTGAGAATCATCAAAGGAGGATTGGATCAATGGTAAGGCCCTATAAAGATCTGAGGGAGTTTATTGATAGGAAAGACCGAGGACTGCGCGAGAAGGTGATGTCTTTGGAAGAGGCCGTAGGAATAATCAAAGATGGTGACCATGTGGTCTCCGGTGGTTGTCATTACTCTATGACTCCCATGGCGGCGGTCTGGGAGATCATACGACAAAAGAAAAAAGATCTCATCTATTCCAGGAGTATCACTTCAACAGATGGTGATCTTCTTTTGGTGTCCGGAGCCACAAAACATGTCATTACAAGTTGGTTCAGTCCGGGGGTGACCTGGGGAGTATCAAGGGTCATGCGCTATTTCATGCAACAGGGATTGGCCACCTATGAAGAGTGGAGTCACATGTCGCTGGGGTTACGTTACAGGGCGGGTTCCATGGGGATACCGTTCATCCCTGCAAGGGTCATGATGGGGTCCGATCTTTTTTTACGGGCTCCGGATATCAAAGAGATAGTCTGTCCCTACACGGGAGAAAAGCTGGCACTGATACCGGCACTGAATCCAGATGTGGCGATTATTCACACTCAGCGATGCGATCCTTATGGAAACGTTCAGAAAGCAGGGCTTCCTTTCATGGATCAAGACATTGCCATGGCCGCCGACAGGGTGATTATCACCACGGAAAAGATTGTCAGTAACGATCAGGTACGCAGAATGCCCGATAGAACTTCTATTCCATTTTTCTGCGTTGATGCAGTGGTCGAAGTTCCTTACGGGTGTTTCCCCCATGAATGTTATGGGGAGTATGAACCCCTTTTTAGTCATATCGACGACTATGTAAAAGTTATGATGGGACAGGGACCCGAAGGTGTAAAGGAGTATCTGCACAAGTATGTGTATGGTCCAAACACCTGGAACGACTATCTCGAATTGCTGGGTTCCAAAAATATCGTTCAAGCAACAGTTCTGGGGAGGGCGGTTTACAATGACTGATGAAGCATACAATACGGCTGAACTGGTAACGGTGATGAGCTCAAGGGCTCTGGAGGATGGCAAAATTGTTTTTGGCGGCGCGGGTATGCCGCTGATATCTTGTATTTTGGCCCAGAGAACACATGCTCCCCGATTAACCATACTTTTTGAAGGCGGCGTTATCGGACCCCATATTGTTCCAGGAAAATTACCGCCTTCAACCAATGAGCAGCGGTGCGCCAGAAGGGCGAACATGCTCCTTCCAATAACCGATATTCTGCTGCTTCAGCAGAGGGGATATGTGGATTACGGCTTTTTGGGCGGCGCCCAGATAGACCAGTACGGGAACCTGAACAGCTCCTTTATCGGTGATCCGGAGAAACCCAAAGTGCGCCTTCCCGGTACCGGCGGGGCAAATGACATCGCTAGCCTGGCTTCGAAGATACTGGTTGCCATGCACCACGAAAAGAAACGCTTCGTCGAAAAAGTGGATTTCATCACAACTCCGGGATATCTTCAGGGAGGTAACAGTCGGGAGAAAGCCGGGATGCTCGTTGGTGGAGTTTATCAGGTGATTACCCATCTGGGGCTTTTTGATTTTGAAGAAAAAACCAAGAGGATGCGCGTGGCGGCATTACATCCGGGAGTCCGTATAGAGGATGTCAAGGAAAGAACCGGTTTTGAACTGGTAATACCGGATAATTTGCCGACGACGACACCACCATCTCCTGAAGAGCTTCATATCCTCAGGGAACTGGACCCGGAAAAACGCTATACCACGCCTAAAGGAGATTAGATGCCACAGGCAAATTTAAGAAAAAAGAATAAAAACTAATATCAAATCCTTAGCTGTTTAAATCGGGCCTGCCAAACCGCAATTCGTCGGTTCGACTCCGACTGCCGCCTCCAATAAGTTCAAGGGGACGATCAATCGATTGCCCCCTTTTTTATGTTAATCCTGCATCTTATCAGCGGCATCCAGAATGGCTTCTACATATTTATTGTAACCGGTACACCGGCAGAGATTGCCGGCGATACCATGTCTGATCTCCGCTTCTGTGGGGTGCGGGTTTTCTGCCAGAAAGCCCTTGGCTGTCATCAGCATCCCCGGGGTACAAAATCCGCACTGAAAAGCCCCGTGATCCAGGAATGACTGCTGCAGCGGGTGCAGTTCATCATGGGTTGCCACCCCTTCAACGGTTTCAATCAATTTGTCCTGAGCCTCGACTGCCAGGACCAGACATGAGGCCACCGGCTTGTTATCAAGCAACACGGTGCAGACCCCGCACTCACCCTCATTGCACGCCCTTTTTGTACCGGTTAGACCGAAATTCTCTCTGAGAACTTCGAGCAACGTCCGCCGGACGTCAATTTCATCTTCGTAGATTTCGCCGTTTATCGTAAAACGCATCAGCTGTTTCATTTTAGGTCCTCCCTGATCTTTCGATATCAACCGCCACCAAACATCTTTTCCATGATGAGGATTTCTTCAACATCAGGTTCTAGTTTCCAGATGACCTGGCGAGTCCTGGCATTCGCGACGAGCCCTCCAATCGGATCATCGTATACCTGTTCCATTATTTTGTTGGCTTCTTCCAGCGTCACCTGTTTGGTTTCCTTTTTCCCCATAACACGTACGGTGATTAATTTTTTCATCTTTTATCCTTTATCCGATCTGCGCCCGGGAACTCAACAAGGCCCTTTCGGTCAGTACACCGACTGTAGACTTTCTATATTCGGCGGAGCCCCTTAATGGGGATGACCGCGGTTGGGCCTCCTCGGATGCCTTTAGGGCCGCTGCTTTTACTGTTTCCGGAGTAAATGGGTTTCCTCTCAGAACCGATTCGGCTTCAAGCGCCCGGATAGGGGTTTGACCGACGGCACCGAGACAGATTTTTACTTCGGTACAAACATCCCGATCAAGAGCGATCCAAGTGGCCACATTGCATATTCCTAAAGCCTTGGCGCCTCTCTGGGCATACTTGATGTACGTGCCGCCGCCATGAGCGGGCAGGGGCGGCACCTGCAACTCTGCCACTAGTTCTGCAGTCGCCAAAACCGTTTTTCCGACGTTCGTGATAAAATCTTTAACCGGCACAAGCTTTTCGCCGGCTTCGTTGATTATCTTCACCCGCGCACCCAGCGCCACGAGGCTGGGCACCATATCAGCCGAGGGCAGGGCACTGCAGACATTACCGACCACCGTGCCCAGATTCCGGATTTGGATGGAACCCAAGGTTGCTGCAGCCTGGGAGAGAATGGGATAATGGCGCTTCACCTCCGTCGACGTCTCTACGGCATGGATCGTGGCCAGGGCTCCGATCCTGAGGCCTTGGGCCTCTTTATAGGTAATGGTGTCCAGATCCGGAATATTTTTAAGGGCAACCAGATATTCGGGTACCATCGCACGCCTTTTCATGTTTAACAGCAGATCCGTGCCGCCGGCAAGGGGAGTGGCCGTCTTATTGTGCTTTGCAAGGAAGTCGACGGCTTCTTGCAGGGTTTTCGGCGCAACGTACTCAAACTTCGGCAACCTTCGTACAGATGGATATTTCTTCACCTCTGGCCCTCCTTTTTTGCCTTAAGTGCCTCAAAGACCTTTTCCGGAGTGAATGGCGGCTCAACCAGCCGAACCCCCACGGCATCTTCAATTGCATTCCGGATAGCGGCCATGATTGCTGTCGTGCAGGTCTCTCCGGCGCCCTTGGCCCCAAAGGGGCCTAAAGGATCATGCACCAAAACATGATAATTCGTTAATTTGGGAACATCCAGAGCCGTGGGGATCTTATAGGTCCGCATGGATCCGGTGAGGGGCACCCCTTTCTTGTTATAAAGGCTTATTTCATAAAGCGCTTGGCCGATCATATGAGCCGATCCGCCGTCCATCTGGCCTTCAACCAGCAACGGATTTATGGGCCGTCCGCAATCGTCTGCAGCCACAGAACTGAGCAGGGTTACTTTGCCGGTTTCCGGGTCGACCTCTACTTCTACAGCCTGTGCCACGAAACTGAATGAGGGGGTAAATTTTTCGCAGTATCCCTGTGAGAAGTCTGCAATCTCAGCTCCCGGAAAACTCCAGCTCCCGCTGCCGTAAAGGGATTTGCCCACACCATAGTAAGCATTTCTCACCGCCCGCAGAAATGAGATTGCCTGCTCCGGTGTGTCCTTGGCGAATATCTTTTTGTCCCTGAAAACCAAATCTTCCGCTTTGGCATCCAGCATATCAGCGGCCACTTCCGCCAACTTGCTTTTGACGTCCTCGGCTGCCGCGATGACCGCATTGCCACTCCAGGTGGTGCATCTGTCGCCAAACATCCCGGAATCCAGAATGCCGTCATGGCTGTCTTCCATCTCTATCTGGACATCTTCAAAATTCACTCCCAAAACCTCAGCCGTCATCTGGGCAAAGACCGTGTCGCATCCCTGACCCAGTTCCGTGCCCCCATGGATGAGCTGCACGGTACCGTCTTCTCCGATCTTGACAACCGCTGAGGAAGCAAAGTGGCCTCCCATGCGGCACCCGGAAATCTGGGCTCCGCAGGCGAACCCGATTCCCCTGTTCGGTACCTTGTTGGCCCGCTTTTCTTTCCAACCGATGACGTCAACCACCTTTTCTACGGCCTGTTCAAGACCGGTACTGGAGACTTTTGAGCCGCTGACCAGGGTTTCACCCTGCTTGACAATATTTTTGCGCATGACCTCAAGGGGATCCAGGCCCAGATCTTCGGCCATCATATTGATCATGGAGTTAAATACATATCCCGCGATGACCTGTGACTGGCCGCGCACGGCACCACAAACGGGCAGGTTCGTATAAACCCGTGTGGCATCATATCTAACATTCGGGACCCTGAAGGGCAGGGCATTGAACAATCCAAAAAGGTAAAGATTGAGGGCGGCCACACTCAGATAAGCGCCGCCGTCGGAAATATATTTGCAGTCCATGGCCACCAGAGTGCCGTCTTTTTTCATGCCGGCCTTCAACCACACATGTTTTTCGTGCCTTTGACGGTAGGTGCCGATGATGTCCTCTTGGTTGACGACAATTTTTACCGGTCTATTCGTCTTCTGGGCAAGGCGCACCGCACAAAAATCGAGATCCAGGGCTTCGTGTTTTCCCGAGAAGGCACCTCCGATGTAAGGATTCACAATTCTGATTTTGTCCAGGGGCATGCCCAAACCCCAGGCCAGATGCCGCCAGGTGATGTAAGGGCTCTGCTTGGAACCTTGGAAAAGGATTCGACCGGAACCATCCACCTTGGCGAGGGCTGCATGGGGTTCAATAAAGCCGATGGCTACCCGCTGGGTGGCCAACTTTTTCTCCAGCACATAATCGCACGTTTTAAAGGCTTCATCCACATTGCCGTATTCAAACTGACAGGTGGTGCCAATATTGTTCTTGGCATGCTCATGGACCAGAGGAGCGCCCTCCTTGAGCGCTTCTTCCCAGCTGAGAACAGGGGGCAGTTCCTCGTAGGTCACCTCGATGAGATCGAGGGCATCTTCTGCAGTATCTTCATTCTCCGCAGCCACAGCAGCCACCGCCTCTCCATAATGGCGGACCTTGTCAATGGCAATCGGCGGGCGGTCCGCATACTGCTTCATAAAACCAACGACAATGCCGGGGAAATCCTTTCCGGTGATAACAGCTCTGACACCCGGCAATCTTTCTGCTTTGCGGGTGTCGATGTTCTTGATCCTGGCATGCGCATAAGGACTTCTTAGTAACTTGCCGTGCAGCATCCTGGGCATAAACAGGTCATCCGCAAAAGTCGCCGTTCCCGTCACCTTCACCTTGCCGTCAATCCTCGGCACGGGCTTTCCTACAACGCGATAATCACTATCCTGCATTTCTTCCTCCCTACCTTTATTACTCATGTCAATCTTAATTTATATCCTGGTGTTAGGTACTTAACAGGGGTTCAGGTGCCATCTTTCAGAGAACAGAGGTCAGATAACCGATATTAAAAAATAAAAAATGAAACGCATTTTCTGACTTCTGTTTTCTGTTCTCTGTCATCTGATTAATGAAACCAGCCTTGTTAACCGGGTATTGCGGTCAATTCGATCTTTTCTTTACCCGAGATTACATCATCAATGCAGATCTTCTCCCGTTTGAGATACTCGTCGCCAAACGCCTTTCCGATTACCCCTTCCTGAAAGAGCTTGACGGTGATCAGAACCCGCAGGCGCCGTTTGTCGATTTTGTTGACCCCTGTCAGGGGCCAGCCGTCGAGGATTTCCAGGCGTTCGGGCCACTGAAAAATTGCGGTGCCCTGTTCCTCCATAAACCGCTTGATTTCTTCAAAGGTAATGGTCTGCCCCTCTTCCGGCTGAATAAAGGCACATAGTTTTTCCCCTAGCCTATCGTCCGGCATTCCGACAACCGCAACGTACATCACCTTGGGATGCTTCACCAGCAGGTCCTCCACCGCCTCGGGGTAGACATTCTCACCCCCCCGGATAATCATATCCTTTTTTCGGCCTTCCACAACAAAGCGTCCGTCCGGTCTTTGGGACATCAGATCTCCGGAATGAAAAAAACCCTTTTCGTCAAAAGCCGCTTCATTCTCCTCAGGATTTCGGAAGTAACCCTTGAGGTTCAGCAGTCCTTTGGCAACCATCTCGCCGATTTCCCCTGTTTCGACCTCTTCATTTATATCATTGAAAATCTTAATTTGGACAACCGGGTCCATGTACATCGGGTAGCCCACCGTATACATCTGAGGTTCCTTCGGGCTGTCCCAGCGATTGCAAATCATCGGGCCCTCGGCCATTCCAAAATGATTGACTAAATCCACGTCCAATTCGGTCAGACACCATTCTGCAAGCTCCGGTTTTACCTTCTGGGCGGCTACGCCCATAATTCGCAAGGTGGAAAGATCATATGACTGCCGCTGCTCTTTTGCATCCTTCCAATAGGTAACCTGCACGGGGATCAAAAGCGTATGGGTCACACCATATTTTTGAATCAGCGCAAAGCTTTCCCGTGGCCTGGGGGATGTGGTCATTACAGCGGTCGCCCCCATGAACAGAGCCGGGCCGCTCATGGTGATAAAAGCGGCATTATGTTCAACCGGAATGGCGATCAGGGCAACGGACTCCTGGGTATAGCCGGCTAACTTCGCATATCCCTCCCATTGGCAGATATAATCATTGTGGGTTCTGGGTATTCCCTTGGGTAAACCGGTTGTCCCTCCTGACATTTGCTCACAGCATATGTCGTTGGGGTCCGGTTTGACGTCATCGAGATAATCGGATGGAACTTCATCTTCAATCGCCTGAGCGAGCAGCGCATCCAGGCTCAGCCACCCTCGCGGTGATTTTCCCCCGGCGACAACCAGGACCTCTAAATAAGGGTGCGCGTCCTTAATTTGATCCACCATTTGGGCATAATCGAACTTCTCAGCGCCCATTACGCAAATTCCTCGGGCACGATGAAGGCCAATTTCATGGTTGACTTCAAGCTTCCTGTGTCTTGGGAGGCACATGACAGGTATGGCGCCGATCCGATTAAGCCCGAAAAAGAGATAGAAAAATTCAATCACATTGACCATCTGAAGAACAAAGAAGTCACCATACTGAACCCCCATTCTTTTTAGGTGAATGGCCATTCTGTTTGATTTTTCGTGCAATCCTTTCCATGTGACCTCTTTGGTATCATCGGCAAGGGCCAGTTTGTCAGGAAAGATATTTGCATTGCGCTGGAGCAAATCACACACGGTTCGGTTACGCCAGAATCCTTCGGCAACATACCGGTGTATTTCCTCCTGCGTGAAGGGATGCCAGCCGTCAACAATCTCTCGATGGGTCATTATCGTCATCTCCTATGCAAATTGGAAACAAGCCATTTATATAGCTAGCTTCTTTGAAAGCCTAACTGACGGGAAAGGGATTCGGCCGCCGCTCTTAAGGCCGGCTCAATTCTTTTTTCTTTTTCTGAACTGAATCGAACAACCGGCACCGGAATGGTTATTGAAGCCGGCACTCTGTGATGCAGATCAAATATCGGAGCCGCCATGGCAATAATATGCTCGTCATTTTCTCGCCGGCTGTATGCAATGGCGCCGGCGCTAATTTGCTTGAGCTGTTGCATTAAAACCTTTTTATTCGTAATGGTTTTCGGGGTGAGCGGTTTTAATTTGACCGCAGCGAGATAGGTCTTCAACTCTTCATCACTAAAATAGGCTAAGATGGCCTTGCCCGCGGCAGTGGCGTATAACGGTGCTCTTTCGCCAACATCAATCACCTGTTGAATGGATTCCGAGCAAAGCTCCTTCGAAACGATCTGGATATTATGTTGCCTGCGTATGGCGATGAGTGCGGATTCCCGGGTAGAAGTCACCAGCATTCTAAGAATCGGCGATCCCAGCTGAACAATATCGTAGTTGGCCAGATAGCGACCGGCAAGATGAAGAATCTCCGGCCCAATACGGTAGCGCCTGCTAACCGGGTCAAAATTCAAATATTCACGAGAGACGAGAGTGGCAAGCAGAGCTGACAGGCTGCTTCCAGGGATGCCGAGAGACTGTGAAAGGTCTTTGTGACTCCGGCCTTCTTTGGCTATAGAAATGAACTCTAAAATCTGAAAGGATCGGTCTGCGGATTTAACCATGGGCACCCAGGATATTCACATATGTGAATATAAATCTCATTTATGAATGATGATAGGGAAACCCATTCTGATTGTCAATAATAAAAAGACCGAGTTAAATTGGAAGCTGCAAGCCGCTTGACGAAAAGAAAAAAAATTGTTTTAACATCGGCGCTAAATATGAAAATGACACCCTATCGACAACCCACAGGAGGACAACTCAATGGACACGTATGAATGCACGGTATGTGGTTATGTGTATGATCCGGATGAAGGAGACCCGGACAATGGTATCGATCCGGGGACCTCGTTTGAGGACCTTCCCGATGACTGGGTGTGCCCGGTTTGCGGTGCATCAAAGGATCAGTTTGAAATTGTAGAATAAATAAGATCAGCAAGGAACAGGCTAGATTTTTTTTTGGGTTCTGCGGGCCTATTTCATTTTCATTTTTTTTAAGCGACCGGCGCGATCTTCTGGGTCCTTTTCCGCTTCCCCCCAGCGATTGAAAAGATCGTGTTCGATGCCAATGTAGTCGAATACCTTTCCGATCGTTTGATCAATGATATCGTCGATGGTCTTGGGCCGGTGGTAAAAAGAAGGGACCGGCGGCAATATGTGGGCACCCATTTCGGCGGCCAGGGTCATCAGGCGAAGATGGCCGATGTGCAGCGGTGTTTCCCTGACGACCAGCACCAGTTTGCGTTTTTCTTTCAAGGTGACATCCGCCGCCCGCACCAGCAGATTTTCGTTGTAGGAGTTGGCAATGCCGGACAACGATTTAATGGTGCAGGGAATGACCACCATACCTTCGGTTAAAAAGGAGCCGCTGGCCAGCGCGGCAGCCAGATCTTTATGATCATAGACAAAATCCGCCATGGCTTCAACTTCAGCTGGCCGGTAGCTGGTTTCGATTTCGATATTTAATCTGCCGGCGTTGGAAATAATCAGGTGAGTTTCAAAATCTGTTTTTCTCAGCACGTCAAGCATGCGGACACCATAGGTGACGCCGCTGGCACCGGATATGCCGATCACAATTCGCTTCGTCATAAATGTTTCCTTACCTTATTATTTTTTTACCACAGAGGCGCAGAGATTGCCGAGTTTTATATTTTTAGCTTTTTGCCGAGAGGGCCAAAAGCCAAAATTCTCGAGTTAGCCCATCTCCGGGCATTGATGATTTACTTTTAAAATTAGCAGGGTTCGCGAATTTACTGCTTTGTATCGTTCACTTTTGAGTGGTTTTCATTTGCGGTCCTGTCAGCGGCAAATGAAAAAAATTTAACTTCTGCGTTTTCATAGACTCGAGCGGAGCGGGCGATGAATACAATGCAGAAATCAAGCGAACCCTGATTATAGCTCATTTCTTACTCGATGGAAATTCGTTAATGCATTTTTCCAGAATCATGTCGATCAGAATTTCACTGTTCTGGATAATGCGCTGAATCGCATCCGGTTCAAGGTTGTCCCAGTGGATTCCGGCCGTGACAACGACCTGGGTTTCTAAGGCAGCCGCTATGATCTCGGCGGCGGCCTTGGCCAGCTCGTCTTCCTTGTGCCCCACCAGGCAGATGACGGATGCAGTTGAACTGATCACCTGAGGGTTTTTCAGACTGGGGCGGGGCTGTGCGATTGCCACCGCCCCAATATGGGGTTTTTCACCGCCCCAGATGGCTACCAGCACATCCTCGCCGATCAATCGAACACTGGCTGTCAGGTCGTATGTACCGGTGTCGGTTTCAATTGTGAATTCCATATTTGTTAGTCGTTCGTTGTTAGTAGTCCGTTGTTGACCAAATAGGATTTGCAATACAATAGCAAAAAATATCAAATTCGAATTTAATTTCCGTTTTTTTAACAACTGACAACTGACAACGGACGACGGACCACTAACATCTATCGTTTTTGCTGCATCAGGATTTTATTGCGCAGTTTTTTTAAAAATTTGATGGAATAGTTCGACCGCCTCCTTGCCGAACTCCGGCGTGTTTAAATGGAGATCCACTTCAACAACGGGCACATCCGGATTAAGCTCTTTTTTGAGCGTTTCGACAAATACGCGATCAGCTTCCGGATCGTAAAGGGCGGCGCCCTCTCTGTCAAGAGAGCTCCAGCCTTTTAAGGGAATCAGAACGGCGCAGGGGCCCTTGGCACAGTTCAGGCGCTCGGCAACGATCCGGGCGGCCTGCTGCAACTCTTCTGCGCTGGTTCTGACTTCTATGCGAAGATTGTCGATTACGGCCTGAGCCCTGGTCTTGTAGCGTTCCAACAGCTCCGGCCGCCCCCCGACGCTCAGCATATCCAGGCCCGAGGGTGCAACCACCTGAGGAATCCCGGCCTCACTGGCTGCCAGCAAACGGTCGTTGCCGGCGGCGCAATTGCCGTCCAACATCTGTTCGACGATACCGCGGCTGACAAAATCAATCACCCCGCTGAACCAGCCTTCGCGTATCAGCTCATCCATGGCGCGGTCTCCGCGGCCCTGGGCATGGCAGGGGACCGGAATATAGCCCTTATCCCGCAGGTAGTGAATTGAGGGCTCGACAGCGCGTTCGGCAAAACCAAAACTGGTAATGGCCACAACCGGCTGGTCAAATTCGACCTTCCATCCCGGCGACAACGCAACCATACCGCATATGGCTCCGACGGCATTGATGAGCTGCGTTTTTAGAATGGGATTGATTTCCACCACATCGACAACCGTATTTAACATCGTGATATCTTTGGTCCCCACATATTTGCCCACATATTTGGGGTGGGCCGCCATACTGGATGCCATCAGTTTAGGCATTCCAAAAGGCAGTGAACGCATGACGCTGGTGGCGACCAAAGATGCCGTCCCTCCGCCGACTCCGAGAACGCCGTGCACTTTTTCTTCTTCCATCAGTCGGCGCACAATCTTTTGGGCTCCCCGGATCTGATTGTCCGTCGCCTTTTCACGTTCGGTTCGGTAAAACTGGCGAACCGCTTCTATGCTGAGGCCCCCTTCACCGGCAACTTCTTCACAGGTGATATCTCCGGCAAAAAAGGGTTCCTGTTCCATGCTGAAATCGAGCAGCAAGGCATTATGTCCCTGGGACTCAATCAGCTCTTTGACCATTTTGAACTCAGCGCCGCGCGTATCCAGATTCGCAATAATCAAAATTGTTTTTTTAGCCATTGTAGTTTTGCCTCACTCCTTTTTAGGTCTTTTTTTTAGACTGGCCCTGAAAGTGTCCCAGAACGCCCTGTCGGTGTCTTTCCAGGCAGCCCCCCAGCGACGCTCAAAATAGGAGGTCGGCAGGCGTTCATGCCAGGATTCCCAGGGGTTACGTCCTTCTTTCTGGGCAATGAGCACGTCAATCAAGTAATCGGTGATATTTGACAGCTCCTCTTTGGGCAAATAAGCAACCGCACCTTCCTTGATCGATCGCACCAGGTTGTCCGGGCTCCAGGCATGTGCGGTCAGCATGACCGCCGGTATGTTTTTGCGGGTCGCGACCTCTAGCAGGCTGTAACCGTTAACGCCCATGATATCCAGAATGACCAGGTCAAATTTCTGCGATTCGAGCAGTTTACGGGCCTCCTTAAATGAAGTTGCGGTGACCAGCTCACACATCGGCAGCAGATCGACTAAAGTGTCCAGTACATCCCGCTCGTCGTCGACCGCCAGAACACGCTTGCCTTCCAACAGCTTACTTTCAGCCATCTTTACATTCCTTGTTTACGATTTAAAATCCACAGATTTCGCAGATTTACACAGATTGTTTTTTAATCCCATTTAATCTGCGTAATCTGCGGATATATTGTTTCGTCTGTGAATCCTGTGGAAATACTTCGTCTCGATAGAATTTACGAAACTAAAGTCCCAGCTCAGACCACCGGGCCTCAATGCGTTTGACCATTTCTTTATCCAGCTCGATGGGAATGGGCTTTTCTTTCCAGTCATAGGGAATCGTAGCATCCAGCAGTAGCCGGCCGGTAATCTCCCTGGCATTTATGGGAAGCGAGGGGTCCAGCGGCGTTGATCTTCCGCGTTTAATCACCTGGGATCGGTTGGGCTGGAACCGAAAACTCAGGGCGTACATAACACGCGGGATATCCCAGGGATCGATATCTTCATCCACCACGATGACCGTCTTCAGTCCATAGGCGCCCATCTCGGTTGAAATGGCTGCGGTCAGAACCTGATCGGCATGTCCGGGATACATTTGCTTTATAGAGATGATGGCGAGAAATCGTCCGGAGCCTTCCGGCGGGCAATAAACCGCCTTCAAGCCCGGTATTTTCATGGCCAGTAGCTGCTGCCACAGGGTCGCGCCATATGAGAGCGCCATGGTCATATGGGTGTCCGTCACTGCCCGGCCGACGGTTGTTCCCCACAAAATGGGATTATTTCGGTGAGTGACGCATTTGACGTCGATATAATTGCGCGGGTCCGTGCCCACGCCGGAATAGTATCCGGTATATTCACCGAAGGGACCTTCGTCCATGAATTTGTCGGCATCCACTTCACCCTCGATGACGATTTCTGCGTGGGCCGGTACGGGAAGGTCTACTGTTTCCCCCTTAACGACTTCCACGGCTTCGCCCCGCAGTGCGCCGGCGACATCATATTCCGAGACAAACGCAGATACGCGGGCCGCGCCTAAAACAAAGAGCAGCGGGTCGCAACCGATAACCGATGCCACGGGCATGGGTTTTTTCATGGCCTGGTATTTTTTGAGCATGATATCGGCATGTTTGCCTTTGATGAACTGGGTGCCGATTTTGTCTTTTGCCAGCAACTGGCTGCGATAAGTACCCAGATTGATCCAACCGGTCTCCGGATCTTTGCTGATGATGAAATGGGCGGTCCCGATATAACGCCCGCCGTCCAGCGGATACCACTGGGGGACCGGAAATTTGAACAGATCGATATCGTCGCCAGTCACGATGTTTTCTTTACAGGGGGCAGCCGAGGCTTCCACCATCCTGGGCGGTGTCAGATTTTCACCCAGCTTGGCCCACTCTTCATATAGATCCACCAGGGTGGATTCGAGGGGCATCCCCATTATCAAAGACAGTCTCTGGGTGGTGGTGCACACACTGGTGATGACCGGCGTATCGTAATCTTTGACGTTTTCAAAAAGAAGTGCCGGACCGCTCTTCTCCTCATTGAGCTTGGCGATATGCGACAGCTCCAGATTCCAGTCCACTTCGGCGGTGATCCGTTTGCACAGACCCGTTTCCTCGCCTCTAGCAACAAAATCTCTCATACTTTTCATGAAACCGTTCCTCCTTTCTACAATAAATAAATGTTTTTTATGTTAAACATCAGAACCGATTTTTTAAATTTCGAGGTCATATCTTGCTTTGCTATGTTTTATTCTCACCGGCTGTTATGTATAAAGATCCGAAGGAGAGTGGTTATTGTAATTTGTTGTCCCCCCTCAGTTGCTCTGTTTTGGAGTTAAAAAGGAAGGCAGATTTATCCAGCAGAAGTTTATTTCATCATGGGTCACGGAATTTTAATCCGTTTCATCGCCTGTTCCAGTAAAAGCTGGCGACCGGTCTTTTTCCCCAGGACCGATTTCGTTTCGCGCTGGCTCCACACGGTTTCCGGGCGTGCCTGGACGATAAATATGTTATCCGGATAAGGGATATCTTTATCAATGGCCCATTCGATGTCCATCGGCCGGCCATAATGATTTTCAATGTTTTTAGCGGTTCTGACCAGCGCCTTGATTTCATCATCCGCCAGGCAGCAGGTGCACTGCATGTCTGCCGCCACATCCGCGTCAATCACTTCACCTTTCTCAAGATCATAAACACACTCGATGTGTTTGGTGGATATGGTCCTTTCATTGATTTCCAGCATCACCTTGTCGACCACAAATTTATCCGGGTTGACCGAACCGGAAACAACCGTTTCACCCAGCCCCCAGCTGCCCTCAATCAAAATTTTTGAGACATCGCCATTGGTCGGATTCAGCGTAAACATAACTCCCGCCGCCTTTGAGTTGACCATTTTCTGGACACCGACGCTGATCAGTACTTTTTCATGAGCAAAGCCGTTTTTGATGCGGTAGGCAATGGCCCGGGGAGTATACAAACTGGCCCAGCAGCTTTGAACCCGGGCGATCACCTGATCGGCACCCTGGATCCAGAGATAGGTATCCTGTTGACCCGCAAAGCTGGCATTGGGCAGATCTTCAGCCGTTGCACTTGAACGCACTGCCACCGGGACCGAATCGACACGGCACTTTGCACACAGCTTTAAATAACCGGCTTCAACGGATCGGCCAATGGCTTCAGGCATCGCCGCTGTTTTGATCAATTCCTGCACATCGTGACTCGCCTGGTTTAAGGCTTCCACGTTTTCCGGATTGAGATCGGCAAGGCGGTTGTAGATTTTATCTTTGATATCGGCTGCGGTAATGAATTCCAGATAGCTGTCGGTGGTTACTGCGAATCCGGGCGGTACCCGAATATCGGCTTTGATCATTTCGCCCAGACTGGCATTTTTACCGCCGACGGTGGGGAGTGAAGATTTATCCAGTTTTTCGAAATCCAGGATATAATCCATATTCGCTTCCTTGATTCTTGCTTTTCAAACCGGGTGCTCCGCACCCGGTTGCAAGTTCAACTTAAAAAGCACGCAGTGCTTTTGTCTTTTCGGCCTATGACCGAAAATCCAAGCCACCCGCTATGCGGGTGGTAGATGACTATCCTTCCATCTGAAACCCCCTCCCTGAGGGAAGGGGTTTCAGCACGGAGGCGCATCTTTTATTGCGCAAAGTAACGGTAGCGGGTAGCGCTTTTCG
>Ga0209742_10000526_pt1 | contig 20163 bp, 17 predicted proteins | sample DeeMarSeWOR38_10_FD_187462 | JGI IMG/M metagenome (GOLD analysis project Ga0209742, IMG submission 187462) | Marine sediment microbial communities from White Oak River estuary, North Carolina - WOR-3-8_10 (SPAdes) (version 2) | ecosystem: Environmental > Aquatic > Marine > Intertidal zone >... | reverse complement strand
CTGAATAATAGAGCGACAGGTCTGGAGACCTTTCACTCCCACCTTCTTCTTCTGATCGAGCGGATTGCCCCGGCAGCACCAGCGCCGAAAACAAGATAAAAATGATTACCGCGGCCATTGTCACCCACCCGCTGCTGACCTTATTCAGCCAGTCCGAGATTCTTTTCATAGGATCGATCTCCATACAGAATTAGAAGATATACGTTCATAGTGGTAGTCACATTGCAGAATCAATATATCACAAATCGTGTCTAAGCTTTTTGACCCAATCCATTATTCAATCGATCATTTTTCTAGGAAACTTGTCCTTACGGCACCCGCGCCCACTCCGGTGGTTCCTTGCGCGACGGTATCTTCCCATAAAACAAATCATCCATCCACAGCGCTCCGCGCCGCAGGAAACCCGATCGGGCGATCCCCCAGCGCATTATGTTGTGCGGAGGTGTATCCGCATGGGAATATGGGCACACTTTCATGCAGATCCCGCAATCGGTTCCGATCACGTTCCAGTACCGGAAGCAGCTCTCAGGGTTAATCCGCCAGCGCATGACCCCATCAATTTCCACCCGCTCACCAAAGGGGATCGACTTGCTGGGGCAGTTCTCAGCGCATTTCTTGCAGATCGTGCAGAAATCGATCATCGCCGCACTGGGTGTGCGCTTATCTGGCATCAGCTCCAACTTCGACGTCACCACACCTAACCGTACGCGTGGCCCTTCATGGGGGGTCATCAATAATCCCATGCGGCCGATCTCCCCCAATCCTGCATCCCGCGCCACCAAAGGGGCGATCACCCGGTAATTGCCATCGATATGCGCTCGCGCTGGGTAGCCCATCTGCCGGATCGCGGCCGCCAACTGCACTGCTGCCCGCCCAGCTTCCACGTACTGCCTGGCGGACTCCATCACCCCGGCTGCTGTCGGGTTGGCGCCCACCATCTCGTATTCCATCTCGACCGTAAATGCGATGGCGTGCGAGTGATCCAATGTTATCGGAGCGCCGTATGTTCCCGGACCCCTGCCGATGTGGGAATATACATGGTACGGTTGCAATTGCGTGATTCCCACATCCAGCGCCCCATAATATCGCGCCAATCCTTTGACATAGCTCGTCATTTTCTCAATCGGTAGTTCGATCCGTTTTTCAGATACAGTGCCTTCAACCATTTCCCCCATCACTTCAGTCAGCGTAAAACTCGCTTCCGGCGAGGCGAAGAGCACCTCGTTCGCCAGCTTCGCTTTGGGTGACAGCAATCCCGGCTTTTCACGCGTTGTGTCATCCGTTGCCTTATTTTCAGGGCGCATCGCATAATAATTCTCATAGTTGCCGCTGCCGGGTTCCAGGCGATGGCGCGCGAACATGATGTCGCGTTCATCGAACCGCTTGGTTGGAGTATCAGTTCCCATTTTCAACCTCCCGATTGGGAGCACTGACAGGATAATTAACCCCAGTATCACTATTCCCAAGAGACCCAGCAGCATTAATTTAAATTCAAAATCGAGCAAAGTCATCAGCGAGATCAATCCAGCGCCCAAGATAGCGATCGCTACGCTTACCCTGACCGCTCTTTTTTCCTTCTCCCGATAGGAGTAGATCCCAAAGATCCCAAACAAGATGAGGGTACTGGCTCCAAGGATGAATAGCAAGATATCAACTATTTGCTCCATAGATTTAAACTCCTCGGTAAGGATAACGTTTATTCGCGACTTCTAAAAGGATTGGCAGGTCGACATTACCGCCGCTGAGCACGATCGCCGTTTTCTTGCCCAAAGACTTCGCTTTTCCAGCTAAAATCGCCGCCATCCCTACCGCGCCTCCACCCTCCACGACCAGGTGGTGCTTTTCAAGTGCAAATCTCATCCCAGCCGCGATCTCCCCCTCAGATACCAGGATCGTTTCATCCACATATCTCTTGATCAGCTCGAATGTGTAAGTATTTTCAATTCCGATTCCCCCAACCAGCGCATCCGCCAGCGTTGGTTCCTCAACCACCTCCTTGATCTCCCCCGCCTTGAGACTTTCGATCATCGCTGCTCCCCGCTCCATGGATACGCCGATGGTCTGCACCGCGGGCTTGATCGTTTTTAGGGTTAAAGCGATGCCTCCCAACAGCCCCCCTCCCGAAAGCGGCACGATTACGGTATCGACTTCGGGCAGTTCTTCCATCAGCTCCAGCCCAATGGTCCCTTGCCCGGCGATCACATCTGGATCGTCGAATGGATGGACCATTGTCAGTCCACGTTTCTCTTGCAGTCTCTCCGCACCTTCACTGGCCTCATCGTATGTCTTTCCGGCAATCACGACTTCAGCCCCTAAATCCTGTATTGCGCTTACCTTGTTTTCCGGTACCGATTCTGAGATGCAAATGACAGCCAAAATGCCTTGTCTCTGGGCCACATAAGCCACCGCCCTGCCGTGATTCCCCGATGAGACCGCGATCACCCCCTGCTGCTGTTCATCTTCGCTGAGGCTCAGGATCTTATTCGCTGCCCCCCGAATCTTGAACGACCCGGTGGCTTGCAAACTCTCCAGCTTCAAAAAGACCTCGGAATCGGCTGCCTCCGTCAATATTGGCGATTTTATCAGGGGTGTCTTATATACAATATCCTTGATCCTCTCCTGGGCAGCATAGACATCATTCAAGCCTGGTTTTTGAGTTGTCATGCTCCTACGTTTTTTCCTCTCTTGAGATGTTCCCAATTAAGCTAAAAGGGGAAAGTGTTCCCACTCTCCCCAATTGGACAGTATTGATCTTTAGTTTCCTTCACTTCCCCACTTGGACGATTCCATCAAGGCGAAGTTGAGAATTGCGATTCCTCAAAGGGGATCGCTACCTCCCATTTGGTTTCAAAAAGCGCATTGAACTCGTCGATCGCCCCTGGGTCGTTGGTGGTTATGCTGTACTCGTTCAACCCGCTTTCACCCCAGGCGCTGTAATGCAGGTTCTGGCTGCCAATGAACAGAATTTCATCGTCAATCTGGATCGCTTTCGAGTGGATCTTATCTTTATTGAAGCGCAGCTCGACGAACTCCTCCAAACCACGGCGTTCAAGTTCTTCCATCAGGACCGCGCCACCCACCCGGTTTTCCAAGCCGTTGCTGTTGGTGTTCTCCATGATCACCCTGACATGCACCTGGTCCCGCTCAACGGCTTCCACGATCGATTCCATGAAGGGCAAAGCATTTTCCCAAGTGCATACATCTGGGAATACGATGTTGATCATGCAGATCAATTCGAGAGAGAAGTTAGCTTGCATGATCTTGACGGTATCTTCAGCCGCAGCTAGACTATTGGCGATTACATTATCTGCCTCTTTGTACACTGAGGATCGGTACAGGGAGAAGGAATTCGAATCACCTTCTGGCGGCAGTTGGGTTTTCAAGACATCCGGTAGGTGCTCGCTGGTAGCCTTGAGCTCCGTGCATGTATCTTGCCAATTTTCACCTTCGGGAGGGAAGAAATTTTCACAATGCACCTTATTCGCCCCTTCCCACATGTCATCGTAAACGCTGATCGCTTCTTGCGCGACCGGTCCATTTACCTGGAGCGCCAGATCGAGCAGGTCATACCCCTTTCCGGATGGATGATCTTTCGGAAAGTGTAGGTATCCGTAATTAAATCCTGCAGCTGTGGCAGAAAAGCCATCCACAACCAAGAATTTGGTATGGCTGTGCGGGTACGTTCCCGCGAAATTGGCAGTTTCCAACCGCCAGCCGATATCCGGATCAACCATCTTCTCCACACCCGCTTCCCTGATCTCGTTGAGTGCATCGAAAATTTGCGTCCCCCACTGCAGATCGGATATTTCTGGATAATTACCTAACAATATACGTACCGTTAAGCCGCGCGGATACCGCTCTGGATTCTCTTTGATCTGCTTATAGAGTTCGCCTACCTCTTGGGCGAATACGCTCCCTGGGCTGGGATCTGCCGTGTTTTTCTCCCACTGCATAGTGGCAAATAAAACCTCGAACCGGGCGTTGTCCGCAATTGTCGATATTGAATCAAATCCACCATTTGGAGTAGCTGGCTCGTTGCTGTATGCTGGATTTGGATTGGGTGTATAGATGATCCGGCGAAATTGGTTGCGGCAGTAAGGGATCTCTGTTCCTAGGGGTCGCGTCCCACCATTAGAGATGGTCTCCAGGACAACTCTTTCTAACTCGCTGAGATCATCGAGGGAGCACTCATAATTTTCCTGCTCAGAATAAAATAACCCAGCCTTGTTCCCAGGTGTGTCTCCCCATACCATGTGGATATTTCCGACTTCGTCGCTGGCCACAGATGGAATTATCTCCTCGCTTGTCCGCACCGCCAAAGAAACCTCGCTCCACCCACTTTCTGTGCGGATGCTCTCCACTAAATGACTGGCAGGTCGAACCGTACCAGTGCTGTCGGTTATCTCCTCTGCATACCAGACCAGATGGGGATCGCCTCCCCCTCCCAGTGATATTTGAGGGGCACCACTGCACCCTGGAAAATCGATTGTCTCAATTCTCCCAGTGTTGCCTTGGTAATTAACCACTCCGTTGGGATCACACCAGGCTAGGCGTGTCGATCGATCCATATCTGCAACAAAGGAAATCTCTCTCCCTTTACCAATCGGTGTTGGATCATCATCCCACGCTTGCGGGCTGTAAGCGGTCATGAATATTTCACCCCGTTCATCGTTCTGTGTGGTTGAGTAAGCCAATGTAAACTCACCTGCTTCGGTGCTGACCAGTGCCAAATTTCCCTCGCTCACATCCGCTGCTCCTGGAACACATCCTGCGGGCGTCGATGGGGGCAGATCGCTGCTGGACCATTGTGTGTAAACCAGTCCATCTTGATCTATGTTCCAGGCAACTATCAGAAGATCGTCTTCATCCACTGCGATCTCGGGCTTACCCTGTATGGCGACTTCTTGCGACAGACAAGTCAAGGACCTTGTATCGGAAATACGCTGTGGCGCACTACAGCTGCCCTCAGTGCATGTGCTGTAGAAAATTTCAGTTGCTTCATTGGGATCACCTTCCCGCCACACGATATGGTGGTTCCCATTCCGATCGCGGACCATTCGAGGCTGACTCGACGCTGTTTCCATTGAATTGGATATATTGACCGGCGATGTCCATCCCGAAAGCATGCCCATCTCATCGATCACGGCACTTTGCAGGTAGATATTTGCTTCCTGTTCCCAAACAACCGCGCTTGGTCCAGTCCCTCCTGCCGTCAAATCAATACTGCCATGGGATGGATTCATTCCATCAGTTGGAATTGTCTGCGGTAATGACCAATGCACACCAGTCGTCACTGATGGAATTTGCGTTTTTACCTCGGCCTCATTTATCTTCAAGAACTCTGCTGCTTGGTCAATAAAACCAAAGAAAGTGAATGCCAGAAATAATCCGATAATTGCTAAGATCCCCAGTTGCCAGGGGCCAGATTGGACCTCCTCAACTTCTTGATCGTCATCAACCGCTCGCTGGGCCAGCCACCCATAGGTGAAGCCCATGGCCCCACCGCCCATCGCGAAAGGGATCAACAGCGCGATCGCCAGCACGATCCAGGTTAGTACCGGGACAGTCTGAAAACCTGATGTCGGATTGACCAGTCGCAGAAGCACACCCAGGATTACCCCCCCGAGTCCAAATCCCAATGTGGAGGCTAATATCACCCGCCAGGTATGGCGCAGTTTTACTGTCATTAAGGATTGCAGGATTCCGGTTATTAGGCCGAAAATTAATCCAAATACACCGAAAACCAATCCAAATTGATCGATACGGTTCGTGGTCAGGTTGTTGTAGAGCGCTAGTAAACTACTCAACAACAGGAACAGCAACGTCAGCACGCTGATCGAGAATGCAAACGCAGCTCCGCTACCTGCCGCCAATCGCACCCGGTGAGTCGTTACCATGATGTTCGACAGAACCCATCCCCCCACTCCACCCAGAATTACCCCTCCTAGCGAGAGCAAAAAACCCGCAAATACCGGTATTGCCAGGATCTGAACCAGAACCTGATTTTCATCGATCAAGCCGAACAGCCAGCGCACTAATCCCAATTGGGAGACCAGGAATATAAATAAAAACCCGGCTAACCCCCCAGCTGTATAGCCAAGTGCGCCGTATAGAAAGTCGCGCAGGTATATATTGAGATTCCTCATCGTGATCCTTCTAATAATTCACCAGATATCCAAGTTTAGATTTATAGCCTCAATCAATCCCTTGAACATGACTTATATTATATCTACACAAACGAAAAGGGACTGGCCTTAAAGTGATGTCCCCTTCAAATTGCCAAATGGTAGTTTAACATATTTTGCTCTCAAAAGGCATCATACAGCCGGAGTTTCCTTGTCCCACATTATCTGGCTTATCGGTGATTAAACTCAAAACTGATGTTACTATTTTGTCACGCGCTTGAAATCTTCCTGAAACCTCAGGATGATATAGTTGCCTTATCATTACCATTCGAGTATTAATAGCACTATCAATTGAGGCATACAAAAATGAAACCTTATTTCTCAATCAAACCACTCACCATCATCCTGGTTGCCCTTCCCACCCTGCTCAGCACATGTGGGACTTTCGAAGTAGGTATTGAACCCTTTCTGACATCCACATCTCCACCTGTCCAAGACCAAATCGTCCAAGAATCCACCCCCACCGAGACTGCCCTTCCGCCATCGGATATTCCGCCAACACAAACGGCTTCTCCTCCTCCACCAATATCGGGCGTACCCAATTTAGTTTCAGTCGGTCACTTGGCGCCCTTTGCTAGTTCTGAAATGGGTGTGCTTACCCTTCAGGATGGGCAGCTGAGTCATGAAATTGTCCCGGTTTATTACGAGCTCCTATGGGATTACAATCCCCTGAGTGGTCGGCTGGCTTACTCGTCTGAATTTTTTCATACTTCCGGCCAGAAAAATCTGTCTGTTAGCGATTTATGGGTGTACGATTACTCGTCTGATACTGCGCAGAAATGGCTGGATGATAATGTTATGCGTGCTGCCTGGGCACCAGATGGCAACCATCTGACTGCTGCGGTCTATAATCCAGAGAGCGAGCAGATTAATTTAGTTCTCCTCTCTGGTCCAGATGATTTAGAAATTATTTCCGAGTGCGCTTCCACCCAGTTTTCCTGGGCACCAACTGGAGATAAGCTCGCTTATGTTAATGCCCTCGATTGGTTGAATTTAGGTGTAGATGAAACTTGCCTTGGCACCTATCTGGTTTCCTTTCCCGGCGGCATATCAGGGGAAGAGTGGGATATCTCTCAGGTCTCTGATTTTGGCACTCAAGATCTCAGCGCATGGCAAGTTTTAGACCAACCGCTTTGGGCTTTGGAACAAAATGCCCTGGTTTACCCTGATTCGCCGTTCTGGATCGTCCCCTTGGATGGATCCCCCGCTTTCATCCCTCAAACCCCTGGCGACCAAGATCCCATGAATATGCCTCGACCTTATGGAAATCTCTGGTCCCAGCAGCTAAACCAGCTGGTCGGCAACGTCGAATCTGGGCCTGGGGGAGGCTTTGGTGGTGTTTGGATTTATCAATTATCCAACGACTTGAGTCAGATCGAAGATTACTACCGCATTGGAGATACGCCTCAAAGTGAGAACTCGAATATCACTCTTGTTGATTGGTGGGCACCAGGCGAAAGCATTTTGGTTATCAACGGTGATAACCCAGACACCTCCCAATATCTGAGCGAGGTGTGGAGAGTTCCTGCTGTGTGGTCTTTGCTGGAAAATCATTGGATCGATGTCCTCAACCAATAGCAAAATAAAAAATGTTCACTTGACCAATCATCTAGAGCTAAGGTTTCGCATCTTCCCCATCCAATACATGTGGTTAGAAGCTCACTGATCGCTCCCAGACTTTTGCTTGAGCTTCTCAACGAAATCCTCTCTCACCGGATAAAAGATGTCCAACATGATGAATGGTTCATCGCCCATGCAAGTATCCCCATGCGGAACATCGGCTGGGATGCGGAAGAAATCTCCCTGCTCCACGACTTGCTCTTCATCTCCGATGCGCAATATCGCCTTGCCTGCGTACACCATCCCAATTTGTTCGTGAGGATGTGAATGTACCGGCACGGTATGGCCAGGTAGGGTTGCATTAAGTGCCATCATCATTTTCTCGCCATGAAGTCCGCTCAGGATGGTCGTTTCAAGCCCTGGCATTTGCACAAATTTATTGCTATCTGATGGTTTGACGAAGTATGGGGGCTTTTTCTCGCTCATAGCTTTATCTCCCTTTCATTGCTATGTCTTTCATGGACATCGAAGTTATAAGTATTTAATTCCTTTTGCTTTTTTCCCGCTGATACATTATAAATACGACTCTTGACATTACCGGACCTGATCTCATAATATAATTTTCGTCCAGTATCAAATCGATTACCCTGACATCGGGTAAGATATAGTATTCGTAATTCAGGTATCGTGTATTCTTAGGTAACCCTTTGGACCCATCAATTCTGACCACAAAGCTCTACCGTCCTGCTCCCAGGCCAGATTACATCAACCGCCAGGAGTTGATCGACCACCTGGACGGTGCGCTGACTCGTAATTTGACCTTGGTTTCCGCCCCAGCGGGGTTTGGTAAAACCACACTGCTGAGTATTTGGGCTCAGCAAAAGGAACAGCCCGTCTCCTGGCTTTCTCTGGACACTGAGGACAATGATCTGGTAGTTTTTCTCCAATATCTGATCGCCGCCCTGCAAACCATCTCTCCAGATGTAGGAGGCACATCGATCTCTTTGCTTCAATCCTCCCAGCCCCCTTCCATTGTTGTCACCCTTTCGGCCCTAATAAATGATCTCTCACTGATCCCGCAAGACTTCATCCTAATCCTTGACGATTACCACCTCATTGAGCAGGCTAAAAATCACGCTGCCATCATCTACCTCCTCGATCACCTGCCCCCACGCATGCACCTTGTGATCATCAGCCGCTCCGACCCCCCATTGCCGCTCAGTCGTTTGCGCGTCCGGGACCAGCTGCTCGAAATTCGCCAGGCAGATCTGCGCATGACTCAAAAGGAGACCAACCAGTTCTTGAACCAAAGCATGCGCTTGGATCTCTCTCAAGAACAGGTCGCAGCCCTCGAATCACGAACCGAAGGCTGGATTGCTGGGCTGCAGCTCGCCGCGCTTTCCCTGCGGGAAAAAGAGGATAAAGATGCCTTTCTGGGATCGTTTAGCGGCAGTCATCGCTTCATCATTGATTACCTTGCCGATGAGGTCTTTTCACAGCTCCCACCGGATCTGCGCTCCTTCCTCACAAAAACCGCCATCCTTGATCGCTTCACACCCCAACTTTGTGATCTTGTTACCGGGCGCTCTGATTCAAATGCCATTCTGCTGGAGCTCGAGGAGGCTAACCTTTTCCTGATACCTCTTGATGATCGCAGGGAATGGTACCGCTACCACCATCTCTTTTTGGATTACCTACGAACGAGTTCAGATTTGCAGGATGAAGCAGAATTACACAAGAAAGCAGCTCGCTGGTTCAGCGATAATCAACTCTACGCACAGGCTGTAAAACATGCCTTATCCACAGGGGATACGAACGAATCTATTCGTGCCATTTCCCTTGCAGCCCCCATCGCTATCCAGCAGGCCGCCTTCAGTAACCTGTTCAATTGGTTTGATGCGCTTCCCGATCAGGTCATTCGCGATAATTGTGAGCTCGCCATTTATATGAGCTTCGCCCTTTTCCTCACTCAATCTTATAAAGAGGCGCTTCCTTATGTTAGAGCAGCTCGCAAGAATCTCCCTGCTGATGCCTCTTCGTCGCTCCAGGGAAAATTACTCAGTCTTCAGGCCCACCTTGCGCTCTTCAAGGGCAAGAGCGATGATGTTATAAGTCTATCCCGAGATGCGCTTGAGTACCTTGACGATGATGACACTTTCTTCCGCAATCTTACTTTGAATGTGCTTGGTCAGATCCTGGAGATGAAAGGTGATGTTGTCTCGGCTGCCGGGGTTTACCGTCAGGCCTTCAACACCGGATCCAAGACCGGTGATAGGTTGGGCTCTTTGGTCGTATTTACAAACCTGGTTTACTCATTAAACGAGTTGGGACAGCTTAATGAAGCTGTCGCTCTCTGCCAAAAAGTAAACCATGATATAGGTGACGAACTCATCGGTGGGCGACCTTTATCGGATGTCATCTCAATGCCCTGGAGCATGCTATCTTATGAAACCGATCAGCTGGATTCAGCTCATCAAGGAGCCCGGCGTGCTCTGGATTCGCTCACCCAATTCGGCGTCTCTCAAGGGATTTCGCTTGCACAATACACTTTAGCTCTGGTTCATCTGGCTAATGGTGAATTGGAGGAAATGCGCCGCCATACCCGCACCGGATACCAGCATGCTGCCTACACAGGAACTGCAAATACTATCGGCACCTGGTTTTCCGCTCTCGACGCTCAAGCCAGCATACAGATCGGAGATATCGCTGCTGCCAACCAATGGGCTGATAACATTGGTTACTCCCCCCAGGATGATCCTCACCATTGGGTTGAGAATTCTTACTTCACCTATACACGCCTTCTATTGGCTCAGGATCGCATTCAAGATGCACGAACGCTATTAACTACGATGGGGACAAATGCCCAACAGGGGGCTAGACTTCGTAAATTGATCACCATTAATCTGCTTTTTGCCCTCACAGAGTTAGCCCAAGAGGATCGCCATACTGCACTCCAACATCTCGAACGAGCACTTTCTTTCGCCACTCCTCAGAATTATCGGCGCGCCATACTCAACGAGGGTCAGGCTATCTTGAATTTACTTCCCGATGTACGTCATATTGCTCCTGACTTTGTGGATCAATTATTGGCTGTCACCCCACAGGTGTCTACTGCTCCGCCGCGCATTGATCAACCGTATGAATCCCTCAGCGAACGTGAGCTGGAAGTACTGCGTTTGGTCTCCAGGGGATTATCCAATCGCCAGATTGCCGAAGCGCTGTTTGTCACCTTGGGAACAGTCAAGAAACACCTCAACAACATATTCGGCAAGTTGCAGGTTACGAATCGAACTCAAGCTGTTGCCCGCTCAAGAGAATTAAACCTTCTCGATTGATTTCCTCGATTTCACCTGAAATCAACCCCCCTAATTCAACTTTAGACTACTGACATATCAACCCTCTCGGGTTTACATTCATAGCGCATATCAACGATACGAATGCGAGATGAATGAAATGAAAAACCAGAATCAATACTTTGAGATCAAGATCGATAGGCACCTCAGTGACCAACGCGCCAGGGATTTTGAAGGTTTGCAGATTACCCGCTTACCGGACGGTGAAACGCTCATCTCCGGCGAGATTAAAGATCAATCTGAACTGTTCGGAATACTGATCCGCATTCGAGATATTGGGGTTCCGCTCTTGTCGGTCAATTATCGACCATCCAAAATCATTCAAACTTTAGGAGAATCACAATGAGTACAGCAAGCGAAATTAAAAAGAAATTCAATAGTGGCTGGAAGATTTCCTTCTTCACCATTTGGGGCGGTCAGGCATTTTCCTTACTGGGTAGTGCCTTGGTCGGGTTCGCCCTGATCTGGTGGATGACCTTAACCACGGGCAGTGCAACTGTCCTGGCGACCGCTGCCATGTTTGAATTCCTGCCCAGGGTGTTTATCGGACCCTTGGCTGGAACCCTGGTTGATCGTTGGAACCGGCGCTTGGTGCTGCTTGTCGCCGATTCAATCACTGCCCTGGCGACTGCTGTGCTCATTTATCTCGTCTGGGCTGGCACCGTGCAAATCTGGCACATCTACCTGCTCATGCTGGTGCGCTCCACTGCCGGATCATTTCATATGCCTGCCATGCTGGCTTCGACCTCGTTGATGGTTCCAGAAGAGCAGCTTACGCGATTTCAAGGTCTCAACCAGGGTCTGCAAGGAGTGATTAATATTGCAGCTCCGTTGCTCGGGGCCTTGCTGATCGAGTTCCTCCCCTTACACATTGTCCTGGCGGTGGATCTGGGTACAGCTGCGCTGGCCATCCTGCCTTTGATCTTCATCTCCATCCCGCAGCCCAAAGTTGATCCTTCCCAGGCGGAAGTTAAAACCACGGTTTGGAAAGATATGCGCTTGGGTTTCCGCTACGTTTGGGGCTGGGCTGGTTTGCGCAACATCATCTTCCTAGCCGTAGTAATCAACATGATATCAGTCCCGGCAATAACGCTCATGCCGCTCTTGGTAAAGGACGAATTTTCAGGTGGTGCTTTGCAGATCGCTTCGATGCAATCCGCTTTGGCGGTTGGTTTCCTGGTCGGTGGCTTGCTGCTCAGCGTTTGGGGTGGCTTCCGCCGCAAGATCCTCACCGCTAACCTGGCCATGTTTGGCACCGCCATTGGTCTATTGCTCGTAGGCGTGTCGCCCAATGTGGCTTTTCAGTTGGCCTTAGGCGGAATTTTCATCGTCGGCGCGATGAATGTGCTCATGAACGGCCCTGCTTTTGCCTTGCTTCAGACAGTAGTCGAGGCTGATATTCAAGGTCGTGTCATGTCCCTAGTCTTCAGCCTTACCAGTGCCATGACCCCCATCAGCCTGCTCATCGCCGGGCCAGTGGCCGAAAGAATTGGTGTCAACCCGTTGTTTATCTTTGCCAGCCTTGTATTTGTGGGCAGCGGGATCTTCACCCTGATCAATTCCGAAATGCAGAATCTTGAACAGGGCCGGAGTAAAAACACACTCGAGCAAGATTCCGTCCTTCCCGCTGTCGGTAGTACAGACTAAGGAGTCTCGCCATGAATCAACTTGATATCAATTTTCAGTCGCAGAGTCTAGAAAGAGGAGAATACCCGATGAATATTGTAGAAAACCAAACACCAATTTCGACTGAGCCAATAGTGACCGACCAGCCTTTGTTCCTCTGGTTAGAACAGAGCTTCAGGAAACTACTACGAAAACCTATGCTGCAGGAAGAAGTTCTTGAGAAAGTCGTGGCACAGGCCACCCAGGATGAGAACCTGCTTGGCATCCTCCTCTTTGGCAGTCTCGCCTCGGGAACGCACACCTGGAAGTCTGACATCGATCTGATCTTTGTTTACGAAAAATGTGAACCTTCATCGGGCGTTGCCAATATCATTGTCGATGGAGTCGCAGTGCAGTATTTCTTCTGCTCATATGAAGCACTGGTTCAAAACGTGGGATCAGTTCCCTACCTTCTGCATATGTTTTGCGATGCAAAGATCCTATATGACCGTCATGAATCGGTAGCACCGGTCGTGGATCAGCTCAAGCAGTACTATGCGGAGCATCCTGAGATTGAAGCGGAATGGATCCGCTTTAAAGATCTTCACCAGGTGGAGAAAAATGGGCCCGCATGTGCCCAAACCACGATCTTCCAGAGGTGGGATGAATTAGAGCATAAATACTCAGGCGGCGTCCACAAACGCACCTTTTTCAGAATGTGAACCGCACTCATCTTAAGCAGGTGTTTGGTGATTGAATTCTCTATCAAGCTGAAGGAAGATGGAATGAAAAAAATAATTGTATTCTTTCTACTGGCTGTCGTAATCCTCATAGTTGGCTGCAGTGTCGTTAACAATGTCTCGCCTGACAATCGAGTTACTATCATTGGTTCAGGTGACCTGATTTCTCGCCAGATTGACGTCTCAGGTTTTAACCGGATTGAAACGGGTTTCGCTTTCAATGTCACCGTCCAACAAGGCGAGGGATTCAGTGTGGTCGCTGTGGTTGACGATAACCTGGTCGAGTACCTGTATGTGGAAGCATCAGGTGGTACGCTGTACATCGGCTTGAAACCTGGCTATGCTTACGATATCCCTCGAGCCACCATGCAAGCGCAGGTGACCATGCCGCAATTGGTTGGCCTTCAATTAAGTGGCTCCAGCCATGCAACGCTTTCTGGTTTTGACACCATTCGGGATTTCTCAGCTGAATTAACCGGTTCCAGCTCATTGAATGGCGAGATTCAGGCCGAAAATGCGAACCTTAATGCATATGGAAGCACCTTTATCAAGTTGTCCGGCAAGGGCAAGAAATTGTCTGTCGATGTCTGTGGGTCCAATGCTGTTGACCTCCAGGAGTACGCTGTCAAAGATGCTGCTCTTCAGGTAGCATGCAACAGCATCGTGGCCGTAAATGTGGCCGGCAGACTGCAAGCAGATGCAGCTCAGTATGCACAGGTTTACTTTGCAGGTAAACCATCTGTCAGATCCTTAAATGTGCATGAAAATGCATTTGTTCAACCAAGATAACAACTAACTTGGCGACCTGTTTTTCGAAACAGGTCGCCCTATCATCAACCATATCTTAGGAGAGAATGCGATGTCTACATATCAAACTGTTACCACCACCCGAAATCTGCGTGAGTTCAGATTTCTTGAGCTGTGTGATCCTACCAATTGGGTTGATCTGATCATCACTTCAGGAGGTAAAGAAAGCATTACCATCACGGGACCTGCAAAAATCGTTTCCCGCATCGAGACGAAAGTCAAACAGGACACCCTGGTCATTTCGCTGGGCGGGGGTCTCATCGATAAAATCCTTGACGCCCTAACTACCAGCCTGACCAGAAGTAAAGTGAGCTACCATTTGACTGTCCGTCGGTTGGATGAAATCGATTTATGCGGGCTGATCCGGGTTGATACCTCAGGTATCGAGACTGCAAAGCCAATAATCAGACGGCTTGGCCCCCCGCCTTTCCCTATGCGCACCCCCCTTCCTTTCAGGTGACTCGCCTCTTATTGGTATGGATGGTCCATAACCGTGGACTTTCTTAAGTCATTGCAGGAGCATATCCTGAATTGTCCATTGGGAATCTGAAATATCCTTGACAACGTGAGTACATGGTAGTACAATATTATGTAATCACGCGGCATCACACTTTAACGGAATCAGTTAATTTCACCGCATGAAGATTCCGAAAGATAGATTTCATTTCCAATTGGATACAAAATGAAGGAGGAGAAATGAGCACAATGGAAGATGCCCTTAGGTTGATTATTGCCAAATCGCCCGCTGCTGCCGGCCAGGCGATGAAGACCCTCCACGCGGTGAGCGTCAAATCCCCCCTGCTCCAACACCGCTACAATGCCACCCTGGATATGGCTCTCAGTGATCCCCAGGCAGCTTTCACCTCAGAAGAGCGTGCCTTACTGGCTCAATTCGCTGCCGTGGGAGAGAAGATTCGTGAAACGCGGCTGCAAGTTCGCCTGACGATATCTGAAAAACTTTACCTTCGGCAACTTGCCACCGAACGTAATATGACCCTCTCCGATTACGTCAGAGAGCAATTGGGTCTCTAAGTTGCTCCCCTCGCCCTTACCCCCATCCTCGCCATCGCAGTCGCTCAAGCCGCCGTCCCCGGCGGCGCAATCCTGTCTCATCTACCTACAAGATCAGAATTAATTCCTTCGCCTTTCGCACCGAGATTAATTTTTAACTTCATTGACAGGATGTTCTGTTTTGGAAGCGGATCTAATCGCCCGGCGGTGGTGATGGAATCGCACCCAACTGACGCATCAACCCCAAATAATCTTGCAGGAACCAGCGTTCTGCAATCTTCCCGTCCTTGACGCGCTCGATCGATACCGCGCTGACTGCAACCTGCTTGCCGGTTGGGGCTATACCCTGAAACTCACCAGTGTGGGTGCCCCGCCATGTTAAGCGCGATGTGACCAGGTCGCCCTCAGCGATCTGCTGTTCGATAACGACATGGAGATCTCTGAAAGCCGCGTTGAACACGCTGATTCGCTGCATGAGTGTTTCTCGATCTACCGGCTTTGGCGCACCAGGTCCGTGAGCCTCGTAGTCACCTGCCACAAGTTCTCTGATCGTTTCCTGGTCGTTCTTTTCAAAGGCTTCAATAAAACGGCGTATAATCGCCTTATTTTCTTCGTCCATCGTAGCCGAACCTTCCTTTGGCTTTTCTATTCGTTATGATTTGATCCTGCCGCCCTTCAAGACATGTTCGCTAAAAACAATTCTACTCGCCGCCTCCAGGAAACCTTTCAACGGCTTCCTGGATTTCACTTCGATGCTCTTCATCGTGTTCGCACATGTACTTCACCAACTGGGTGACATCCCCTCTTTCATCACCCCACGGATACAGCATCTCACCAGTTAATTGTTCCGCTGACAATTCTTCAATTGCTGCTTTGAAGTCCTCCCTGGCCTGCTCCCATTCGTTGAAAACACCCTCGGCGGTTAACTCCCGCATTTCAAGTGCAGCTCGATCGTTATAGACATCCTCGTCAAAATTGGGGATGGAATATTCTCTCCCCTGCTTGAACGCGCGAATTGACCTTACCACCTCGCGGTCCCAGATCGCGATATGCCCGATGACATCCCTGATCTGCCACTCGCCATCTTCATACACAGGCGTTTCTAGATCAACCCCCTTTATAGTCGCAAGTATCTCAGCATGCGTCTTGTCTAACATGTCCAACAGGTAATTTGTATCTTCGTTGGTCACTTGGCCCTCTCCTTTAATTATTAGTTTGTTGATCGATCAGCGACATCAATCAAAACATCTCCTTCCCGATTAGCTTCTGGTGCCAATCAATTATAGCCCACCATACCTCTCCCTGATTTCCATTACAACTCTCCGTACTCGCCCGTTGAAAGCCTATCCCCGTCTCATGTAGTGGTTTTCCATCTCCTCAACCCCCACTCGAGAGCCAGATAAGATACCTTTCCAGGCTCGTGTGATTCTGGTTAATTTGCCATATGCTATATACAAATCTATTCAGCCACTGTAAAGGAGTTATCAAATGACGGATGAAATCCAAGAAGCTTCAGTAACCTATTTATCAACTGAAAGGGGATTTGAGTACCGTACAAAACTAGAGCTATTCGGCTGGCCTCTGGTTCACATAACCCGTGGTTATAACCCACTGACAGGAAAGCGGCGAGTGTCGAAGGGTGTTATCGCAATTGGTGAAATTGCTGTTGGCGGCCTGGCACTCGGTGGATTCGCATTAGGTGGTATTGCTGTTGGCGGTATGGGAGTTGGTGTAATCGCATTGGGTGGTCTGGCAGTAGGCGCTATTGCAGCCGGTGGGATTGCCTTTGGGCTGGCAGCAGCGGCTGGTGGTTTGGCCTATTCCCTTTCGTATGCGATCGGCGCGTTGGCATATGCACCGCATACAATCAGTCCAATGAATGAAGACGCAGAGTTAATGAACTTGCTGAAACGGTTCGGGGCCTGGATCAGCCAAATCAGGTGATCACTGTGTGAAATGGAGTTTACCAATGATTAACGAAACTGCTATACCCACTCGCGAAGGGACTAAAAGGTCATCTTATAAGAGCAAATCAGTAATTCTGCTGGAAATCCTGGCTGCTTTCCTGCCAATCCTAGTTCTTGGTGGCATCGGCACCTGGTTGGGGACCGACACATTTCTCGGCGGCATGATCGTCACCCTGGGTTATGCGCTCAGCATCCTGGTAGCCACGTTCGTGCTAAAATCTCGCGGCAAGGGTTGGCAGGATATTGGCTTAGCGCAGCCGGGTAGCTGGCCTCGCACAGTGCTGCTCGGTATAGGGGCACTGGCTGCCCTGTTCATCATGACCATTGCCCTTCAAATTGTCGCCCTCAACCTGCCGTGGATTGAGGTTCCGCCTATCGACCAAAGCCGCTTCAATCCGCTTGAAGGGGATCTGGTTGTGTTCTTGCTGCTTGTGGTACTCGCCTGGACGACGATCGCTTTTGGCGAGGAGATGTTTTACCGGGCCTTCCTGATCACCCAGCTCGGGGATGTATTTCAGAAGTCTAAGTTAGGAACGGCCTTAGCCCTGATCGCTAGTTCGATCATCTTCGGCTTTGTTCACTTTGTCGAGGGACCTTTAGGGGTAGCAAATACCTTCTTCATGGGTCTAATATTTGGGGCGATCTATCTGCGAACCGGCCGCAACCTGTGGGTGACGATCATCGCTCATGGTCTGGCAAACACAATCCGCTTCTACTTCCTGTTCATTGGGGCAGCATGAAGGACTTTACTCCCACCACTTTTTCCACTCAGATAAAATCGGCTTCCTTTTCTGAATTCATTTCAAAACAGGCGGCCGGTTTTTCCCCAGGCGCTTGCTTCAAATTATAATAAACCCATGAGCAACCCCACTTCTCAAACCAATCGCTTCCAGCAGCTGCGCTGGAAACTGACCCTGACTTACACCGGTGTGACCATCGCCGCGCTGCTGACCGTGGAACTCATTCTGCTCAGCCTTCTAGGGGTTGGTGTCGTTGTCCTCACCAACAGTGGCTTTTTACCAGCCCTGCTCATCGAAACTGCTTCTGCTGACTATGACCCGGTGCTGGGATCTTATCTTGCTCAAAATCCTCCCGATCAAGATGGCATCGCCCGTTGGTTGCTGCGAGTTGGATCTGCCTCGAGTGTCACATTACCCCTCACTTTCGAAGCCACCGACGAGATGCTGGTGGTTAGAAAAGACGGCATACTGCTTGGCGTTAAACCACCTGACTTACTGGACGGCGAGATGATCGGTCAAAAACTCGCCGGGAATGTAATCCCTGGTATTGAAGAACCACTGCAAGCTGCCCTGTCTGGAGCACAGGATCCTGAAAGTTTATTCACCCTGGTCGAATCTGACCGCAAAGTCCTCCTGGCCATCCCAATCTGGGATGAGACCCGGGCACAAGTACTCGGGGCGCTGGTTGCCATCGGAGAGAGGCCAACACTCATGTCTCAATTCTCTGACGTGCTGCCGGTTCTGGGTATCAGCTTCTTATTCTTCACCATCGTCGCCGGTCTGGCCGGTACAGTATATGGTTATCTGGCTGCACGAGGACCCGTACAGAGATTAAACCAGCTCTCTGATGCAAGCCTGGCATGGAGTCAGGGTGATTTCACCGTGACGGTTGATGATCCCTCCAGGGACGAGCTGGGACAATTAGCCCATCGTCTCAACGACATGTCCGAACAATTGCAGGGTTTGTTGGAGACACGCCGTGAATTGGCTGTAGTGGAGGAGCGCAATCGGCTGGCGCGCGACCTGCACGATAGCGCCAAACAGCAGGCCTTTGCTGCCGCCGCCCAAATCAGCGCAGCCCACAAATTGATTAAGAGCGACCCGGACGCAGCTGATCTTCACCTCCAGGAAGCCGAGCATATCACTAAGGACTTACGCCGAGAATTGACCAACCTGATTCAGCAGCTTCGCCCGGCCGCCCTCGAAAGCAAAGGATTAGCAGCCGCGCTTGGCGATTATGCTGAAGATTGGTCTCGCCAGAACGGGATTGCGGCAGAAGTGCACATGCAGCACCAGCGATCCCTGCCCCTTGAGATCGAACAGTCGCTGTTCCGCATTGTGCAGGAAGCATTAGCCAACGTCGCCCGCCATAGTGGTGCTCAAAGCGTAGAGATAAACTTGGTCTACGCCAAAGACATTGTTACTTGTTCGATCCATGATGACGGAGGTGGATTTGATCCGGATGAGAACCGAAAAGGGGTAGGCTTACGCTCGATGGCTGAACGTGCAGCTGCATTGGCGGGGAAACTGACCATTAAGAGCCATCCAGGTGACGGAACTTCGGTCTTAGTCGCTATCCCCATTGATGGTTCAGCGGATTCAGATTTGGAGGCTGTTCATGAGTGATCAGATCACCGTCTTGCTCGTCGATGATCATAAAGTTGTTCGCCAGGGTGTGCGCGCCTTTTTAGAGGCCCACGATGAGTTCGTGGTAGTAGGCGAAGCTGCCTCAGGCACGGAAGCCGTCAAATTATCCGGGGAACATATCCCGGACGTCGTCCTGATGGATCTGATCATGCCGGAGATGGATGGCGTGGAAGCCACGCGCCAGGTGAAGAACATCAGCCCACGCACAAATATTGTCGTCCTCACTTCCTACCACGATGATGAGCATATCTTCCCGGCCATGGAAGCGGGAGCCACCTCTTACATCCTCAAAGACGTTGATTTGGATGAATTAGCCGAAGCGATTCGACGCGCAGCACGCGCTGAGGTTACCCTCCACCCACAAGTGGCCGCCCGCATCCTCCAGGAACTGCACGGCAGCCGGGCTGAAGAGGTCAATCCCTTCACCGAGCTGACCAAGCGCGAGATGGAGATCCTCAAGCTGATCGCCAATGGCATGAGCAACGCCGAAATTTCACAGCAGTTGGTGATCAGCGATCACACCGTCAAAGGACATGTCAGCAACATCT
>Ga0209742_10000525_pt1 | contig 20173 bp, 13 predicted proteins | sample DeeMarSeWOR38_10_FD_187462 | JGI IMG/M metagenome (GOLD analysis project Ga0209742, IMG submission 187462) | Marine sediment microbial communities from White Oak River estuary, North Carolina - WOR-3-8_10 (SPAdes) (version 2) | ecosystem: Environmental > Aquatic > Marine > Intertidal zone >... | reverse complement strand
CCCAGGGATAGATCCAAATCCCCTAACGTCAGGGACGATATGTGAATTAGGCGGTGGATTTTGGTTTCTGTATCTGTGTTTTACGCCCAAGGATGAGAGGGTTCAAGATAGCGTATATTTTAGTAAGACTACATCTTGCATTTATTGATTAGTTAGCCTAAACCGCTGATGGCGTTGTTTTGAGTTAAAGGGTTCTGACCAGCGTTTTTTTTTAAGATTTTACTAAATAAATTCTTAATTAACAACAAATCTTTATTTTTTTAAAGGGTCTCGATTAATTGAGCACCTAATTTTATAAACATATTACTGCGGCACCACCAATTCCGTTGGGAAGTACAAAAAAAGTGCAACCAGGCTGCCCATATTCATAAGCGCCTATATCGACGGATGGACCAGAAATCCTTAGTTTACCGTCAAGGGCTTTTACCGGTAAAGATGGTGCAAAATTATCACCCATATCAATGACTGGGGAATCAACAGTAAGATGATAATCAACTGCTGATACAAACAAGGGATCGACATTATTCAGGTTGTTTGCCATATTTCCGGTAGCATTTAAAATACTGAATCCTGTTGTCGGGGTGTTGTCAAAATCATTATTATAAATGTTCACCACTATGCCTGGATTATCGTTGAATATATCGATATCAGCGCCATCCCCAGCAGGGCCAATGAACCCGTTCCCATAAATTATATTATTATAGATATTCAATATTGATGCCGGATCATCCATATATACGCTGATGCCCCCGCCTGCTAAACCGGTAAGGAAATTCCCGGTAATGGTATTATTTGTAAGAGTGACATTACCACCTGAAGCTGGTGCGTTCACCAATAAATTTTCAATTTGAAGACCGCCACCGGTGCCATCAAGAGATTCGTTTCCGGCTATGACATTATTTACCAGGATCAGATTTTTAGCACCGTTGTTGATAAAGAGCCCGCCACTGTCTGCTTCAGCAGTATTGTTGAGTATCTGACTGCGTGCGATAATAATCTCCCCCCCAGCAGCCCCATAATTATCTATAAAAATTCCTCCCGGTCCAGGTAAAGCTGCTGAAGCTCCAACTGTACCGTTGGTTTGCACTAAAGATCTGGTAATATTTACATCTATACCGCCATCTGTGCCATAATCTGAAATAGCAATTCCAGAGCCAAACCATTCTTCTGTGGTATTTAGTTCTATTATAACACTTGAAATATCAATGGTCGCAGTTGCTTCTGCTGTTGCTGAAAGACCATGAGCAATACTTAAACCTCCACCATCATATATTGAACTGCCGTTCCTGATGGATAGATTTGAGATGGAAAAAGTTATCGGAGTATTAACATCGTTGTCCAGAATAACCAAAAGAACACCGCCACCATCTAAAGCAGCCTGGGTTGCTCCGCCTTCGAGGTTTGTAAGTCCTGGAGAATTTATTGTCTGGACGGTACAATCTCCATTCCAGCCACCGCTGATTGTCAGAGAACGGCTCGTCTCGATATTGAAATGGATGTCAGCAGGAATTGCATAGGTGCCACTCACAAGCATTATATTATTATCACCAGCAATTGCAGTGGTAAGTGCGGCCTGGAAGCCTGCTGCGCTGTTCACACATGCAGCATTAGATTGTAATGCAAATAGAAAGACGCCCAGAGTCGTAAATAAGATCGGATAGATAAATTTTTTCATAACAACCCCCTTTTAAAAAATAACTGTTGTGTCAGGATCAACCTGGTATCCCGGCAGAATGTCTGGTCTGTATATATTTTGTATTTATCGGCTTTTAACCCGTCCTCTCTTATTTAACGAATTGGGTACCGCAGCAGGAGCCGGGCTGGTCTCAACCCTGTTAACCCGCACGGTAGCTTCGTTGGAAGTTATGCCGAAATTATCATTAACCGTGTATCGGAAGTAATCAGGACCTCCTCCTCCTGCCGGCGTATAGGTAATGGTCCCATTGCCATTATTAATGACAGTGCCACCCCGTGCCGTAGTTGCTGATGAAAGAACCACGGTATCAGGATCAATGAAGCCGCCGGAATTTGGATCAATATCATTGGCAATGATAGCTGCAATATCAATTGTTGAAGCTATATTCCTCGATACGGTAAAGAAATCGTTACTGGCAACCGGTAAGGAAAGAATATTAATGGTGACCAAAGCAGGTCCGCTTTTATAGCTATCGTTGCTGGCATAGTACTGGAATGTTTCAACAGTACCCGCCACACCGACCGGTGTGTATGTGAAGGAGCCGTCTGTATTCAGGGTCAACGCACCCGGGGGTGCCGGACCTGTCTGGTATGCTGTAAGGCCTGTGCCGGTGTCATTATCGAGTACACCGGGAGCAGCGACGGTCAAAACAGTTCCTTCACCTACGTAATACGTGTCAGGGGTGGCCACCGGCAGAACAATTGTCGGTGTCACGATATAGGTAAGCATGCCTCCGTTAACAGTCATATCAGCCAGATACAGGCTCCGGTCATAGAGAGCATACCTGCCCTCTGAGCCCACATTGACAATGGCATCCATGGTCTTGGCCGCAGTCAGCTCAATCTGGTAACTGTCAAGTGCGTATGGCAGGATATTGCCGTCCTCGGCAATAACACTCATATACAAGTTCTGCAAGGTCGGCACATAGGTCCGCAAACCTGCATTGACAAACCGCAGCAGGACATTATCTCCTGTAGTAACCGCTATAGTCGAGGTATTCGGATAGGTTTCGCCGTTTATCAGAAAATATTTGGGCTGATAATTGTTGATCCTGGCACCTACCCCAGCGTTATTCAGAACCGGATCAATCTCGCTGTAAACCAGGATTTCTTCCTGTGTTATTGGAGGAGGAGGAGGATAATTGCCACCAGCATCTAGAACCACGAGAGCGCCATAAAGACCTTTCGGTACCTGCTTGGCAACAAAGGTGCCGCTCTGATACAGGTAGGTCCCCTCCTTGGGAATGGGATTGTCCCAGGTATAGGTGCCTGTTCCACCTGGAGCGACCACATTGTCAAACGAGCTGACCCGGGTACGTCCCTGGCCATCGGTAAAATTCACCGGCACAGTCGTTTTAACCTGCCCGGGAATAAAAATTGAGACGTCCTCGCTCAAACAGTTCCGCAGGTTAATAATAAGGTTGTCATTATTGGGGACAGTAATTACCGGGCCTACATCCCAGGCAACTGGTGCACCAGGGCAGGTATAGCTGGCTGCTGTATCAGGAGCCGTGTCCACATAGGCCCACATAGAAACCGGCCCGGAACCGTCCGGAGGCGTCCATGTCGCTTCCACAGCCGCTAACTCAACGGTCAACGCAAAGGAGGTGCCTACCGACAGAACAATTGCCAGTAACGCCAGAAAGGGAATTTTCACTATCTTTTTCATGTTCTTGCAGTTCATATTCTTTCTCTCCTTTCCTTATGGGGTCGCTGTACCTGAATCGATCGGTGTTCCAGGCGGTTCAACAACCATCATGCTCAGCATGCCGCCCGGGAAAATATCAAAGTTTGTCAGCTCCTTTTCAGCATGTGAGTGCCACATGAAGAAGAAACCACCGTAGGGATTCAGACCTCCCTCACCGGGTGGCAGAGGCGCCACATCGCCCATGAAGGGGCTGCCTGACCACCAGCCGCCAAAGGCCAGATCCTGGGTCTGGGGCAGAGCTACCGGAAGCGGCTTGCCGTGATCAGGGCAATATTCATTCGTTGTTGCATCAAAACCGGCAGAGGCTGGGTTAGGGTCATTGACAGAAACGCCATTACATGAATGTTCATATGCTCCACCGGTGCCGTATATATCCCAGCCCAGTTGTTCCCCGGTCCATTGGAAGATTGCGTCAACGGTCTGGCCCGGTACCGACAGGGTGGTGAACTTGCCGCGCTGCAGGTCGGGAGAACCGGTATTCGTTGGTGCACTGGTCAACACCCTGCCATTATGGGCTATTTCGTAATAATGGTTTCCATGCAGATGAAGAGGGTGCTGATCCTGGTCACCGCCGATGATCCGTACCAGCAACCTCTGTCCCGGCGTCATTCGCGGTGTAATGTTATAAGGCTGATGCGGCAGATAACCAATGTATGCAGGGGCCAGGTCGTCAGGTGCGGCCCTGCCGTTGATGAACCAGTAAACAGCCAACCGTTCAGTCAGGTCGATCTGGTCAAAGTTGCCGAGACTGGCGAGCTGGTGGACAGCAGGATCCATGGAGGTGAGCAGGAAGAGATACTCGTGATCAAAATAGGTGTCTGCGTTGCTATAGGCTTGATCAGTCGCCCCGGCAGGTCTGACTATGATGGCCCCCACCAGCCCCATTTCCACCTGCAGCTCCATCTGGGTGCCGCTGTAATAGGTGTAGGTTCCCGGTTCGGTCGGAGTGAAGGTGTAGGTCACGGTCTCTGCCGGTGAGGTGCCGCAGGATTCACGCGTAAGCGTTCCAGGCCTGCCGCCTGTGGCTGTCACGGAATGTCCCGGGAACAGGATCGAGGTACACTGTCCGAAAGGCAGTTCACTGGTCAGAGTAATGGTTACTGCTACATCCTCAGCCAGGATCAGGGTGGGTCCCGGGTACTGGGGGAGACTTACCGGCCCGGATGCGGCCTGGTAACCCCAGAAATGGAGGGAACCCCCGTCCGGTATGCTGACCTCACCGGCTCCGGCAGTAAAGGCGAAGCTGGCCCCTGAAATGCCGTCGATCCAGGCCCTGGCAGAAACGCTGCCCGGACTTAACAGGAAGACCATGGCGCCCACCAAGGCTGCAAAAAACCCGGAGGTTTTCATTATTTTAAATAGCATCTTCATAACCTTCCTCCATATATTGTTATTGAATCCTTATCTCCGTCATCATGCCGCCGAAATCCTCGTCCAGGTTGCTCAGATACTGCAGGTTGGCTGCATACAGGTAGTAGGTGCCTACGGGGATGCCTGTTGTATCTAGAATGACGTCCGCTGCCATACCCCCGGACAAAGTAACCGAATTGGTGGTGTAGTGAAGAACCTCATCTGTTGTGCTTCTCAACTCCTTGGCGTCTATACCGACGACTGTCATGGGGATCGACGGGCTGATCAGCGTATGGGCCACAGTAATATTAAGGTTGGAGAGCCGCAGCAGAATGCGATCTCCCTGGGCAGCAATGATGAGTGAATCCTCGACCTGCGAATCCACTGCAGGACCATTCAGGTCAGATCCGTCATCCGGATCCAGAGGCTGATCAATGGAGCCGACAGTGACAGTATCCGGGTAACCCCGACCGTTTATCATGGGATAGCGGTCCCACATCATGGCAAAGGGCAGGGGCTGCACGGTCCAGCTGGCATCATGAAAATCCGGGTCAAAGCCGCCGAGCTGGATAGGATATTCCAGGTCATAGGCTGTGGAACCATCACCATCATTATACGCATACCCGCATGGGCCAGCAAGCTGGTTTCCCGGGGCATCACACTCGGCCAAGTCCCCGGCCGGAACTCCAGGGGCACCGGTCCAGCTTTGTGCAGCCCGGACATAAAGGTTGCCGAGCATGCCCATCTGCATGTGCTCAGTTGCCTCCACATGGCAGTGATACATATAAGTACCGGGTTCAACCAGGTTGTAATAATAGGTCAGGGTAGCACCCATGTTGATGGAGATGCCGCTTTCCGGCAGACCGTCAAATACCGTGGAAGACTGCGGGAAGCCATGAAAATGTACGGTATGCGGGTCAAAAAGGTCCGGCCTGATTAGCATGCCGACATTGGTGAGTGATAAATAAAACTCATCACCCTGGTTCACTGCAATGGCAGGTGCAGGCCAGGCCGCAGCAAGTATACCCTCCTGCATGACGTCAGCTTCTGGGATACCGGTAAGATTGGAAAAACCGAACATATACTGGGGCCTTCCGCTGTCGTCCGCCATTCTGGCGAAACCGTCTCCACCACCCAGGTGCATACAGGTCACACCCAGTGTCGCCTGTGTTTCAGGCTCATTATATAAAGGAGGCACAGTATCATTTATATCTTCACAGTCCCCATCACCGTTGAAATCACACGGACACTGGATATCCACAGCTGCTTCTGATGACAGAACCGAAACAAACAGCAGCAAAACCATCAGAAACAGGATGTGGTACGTTTTATTCATCTTCATAATATTCACCCCTTGTTTATTTCCACACCGGCTCAAGCCCGGCAGTGTTTCTCGTTTCACTGTTCTACCTCGTCCGTTTCGATTTCTGGCGTCCACGTTTTGTGCCATTTGTCGAATGAATCATCGCAGGCGCTGCCGAAAATGTTTCATCTGCACCGATATCAGGAGAGACGGTCCGATTATCGCCGTCGATATCTGTCACAGGAGTAGTTGAAGCACCTGCATCCTGCGCAGAGGAACCCGACAGAATATGATAGTCGCCAAACAGAGTACCGGGATCACCGTTATTAGGGGTTGCATCGTTGTATAATCCCAGCGGGTTATATTTGGGCCGGATGAAGTTGCCTCCTTCGTCACCAGCCGCAGGGACCTGGATTGCCAGTGAGGTGTTGCCGACGTTGAAATATTCGGCAATAAACAGCGTGCTTGGATCAGATGGACCTGTCCAGCCACCTGGTGTGAGCAGGTTGCTGGTACCAGTGATCACATCCGGTGATCCCACAACACCCACATCATTGAAAACAACCGTATTGCCGGTGGGGCACGCAAGTATATTGTCGAGGTCCGGGCACAATCCGGCGGCTAAAGTGTCAATGAAGTAATAGAACTGTCGGTTCTGCCAGATGATATTGTCACTATAGGTAAAGGGAGTGGAGTATGTACCAATGTCAGCACCTGTAGCTACCAGGGGCTCGCTGTGGAGCCGGCTTACCAGTCCGGCACCGGGTTGAGGCGTGGACTGATTAGGATTACCGGGCCCAAATGCTTCACCTGCTATGGCAATGCTGTCATTGTTGGCAATGGTGTTGTGGACAAGGTTGACCTTTACCGCATCCTGTAACGAGATTCCGCCGCCGGCAAGGCCGGCCAGGTTGTTGACAATCATATTGTTCATTATGTCAACGTTATACCACAGGTTCGGGTCAGCAGGATTTGCATCTACATCAGCACCATTGGTAAAAGCAAGCCGAATACCGCCGCCGTCACCTGCTCCAGCAGAATTTCCCTGAATCAGGTTGGAGAGAATCTGAACATTTCCGGTGCCAGATGTTACGTTACCGACCAAGGGCACTGTTCCGGTGATAAAGATACCGCCGCCGGAAACAGTCTGGCCCTGGAAAAAGCTTTCGTTAAAAATTATGGTGTTATCTTCAATCAATCCATTGTTGTTCAAGCCGACATGTCCTATACCACCACCGTCTCTTTGCGAGAAGTTGCCGCACACCCAGTTTTGGGTGATCTGGTAGTCATCCGAGCCGTTGCACATGGATATGCCGCCACCGGCGCCGTCAAGGCCACCGTTAAATATGACCTGGTTATAATTGATCGACACGAAATCATTACTGCTGTCTGCATAGTCACCCGTACCGTCAGCGTCAACTAATTGGGGATGGCCGACCCTGATGCCGCCGCCAAAAGTACCTCTATTGAGGCTGATACGGTTGTTGCTTATATCAAGGTAATCACCATAGCCGTTGACCACTATACCGCCGCCATTACCAGAGTTAAAGACAGTAAAGCCGTCAATACGGGCACCCCGGTTATCTCGCCAGCTGCTCATCGAGCGGCCTGTCATGTTCTGATAGTCAAAAGCACTATTACCAGCTGCATTGGCCAGCACAAAGATACCAGCTCCCTCTTCATCGGCGAAGCCTGTTGCTGTGAAGCCCGGCAACTGGCCAGGCACCAGATCAAAACTGCCGGCGGTATATAAGGTATCAATCTTGTCCCGCCAGGTCTGTAGTTTCTCAGTCGGGATTTGAACAGCATTGATAGCAGTAGATCCAGCACCCCAGCCCTGAAGCTGGACCGGTTTCCACATTATAACCATCTCGTTATATTGGCCAGGTGCGACCAGGATCAGGTCGTTGGTTCCCGCCGCATCAATAGCTGCCTGGATGGAGCCGCCAGGGGCAACGGTTGTGACCGCACTGCCGGGCCGCAGACCTACCTGGATTGTAACACCGGTCCTGGTTGACTCACCGTTGGCATTGGTAACAAGCAACTGGCGACCGCCGACTGCGCTGACCGGTGTATTGGCCGGCGCTGTTGCTGTTATTGTTGTATCAGTCCAGGTGACAATGTTCAGGGGAATATCTCCAAGAGACACAGTTCCTTCCGTGGCTCCGAAGCCATAATTTCTATTTACTGTTGCATTGACAGTGTCTGCACCATCAGGACAGGGACCGGCTGCAGGATCACAGTAGTTCGGATTCGTTACCGGAACTGTTCCCATGGAGGTGATAATGATCTCTTGATCACCGCGAATACGCCGCTTGCCATCATAGCCGGATGTCGGTATATACGGCCCACCTCCAACGCCATTGTTCTGGACATTGGCGCTAAAAATTCGCGGAGAACCATCAGGATATTCGCAATCCGGCTGGAACTGGGCCGGACCGGCAAAAGCCGCTATCGGCACAACCGGGGTATCAAGATAGGTTGTTACACCGGGCATGAACTGTAGGGTGTAGCAGAAGGTGCTGTACTGCTGGTTCCAATTCGGATTCGGATTGTTCAGATCGTCACCGGGATCGTTCATACAGACGGTAAGCATGTTAGGTGACATACCGCTTGGGGCCGGCAGATTGGTTGTTATTGTTGAAGGCGCCAGGAAATTATAACGCCCAAACTGATCGGACAGTGTTAGGCCTAAAAGCCTGCCTGTCCAGTCACGTATACCGATCGGCAAAAATCCCAGGGGAAACTTTTCGCCAAACCATGGCGAATTGGGATTTGTCTCGTTCTGGAGGTCATCAAGTACGGAACCAACGCCGTGGGCTGCAATCGGCACCTCGGTGAACAGGAAGAAATCAGCAGCCGCATTCGCACCTGTTGAAAGTGCTACCAGCTTCTTGTCACAGAGCGATCTGGCTGTGCCGGCAAAAGGTGCCGGAATTTCTTCATCAGGGAAAAGAGTCAGGAAAGCGGGAACTGTATGAAGGTCGCCGACACAGGCAGGCGGCAGCAGAGCCGGAGCCGGCACATACTCGTCACCAAAGTCAACGTTTTTATCTTCAGGTTTCAGAATTTCATACCCGGGAGGAGCTATGACCTCAACTACATAATTGCCAACCGGCATGGGGCTGAAAAATGAAGTACAGCTGCCGTCGGTCGGGTTCATGCCACCGGTATCCATGCAGATGGAGTCAAAGGCATATCCCCCGTCAAAAACAGCGGGCCGAGCCTGATTGAAAACTCTCAAGCCGTCGAAGCAGTCTGTTTCATACATGGTGGTGCCATCAGGGCTCCAGGAAAAAGGCCCGGTACCGTTGTTGCCCCACTTGCAGCCGGTGGGGATAGAATCGTCCCAGCTGTCTGTAACGGTTCTATTAAGCAGGATGTCATCAGCCGTATTGGGTAACCTGTCAGGGCCAAGACCATAGAGGTTGACGGTCACTCCGGGTATGCCTGGTTCCCATACCTCGGCGCCTGCCAGTTCCGGATCATTCTCGGCCCTGGTTACGGCATAGAAGACAATACCTGAAATGCCGCCATTAGCAACAAGGCTGCAGGTTTCAGTTAGACCAATTCCAGCGCAATCCGCATCGGTTGTACATTCGGTTACTCCATCCTCACACAGGTCAGGATAGTGGCGCTTGCCCCAGAGAAAAGCGTTGGTCTGGCCGGCAAACCCCTGCCACCCCTGGGTCAGTGTCGGTCCATGCTCTACACGATAATCGGGTCCTTCATTGCAGATATCCGTAGCAGGATCACCCGGAACGCCTGGAGTACCAATGTTACATTCCGGATCAGGCGGGTTTTCCTGGTCCTGCGGGTACAAAGCCCGGCCAAAGGTCAGGTCATTGTCATCTAATGGTGCAGGTCCAGGCGTATTTGCCGGGATCGGGCCACCGCCGTTATCCACAACCACTGTAACACCTGTTGCCTGTTGCCGGGCAAAATCGATCTCAGCAACCTGCCAGTTAAAAAATGGGAAGATCTGGTCAAAAGTAAAAGCACCAGCACCATCAGAGACATTTCCCTGGTAGACAGTACCGTCCCGCCAGCGCAGATTGAAGGCAGACTCCAGGGCACTCGGCGTTTCAGTATCATCCCAGATGCCGTTGGCATTGAGGTCATCGAACACCCGGTGCTCCTGGCGATGAAACCACTGCAAGACCGGGACCTCGCCAAGATTACAGTCGGCAAGGGTATTGCAGGCGCCTGCGGTGATCGTAACGCCAAAGAAGGCGATGATGATATCCAGGTTGTTGTCCCAGACTACAAGCTGGTAAGAGCCGTCCGGTACGTTCGGTATAGTAAAATTGCAGTTTTCATCGGTTGCCGCAGCGTAAATGCCGTTGCCGACGCCGCCAGCCATGTCATTGAGACCGACCCATGGAGTTGTATGACCGAAACAGGCACCGTTGTAAAAAGCTGTTTCCGGTGGCCGCGACATGTGCTGGTTGACGACGGTTCCTGTTATGGTGGTGGTACTCGGTGGATCCGTAACCGGGATATTATTCATCGGTTTGACAAAACCCATGAAAACATGAACCATCGCTGGACCAAACTCGGCAAAAAATGGCGGCTCGTTGGCTTTGACCCAGGCGTCGATTACCTTGGTGCCCTCGATGGTGGTAGTTTGCTGCCAACCTGGGCCTACGGGTGGCACCGCCTGGATGCCGTACTTGCCGGGGGCAAGATTTTTGATGGTAATACGGCCGTCCGGGCCGGTTATCAAAGGTTGAAAACCTGTCACATTACCGGCTGCATCATAGGTCGTGCCCAGGGGATTACCGAAGGCATCCGTTGACTGGATACCGGCCGAAGCGCCATAGCGGCCGCCGGCATCTTCAAGAATGATGGTAAAGCCACTCATATCACCGCCATTGAGAGCTGAGTCCTCCTGGGGCACATCCGGTGCATTATTGATCGGGTTATTGTCTTCAAAAACCCAGACAGAGATCTGGGCAGTGGGGATAGGATGTTCGTTAACATAAACAGTTGCACCTGTGCCGGGCACATACACTGCACCACCGATGGATGCATTGTTTAGGCTCACGCTGCCGTTCCGGGGCACGACCGAGACATAGTATTTTTTAGTCGGATCAAATCCTCCGACGGGTAAGAGATCAGCAGCGCATGAATCATCAGGATTTGCCTGGACAACATCTTCGAATCCCACACAGCCTTTTGCCACAACAGGCATATAGCTCTGGTGAAAACCGACCGCCAGGATCTCACCGCCGGGGATAGCGTCCCAGGCCTGCTCCCAGTTGGGATCAAAGGTGTTTGGATCTGCAACCCCGCTGGGAAGGGTCTGCACATTATGAGACTTGTCTTCTTCAACCAGCCACCGATAGGCTGTAATGGGTGTTTCAGTTCCGTCAGGGGCAACACCGAGGACAGTCAGACCAGGCAGATTTGCGGCCTGAACCTGGACAGAAAAAACAATTGCCAGCATAAATGCCAGCAATAGATTCGTCCTGAGAATTGTTCCCCATGTTCGTGATAACTGTACTCTCATTCTCTTTCCTCCTTAGCAACTCTTAGATCGGTCCTGACCAAATTAACCCGGAGTTTTGAACATCAGGTCCAGATTCTACTAACGTTTTTCTGCTCCTGAAAATTCAAATAAATTCAATAGTTATTTAAAAAGTCAATGTAACTGCAAGTTATCCTCTATTCCATATTATATATATGATTTTCATCATCACGTTCCTGTTAATTTCTCATTACTGCCAAATTAATAATGATTATCAATAACATAGAAACTAATATACAAATTCATCCTTTTGGATGGGGGAATCTATGTAGTTTTTTTCAATAAAGACCCTATTTTTTATCTTTCATTCTTCTGTCAGGATGGTATGTCAGGTATTCCTTTTCATAAACTCTTCCTTGGGGGTCTCTTCTCCTGAGCTCCAGGGGATGTTTAAGTAAATTCTCATCAATTGCAGAGCTTTCAGCCGGTTTTTCGTTCAGCTTCTTATTTGATGCCAGTATTGTCTTCATCAATGCCAGAATTTCATTTCCGGTCCACGTTTCTTTGGAAATGATATGCGTGGCTCCCCTAAGAATCGCCTCTTTCCTGTATTCTTCAATGCCGTAGTCAGTAAAGAGTATTATGTGTACTTCAGGGTGATTCTCACGCAGACGATCAAGTATTTCCAGCTGATTTGTACCGGTGTAGATATTGACCCCCAGGATCAGGATATCGGGTTTGAAATCCTTTGATTCAGTCAAGCATTCTTGGCTGCTCAAAACCCATTTGATGTCTATATCAGGAAAGCGGGATTGGATAATTTGGAGCAATGCTTCCTTAAAATGCGCATTTTTTTCACAGAGAAGTAGTTTATACATTGCTATTGCTCCAAGCTGATATTGGCAATTTTTCCCATGACATGCGATCGGATTAAGAGTTATATTGAGAAGCTATTTTCTTCTCGGATTTTTATGGTATGTTATCCATTAATCTCAGCTTAGGATACACGGGGAGGGAAAATAGCATATGGAGAAAACACCCTATTTTTTAAACAAATAGTGAGTATTTTTCTGAGAATTGGTGATTAATTAATAATGTTGTATTTTTTTTGCTGCACAACATGCCCAGCTGCTGAAAAACTTAAAAAGAAACCCGGACAACATGGCGACAAAAAAAAGAATCATTATTGCAGAAGACCACACAATCCTGCGAGCAGGGCTACGGTCCCTGCTCGCAGCCAGAAATGATATTGAAATTGTTGGAGAAGCAGGCGATGGACGGGAGGCAGTCCGTATTGTTGATAAACATGTCCCTGATTTATTATTAATAGATCTTTCCATGCCAAAGTTAAACGGCATGGAAGCTATAAAAGAGATAAAAAGCAGGCACCCAGGGGTAAAAATTATTGTCCTTACGGTTCATAAAAGTGAGGAATACATTACTGCTTCGCTGATTGCCGGCGCTAACGGTTATATCCTGAAGGATGCCAGCCAGAATGAACTGATTCTGGCACTGGAATATGTTATGGCCGGGAAAACATTCCTCAGTCCCAGCATATCAGATAAGATGGTGGATATTTACCTGCAAAACTGGAACGAGGGTGAAACAAAATCTGTCCTGGGGAATCTCACTGCCCGTGAAAGGGAAGTATTGAAGCTTATTGCCGAAGGCAATACCAATAAAAAGATAGCCGATCATCTTTGCATCAGTATGAAGACTGTTGAAAAACATCGGGCCAACCTGATGCATAAGCTCGACCTGCGAAATACTGCTGCCCTGACTGCCTATGCTATTGATAAAGGGCTGGTTGAGCTGTAGTCACATTTTCTTTCCGGTTGAATACCGGTTTTGGTTCTTATTTCATATCAGGATGCCTGCTGCCTTTTGTCAACCGCCTGCAGCAAGTGCTTTTAAGGGCCAGACAATATGAATTTTGGTACCTACTCCGGGAGTTGACTGGATATTAAAAGTCCCGCCTGATAATTGGGCCCGTTCCTTCATGCTGGTGAGCCCCATCCCTTTATGCTTAGAAGGCCCGGATCGCAGCATTTCCAAATCAAAACCTACGCCATTGTCTTCAATCAGCAATGTAAGATTTTCGGCATTTTTCACAAGATGAATTCGTATAAAGTTTTTGCCGCTGTGTTTGGCTGCATTATTAAAGGCCTCCTGCATAATACGGTAAATAACGGTTTTCAAGGATTTTGGAATGTCCTCTTCCTCGACCTGAATCTCTTTTTCAATATATGTATCTTGGTAAATAGATACATATTCCCGGCAAAACCATGAAATTGTGGCAACCAGTCCCAGGTCATCAAGTGTAGACGGCCGCAGATCCATTATAATTCTCCTGACCTCATCTATGGACTGCCGGGTAAGAGGAATAATTTTTTCAAGCGTTTGCTGCGCTGTTGGATATGACTGCTCCTCAATTGCCATAATAGAATTTTCGACACTGAACTTTATGGCTGAGAGAGCCTGGCCGATGCTGTCATGAATATCACTGGCAATACGTTTTCTTTCGCGCTCTTCTGCTGATAGAAGCTGGGCCGAGAGGTTGCGCAGGTCTTCTTCTGATTTCCGCAGTTCCTTTTCAGCTATTTTTTTTCCTGTAATATTGGTTACGTTACCTAATATGCCAAATTTTTTATTATAATCGATAGCTGTGTTTCTTCCTGACAGATAGATGGTTTCGCCATTTTTTCGAACACCTCTGAGTTCAAATTCACCATCAATAGCTTTTATGGGTGTTGGTATTTTGCAAACAGTTTGAAAATTTTTCCTGTCATCCGGATGGATGAGATCAATCATGTTCATTTTGAGCAATTCCTCTCTTTCATAACCAAACATTTCGGCAAACTGCTTGTTTATGAAAATGATTTTCTCGCCCTCGCACATATAGACTCCTGTCAACAGGGCTTCGATCAGAGTGGAATATTTTATCTCTGTCTCTTTTAACTTTTCGGTGCTGACCTCATACCTTTTTGCAAGTTTTTTATGGGCATCAACCAAAGAGAGCTCAGCCTTTTTCAGTTCGGTAATATCTTTCGTAACTGCAAGCAGATGGGGATCGTTCTTGTATGACAGCAGCTTGGCTGACACCAAGGTGGTCAGGATTGTACCGTCCTTGCATCTGAATAGCGCTTCGAAATCATTTACCTGCGATTCTGCAAGGAGTTGATCAAAAAATTGAGCGCGCTTATTTAGATCCTTCCATATATTAATATCAAGAGCCGTTTTGTCGATCACCTCATTTTTTTTGTAGCCGGTCAATTCAAGAAATGTTCTGTTAACGAGAATGAACTTACCGTCACTCAGTCTGTTTAAATTAATGGGATCGGGAGTTGTATCGAAAATGGACCGGAACAGGCTTTCGCTTTCAATCAGGTCTTTCTCCATCCTTTTGCTTTCAGTAATATCTTCATATAGAGCGACGATCTCGCCGCTGGAAAGCTTGAATACATAATTTTTTCGCCAGCTCTTTAACTCTTGTCCGTCGTAGATGATAACCGGGTGATATTCTGGATTTCCTGATTTCCAGACACGTTGAAAAACATCAAGCAAGCCGTATTCTTTACAAGCCGGAAAAACATCGAGAATTCTCTTCCCTTCAAGATTGTTTAGTGTTTTAAGAAGATCCTTCCACTCAGTTGGCCTGTTGAATTCTATGATGATAAAATCCTCTCCACCATCAACAGCTTTATAAATCCCCCCTCCCGCCTCCATCATTTTGAAAATTTCCCGCAAACGCTTTTCAGAAGTTTTTATTTTCTCTTCCATTTGGCGGCGCTCGGAGATATCACGCATTATGCCGGTGAAAAAAACACTGCCATCGGTCTCCCATTTTGATATGGAAAGCTCCAGGGCAAGGTGTTCACCATTCTTCTTCAGCCCTTCAACTTCAATGTGATGACCGGCAAGCTTTGATACACCCGTCTCGGCAAACCTTGAAAATCCTTCCCTATGGGCATCCCAATATTTTTCCGGCACAATGCACCTGCAGGATTGGCCCACTATTTCATCAGCGCTGTAGCCGAAATAATTTTCAGCCGCCTTGTTCCAGAAGCAGATCTGCCCCTGATTATCCACCGTAATAATGGCGTCATTAGCGGTCTGCATGAGGACATTGAGATGGTTTGCATGTTGTTCCAGATCCTGCATGGTTTTGTTCTGCATCAGTCCGATTGCAGTCAGTTCGGCAAATGCTTTGATAACAAGGACATCATCGTTATGAAAGCCTTCGGGTTTATTGGCAAAGCCGAAAATACCCAAAGCCTTGTCATCTATTATAAGCGGTGCGAACAGGACATTATCGAGCCGGCCGTGCCCCTCTGGAAGATATTGCAGCCATTTACTCTGCTGGAAGTCATTCTCCCATACTACTTCACCGGAGGAATACGCTTCGGCCCTGAGGCCGCGAATCGGCATGGGTAAATCCGGGTCCAGGGCACATGGAAGGTCGCCCATATCCAGAAAAAGTAATTCGTTTTCGGTTTCATCCGGTGAGAGAAGAGCAACATATCCGGCAGTTGCGCCAATTAATTTTTTGCAGGTTAGGTAGACTGTATGTGCCGCAGACCTGAAATCACGGGATTTCAGAAATGCCCGGGCGCATTTATTCAAAGATTCAAGAATTAGCTGGTCACGATTCCTGGAATTCATTTTCATAATTTTCATGACTTAAAAGCAGGTGGATCGAGTAAAAATGGTCCCTGTCCATACTCATAATAACTCATCATAATCATGATGATATTTTCTGATTTTGTAAGAACCGCATTTTTATTCTGTCAACCTTTTGTACTCAGTCTCCAATCTGTTTTTATACACACTTTCGCACCTGTCAAGGCAACTCTGCTCGTAGCCGCAGTGTTCCTGGCATACTTCGTACTCTTTCAGGGTTTTACTTTTCAGACTTTCCCAGAGCTGCGCCTTCTCTTCAGGCACGGTATAGGAAGTTGTTTCTTTTGGAACATTTTTCTGGGTGCTGGTGCTGTTCTGAGCACTGCAACTTACGGCCGGAAAGAAACAGAAGAGGAGGAGGCCAATACACCATGTATTGGTTAGAATCGATATTTTTTTCATTGCAGGTCTCCTGTTAAGCAGAGGTTATTGATAATTCAATATGAAAAATAACTGAGGTTGCTGGTGAGAACGCTATAGGTCGAAATAAAAACAAAAATAATCATACAACTCATGGAAAAAATTATCCATGCTCTTTCAAGTTTATTGACTGTGATTTGCAGCGAGGGAATTTTCTTTAGCGGCTGGAATATCCCGGGCAGCAGACCGAGAAATACAGCGCAAAATAAACTTATGTAAAGTGGATAGCCGATAAAGGTGTACTCTTTCTGCATGATGTCAAAGGGGCAGTGATGGGTCGGGAGTTCATAAATGTACATGGATATGAACGAGACTACGGAAGCCAGGGCGACAAAGAGAAGAGCAGCATTAATAGCAGATAAAAAATATCTCAGAAAAGTTTTTTTTGAAAACAGGCAAAACAGAGAAACAATTAATACAAGAATAAAGTCTACATAAAAGAGGATCATTGCAGGCAATACCGGAAATCCGGCGATACTGCTTACCACACTGTCGCGTGAATCACTGAACAGCGAGCCGCAGCATGAGGTGATTATGTCAGGATCAAGACCCCAAAAATATTGGAACTGGAGAAATGAATCAAGAACAATAATTGGCAGCAGGAACAGCAATAAGAAGTATTTCAGCCTGACAAGCGGATAATCTTCGGCTTTCTGGTCAAGATAATTCAGGACAAGCCAGAATCCGGCCACAAAACAGACGCTGATTTTGGACAGCAGGGCGAACCAGCCCACCGGGTTAACATTCAAAGAACCAGTGGCACACATGGCGCCGACAAAGAGGTTGTGTATATCTTCCACGGTATAAATGAACAGCAGGGCGGAAATGATCTGGAACCCGAGCACATAATTCATGAGAGTAGAAATCAGATAGGTTCTCCGTTCCAGGGAAAGCTGAGAGGCGGAACTGCTTTGGAAATTCCACTGCCGAATCACTTTAATTCCAAGCAGGGAGGCATACAACATCATCAGTGTTACCAGAGCAGAACCGCAGACGAGCGCAAGAATTCCCGGGTGAAATATCACCTTAAAGCTCCTTTTCCAGCTGCCCGTCCCTTAATGCAATAGTTTTACCCACAAGACTATGTCCATAAATAAAGGGATCATGGGTGGCTATGACAACGGTTCTGCCCTCATGGCACAGCCCTGCAAGTATCTGCATGAATTCTGCTGCCAGCTTTTTATCGAGATGGGCCGTAGGTTCATCAGCTATAATAACGTGTGGATCGTTGATGAGGGCACGTGCGATTGCAACTCTCTGCTGCTCGCCGCCGGAAAGATTTTTCACCAGCAGTTTTTCTTTTCCGGCAATGGCCAGTTTATTCAAAATCGCCAATGCTCTCTTCTTCATTTCTACAGGCTTTATGTCAGTAGGGTAGAGCGGCAGCAGGATATTATCCAGAACACTCAAATTTCTGATCAGATGAAACTGCTGGAAGATAAAACCGAATTTTTTCCGCCGTATGTCTGTCAGAAATCTCTCTGGGAGTTTGACGACATCTTTGCCGTCAACCAGAACCCGGCCCTCGGTCGGCCGTGACATGCAGCCGATGGTACTCAGCAGGGAGGTTTTGCCGGAACCGCTTGGACCTTTGAGAACTGTCATCAATCCCCTGTCAATTTCTACAGATACATTTTGGAGGGCGGTCATTTCATCCGGTTTTCCGGAGTTGTAGACTTTTCTGAGATTTTCAGTCCTGATATATGCTTTTCCTGTCACATCAGCCTCGCATGATAGTATCTGGATCAGTTATTGCAGTTTTCCAGGCAGGTATTACGGTGCTCGCCACATAAGGTATTATGGTGAGAGAGCCGAGGGTAAAGACAAGATACGGATCAAGATACGGGGTGAGGTGAAAATCGGGAAAAACAACGGACCAGCCCTTGATGACCGGGGCCAGGAAAAACGAATGGAAGATAAATACATGAATAAAGCCCGCGATAGTTCCCAGCAGAAAAGATGTCAATGAAAGGATAAGGCCTTCCCAGAACTTGAGGGCCAGAACTTCCGAGGTATCCCAGCCGATTGCCTTGAGAATGCCGATTTCCTGTTTTTCGTCTGCACTGATCCCGGTTGCCTTGTCCCAGGCAAGGATGCAGAAGGCAATAAGGGCGGCGCTGAAAACGCTTAACATCATACCGCTGCGCCAATTGAACACCATTTCGTATGTTCGCACAAGTTCGGTTTTTGTTATGGGTCTGGAATCCGGCAGAAGTTTCTTTACTTTCGTGGCTACTGTCTGCAATTCATGTTTGTTGTAAACCTGAACTGCAACATCCGTGGCCTTTCCCGGGGGATATCCGAAGAAATCTATTACAGTTTCGTTGGGCAGAATAATCAGATCATTGGTTAGCAGGCTTGAATCAGCACTGAAAACTCCCACAACCTCATAGAGAACTCCGGTATTTCTGCTGTTGACCAGAATCAGTTCCCCGCCGGTCCCGGTTTTTTTAATTTCAGCAACCCCGGCACCGACCGCACACTCGGTGTTGCCTGCAGGCAATCTGCCTTCCAGCAGCTGCAGGGTTTCAGCATTTCCATCTGTTCCCTGCACCGTATAATTGGCCTCAGTAAGGGGATCATAATAATACCCCCAGTAACGCGGATTCACTTCACCAATACCAGGTATTTTTAATATTTTCTCTGCATAATCAAGCGGGATCAGATCATGGCGACCTCCCACTATTCTCTGTATAATCAGGTCCGGAGCGCTGCCAAGAACATATGCTGCTTCTCTTTTAAGTGAACCGGAGAAGAGCAGGATAGAGGCAAGTGCTGCTACAACGACTGTAAAGGCTGTTATTATCGCCATGCTTTTATATTTTCTTCTGAACAAAGAAGTAATCGCATAGTCGATTATTTTCAGATGTTTTATCATCGCGGCTTTTCTCCCACAGTAAAAACCGGAGCAATCACGGAACCAGCAGGAAAATGCTCAAGGGAAGATGGAAATTCCTGAAAGGGTGAAAAAAAATCGGTTTGCGAAGGGTGCCTTGTATAACGTGCTTCTGACCAGATAGCAAAATCAGTCAGACGCAGATGGTAGACCAGTTCTTTTTCTGCATCCAGTTTCATAACCCAATTTGACTTTGGCACTGCATATGCAAGGAGGAAGAAACCGGAAAGCAGAAGGATTTCAGCAACCGTAAGCCCTATAAAAATTTTACTTTTAATCATCTGGAATTAAGAAAGGGAAGAAATATTTGCATCATTTCAACAGAAGATCAGTGGATGATCCAATTGCTTTTTCTGACCAGTTTCGGGTAAGGCCCCTTTGTCAGCTGGACAATATAGCAGCCTTTTGAAGCATAGCGCTGTCCGGAACCGAATGTTAAACGGGGATAGACGGCAATCGCGTAATCCTGGTCGATCATCATATCGAAACCCTCGAGGAAGTAATCACGGAAGAATTCGCTTCGCATATTTTTGACTGCACCTGGCAGCATCCAACCCAGAAAATATATCTTGGCCTGCATTTCCAGGTCTGTTATGGGAGTTTTCCTTGCCTGCAGCCAGCGGTTTACCACCAGTATCCTTCCTTCCATGG
>Ga0209742_10000521_pt1 | contig 20221 bp, 18 predicted proteins | sample DeeMarSeWOR38_10_FD_187462 | JGI IMG/M metagenome (GOLD analysis project Ga0209742, IMG submission 187462) | Marine sediment microbial communities from White Oak River estuary, North Carolina - WOR-3-8_10 (SPAdes) (version 2) | ecosystem: Environmental > Aquatic > Marine > Intertidal zone >... | reverse complement strand
AAAGGCCGCCCCGTGCGAGCGTGCAGATCTTCCAAATACCGAAGAAGGGCATCATGCGCATCAGCCGTTGAATTCATCCGCCGGAGATATTCATTCAGAGCACAATTGGGTTCAAATTCATCAGAGTCTTCGAAACGGACCTCGAATCGATATTTCGAATCAACGTCGCAGGGGTGGGGAGCATGGTTTTCGATAGAAATGATGTAGCTAAAAAACGGCTGGGCGGGGCTTAAACCCTTGGTCCGAAGAAAATCATTGACAACGTCACGGTCGGTCTGTTCCCAGCCTATACCGCGGCCAAGATCATTGCTGTCGTAGATTTCTTCAAAACCGTAGTGTTCGTAGGCCCGGCGCGCATTGTAGAAATTTCCCAAGTGCGGGAAAAAAGCACTAGTCACGTAACCACGCTCTTTCAGGTACGTTGTAATACTCTGGGTGACGAACGGCGAAATGGACGAGTGTGTATAGAAACCGGAATAGCCAAATAACCGAGTGTCGATTCCGACTATTGTTTCGAATTCGGCAATCCAAGTCCCTCCGCCGACAGAATTGACGAATAGCGATTCTTTTGCGGTCGTATATTTGTTTTCTCGGAAAAGCGAATTATTGATCTGACCTGTCAGACGGAAAGCCCACCCCGGATTGAAGGTAGATTCGGCGAGGAAAACGACGATATTCGGCCTAAGTTTCGTACCAGAATCGAACCTGAAGTACCGAAGCACGGCCTCTCGGATATCCCCCGCATCCGGCGGCGAAGTGGCATCCTGTTCGGCGTAGATATCTCCTGTCTTAAGCGATTCGACATGGTAGGAATAAGCTAAAAACGGAAAAACACCCACCCTCCTGTATAGCTCCGTGGTTCCGTAGGGATCCCAGATGTTTTCTTCGGCGCCCAGTCGTTCGTAGAGAGACTCCAGATAAACGCTGCATAGCAGTAGGATGAGGCCGAAGGCCGCCGTCCTGCCAATAAAGAGGGGTATGACCGAGCCCGCACAGCCGCCCTTCAGAAACCGGTGTCCCGTTGTCAATGCTGACTTTAGGATCAGCACAACGGTTACCGCAATGCCGGCCTGCGCAAGATATAAAGTCCAGAGCGGGGCATCCAGCGCATTCCAAAGCCCAGCCGGATTAGTGCCGGCGATTCTCAGGTCCAACATAGTCACCGGAAGTGCCGTCAGAGCGATTTTCAGATCGTTGATCCAAGCGAGCAGAAGATTCAGCGCGAGCGCGGTGAGAAGCAATACGCCGGCTAGCCTAAACGGGAACACTAGACAGGCGGCGGCGATGTAAGCAAGGAGTACCCACTGCGGTGCGTCGAGGGCCTGCTGATCCGGTACGGCGTATTGAAGAAGCAGCCCGCAACAAATTAGGTAAACCGCACAGATCAGAGCGATGTTTCTAAAATCGAGATTCTTTAGTCCACGCGATACAAGTAGGGCCAGTAGGACTAACCCAGATCCAAAGAGAATTCCGAACAAGCGATCGAAATTAAGGCCCGCTTCACTCCTTCCGAGGCCGATAACAGGAAGTAGCCATCTCATCAAAATGACTAATCCTGGCAGCAGAAGCAGCCAATTGCCGACGGTCCCGAATGGTCGTAGACCGGAGTTCTCGCCTCGCGCCCGTTGATTCTCTCTCAAATTGGCGATCCTCCGGTGTTGCTAAAGAAGTTTTCTGAGGCGGTGGATCTCTAGGGCCATGATGACGATCTGCCGATGGGCAATCTGGGTCGACCGTCGTATACGACGATTATCGTTGAGCTGAGTTTCTCTTGGCCAAGAAAGCCATCACAATTTGCTCGCCGATTTTTGGGGCCAATCTTTCTGGCCGCCGCGTCTGTTGACCGCGAAGCGACTGCATCGATGGCGAACACATATGGCTGTGCAACGCAGAGCCCTAATTTCCTGCCGGGGCACGGGTCTGCGCGATAGGCCCCGCCCGCATAAAGTCCTAGCGTTGCCCGAAGGAGGGAGCGTTGCCGGAAAGGTAAGTGCGCTCTTCCGGGGTGTTCAGGCGGTTGAGAATCCTGTTTCGATGGGGAAACCGGCCAAATCTGGCCACAACGTCCCTGTGCTGCTGGGCGTGGCGGAGGAAGTCGTCAAAGATTTCCCGGTGTTCTGACGCCACCTCGGTAACCAGCTGACTGAAGCGGGAGACCCCCATTTCCTGATCGTCGAGAAATTCCGAATGCTGCAGGGGCATGTAAAAAAAACAGCGCTCGATGGGAGACAGCTCCAGGTCCATGAGCCTGCTCATGCCGTCGCGCATCAGGTAACGGGCCCGGCCGTCCTTTTCGAAAGCTTTTGGCGTACCGCGATAAATGTTCCTGGGAAACTGGTCCAGCAGCAGGATCAAGGCCAGACGGCCGCCGGCCGTCTCTCCCATGCTATCGAGACGCCCTGCCCTGGCGTCGTCCACGACCGTTCTCCAGTCCCGCTCCATGGCGCTGTCTCTCGCCGGGTCGCGGCCGAACCAGAACGTCAGGCGATCCGTTATTCGGGCGGGATCCGCCAGGGCGTCACCAAACCAGAAGTCGCGGATCTTCTGTGCCAGCGCCTCTTTCATGACCAAGGGCTCCATTCGCCAGGGACCTGAAGATCCCGATACTCTTCCCGCCGGCGCGTGGCCGCTCGATAGCCGCCGCGGGTCCCGGAAGGAAGCATTCAGTCCATAACTCTTATCACGTCACTTTAGCCGAGTACATCCATTCTTGACGCAAGGGGGCCAGGGCCATCCGACGTCTGGTTCTGCGCCGGCGGCTGGGTTACCGTGATCTGATTGTCGATGTGCCCCTGATTGTCGGGACACGGACTTCCGGATGGAGGCGGACGAAGATGAGCAGGCGCGGCGGCATCGCGATCCTGGCGCTGGTCTGTTTTGCGCTGGCCGGGTGCGGGGATCCGCCGGGTGATCCGGAGAGCGAGATTGGCCTCATGATCGATGACGCGGCCAGCGCGGCGCAGGCCGGAGATCTCGAAACCCTGCAGGCCTTTGTTTCTCCGGATTACGCGGATGAAGAAGGCCGTGATCGACGGGCCGCGGGGTTCCTGCTGCGCAGTTTGCTGGGACGATACCGTAACGTTCTGGTTTCCGTCAGTAATCTCCGGATTCAGCTCATTTCCTCCGAGCTGGCGACGGCGGATATGACGGTCAGCCTGCTGGCACGGGACAGCGGGCGGCCGGTGCTGACCGGTATTGACGCCGACCGGATTCCGCTGCGACTGGCGCTGCGCCGGGAGGGCGGAGAGTGGCGGGTGACCCGGGCAGAATGGCGAGAAAGAGGCCCTGCCGGCTCGGGATTCTCGAATTGACCCGCGGCCCCGGGTCTGATTTATTGTTATCTGGCGCCAGCTAGGCGCCCGCCCCGACGGGACCGAGCGGTTTAACAAGACAAAACGCCGGTCTGGTGACGCGAGCGGGGCAGGCGCACCCTATGGAGGATTTCGGAGCTTGAGCCGGCCGCGACGCCGGCACGGGGAGTTAATGACCGTACCGTCTGCAGACAGCCTTTGGTCGGAACGTTTCGAGCGCGACAGTTGCGGATTCGGGCTCATCGCCCATTTGCACGGGGAGCCCAGTCATCGGATCGTCTCGACCGCCGTCGAGGCGCTGGAGCGCCTCACTCACCGTGGCGCCGTAGCGGCGGACGGACTGACCGGCGACGGATGCGGTCTTCTGATGTCGCTGCCCGTCGGCTATCTGAAACGAGTCGCGGAGCAGTCCGCTATCGAGACGCCCGACGGTTTTACCGCCGGTCTTGTTTTCCTGAACCCCGGTGCCGAGGGCGCTGCCAGGGCGCGAAGGGCGCTCGAGAAGCTTTTGGCCGAGGAGGGCGTGCGAACCCTCGGCTGGCGTGAGGTTCCGGTGGACGACTCCGTGTGTGGTGCGCAGGCGCTCAGGTCGCTCCCGAAAATCGAGCAGATTTTCGTGGCGCGGCAGGACGGGGACACAGACGCGGAGTTCAACAGACGGCTGTATATGGCGCGCCGCCGGGCCGAACTGGAGATCGAAGACAAGGACCCGGTCTTCTACGTGGCGAGCCTGTCCTGCACAACCCTGTCCTTCAAGGCCATGGTCATGCCCGCATTCCTGACCCGTTTCTACACCGATCTGGCCTCGCCCGATCTGGAAGCGGCGATATGCGTGTTTCACCAGCGCTTCTCCACCAATACCTGGCCGCAGTGGCGGCTGGCGCAGCCGTTTAGATATCTGGCGCACAACGGCGAGATCAACACCATTCAGGGCAACCGGAACTGGGCGGTGGCGAGAGGCAGCAAGTTCGAAACGCCTCTGCTGCCCCGACTGAAAGAGATTACGCCGCTGGTTTCCATGACCGGGTCGGATTCCTGCAGCCTGGATAACATGGTCGAGGCCCTCCTTCATGGCGGCATGGATTTCATGCAGGCCATGCGACTCCTGATTCCCCCGGCCTGGCAGACCGTAGACACGATGGATCCCGACGCGCGGGCGTTTTACGAGTACTACGGGATGCACCTGGAGCCCTGGGATGGGCCGGCCGGCATCGTGTTGACCGACGGCGTTCAGGCCGCCTGTTGCCTGGATCGCAACGGTCTGCGCCCCGCCCGCTACGTGATTACCGATGACGACGTAATCACCATCGCATCGGAAATCGGCGTCTATGATTACCGACCCGAGCAGGTGGTCAGAAAGGGTCGGCTCGGCCCCGGCCAGATGCTGCTGGTGGACACCGAACGCCGCGAGGTGCTGGATACCCAGGCAATCGAGAATCGACTGAAGGTCCGGGCACCGTATAAGGAGTGGCTGCGCAAGGGCGTCAGCTACCTGGATTCGGAACTGATCGATCCTCAGCTCTCCGCGGAGCCGATGGAGCGCGACCAGTTCCGCATCTACCAGAAGATGTTCAACGTCACCCGGGAAGAGCGGGACGAGGTCCTTCGGGTACTGGCCGAAACAGAGGCCGAGGCCGTGGGGTCCATGGGCGACGATACTCCCCTGCCTCCCATGTCTTCCAAGGTCAGGGTGCTGTACGACTATTTCCGGCAGCAGTTTGCCCAGGTGACGAACCCGCCCATCGATCCGTTGCGCGAACGCATCGTGATGTCGCTCGAAACCCAGATAGGTCCGGAGCTGAACGTGTTCGAGGCACGGCCCGAGAACGCGCGCCGTATCGTGATGAATTCGCCGGTCCTTTCCCAGCGGAAATTCCGCCAGATTCTTCGCATGCAGGAGGATGACGGAGGCTACCGCGTGATCGATCTCAATCGCCCCGAATCCCAGTCCCTGGCCGACGCCCTGGACGAGATCTGTGCCGCGGCCGAGGCCGCGGTCCGCGAGGGCACGCTGATCGTCGTGCTGAGCGATCGGGAAATTCGGAAGGGCCATCTGCCGGTACATGCCTTGCTGGCCACCGGTGCCGTGCATCATCGACTGGTGGAAGTCGGCCTGCGTTGTGACTGCAATCTGGTAGTGGAAACGGCCACGGCCCGGGATCCGCATCACTTCGCCTGCCTGATCGGGTACGGCGCCACCGCCGTGTATCCCTACCTGGCCTACGAGTGTCTGCACCACATGACCCGGACCGGTGAGCTCAAGCTCGATCACAGCAAGGGCAGGCAGCTGGGCAGGAGTTACCGGCGGGGTATCCGCAAGGGTCTTTTCAAGATCATGTCCAAGATGGGCATCTCGACCATCGCCAGCTACAGGGGTGCGCAGCTTTTCGAAATCGTCGGCCTTCACGACGAGGTCGTCAGCCTCTGTTTTCCCGGCACCACCAGCCGGATCAGGGGTTCCGGTTTTGCGGAACTCAAGGAGGACGCGTCCCACCTGGCGCGACGCGCATGGGATGTAAGGGAGCCAATAGAGCAGGGCGGCCTGTACAAGTTCGTGCATGGCGGAGAGTTCCATGCCTTCAACCCGGACGTGATCGCCACCCTGCAGGCGGCCGTCCAGAGCGGCGATTACGACGTTTACCGGGAGTTCGCGAATCTGGTGAATTCCCGCAGCCCGGCCATGCTCAGGGACCTCCTGGAGCTAAAGCCGGCCGCGGAGCCGGTTCCGCTGGACCAGGTGGAGTCCGAAGACGAGATCGTCAAGCGATTCGACAGCGCAGCCATGTCTCTTGGAGCCCTGTCGCCGGAGGCCCATGAGGCGCTGGCCATTGCCATGAACCGCCTGGGCGGCCGCTCCAATTCCGGGGAGGGCGGAGAGGACCCGGAGCGGTACGGTACCGACAAAATGTCGAAGATCAAGCAGGTCGCGTCGGGCCGTTTCGGCGTTACTGCCGAGTACCTGGTCAACGCCGAGGTTCTGCAGATCAAGATTGCCCAGGGGGCCAAGCCCGGCGAGGGCGGGCAGCTGCCGGGCCACAAGGTGAACGAGATGATCGCCCGGCTGAGATTCGCCCGTCCCGGCGTGGGGCTGATCTCACCGCCCCCTCATCACGATATCTATTCCATCGAGGACCTGGCGCAGCTCATCTTCGACCTGAAGCAGGTCAATCCCCAGGCACTGGTTTCCGTCAAGCTGGTGGCGGAGCCGGGAGTGGGCACAATCGCCGCGGGTGTTGCCAAGGCCTACGCGGACCTGATCACCATATCGGGGCACGATGGCGGGACCGGCGCCAGTCCCCTGACGTCCACCAAGTATGCCGGCAGTCCCTGGGAGCTGGGTCTGGCCGAGACCCATCAGGTGCTCAGGGCCAATGACCTTCGCCACCGGGTGCGGCTGCAGACGGATGGTGGGCTCAAAACGGGGCTGGACGTGATCAAGGCGGCCCTGCTGGGGGCGGAGAGCTTCGGCTTCGGGACCGCGCCCATGGTCGCCCTGGGCTGCAAGTACCTGCGCATATGCCATCTGAACAACTGCGCCACCGGCGTGGCGACCCAGCACCCGGCCCTGAGGAAACGCCACTTCATCGGTCTGCCGGAGATGGTGGAGAACTATTTTCGTTTCGTCGCCCGGGAGGTGCGAGAGATCATGGCCTCGCTGGGAGTCACGAAGTTCGACGACCTGGTCGGGCAGACCCGTTACCTGCGTCCCCTCAAGGGGGCAACGGCACGCCAGGCGCGACTGGATCTGTCTCCCCTGTTGTCTGACGCCGGGCTGGCCGAGGATCGGACCCAGGTGTGCGTCCTGCCCAGGAACGAACCCTTCGACGAGGTCCCGCTGGCCGAGAAAATGGTGGCCGAGACCCGGGGCGCTATCGAGGAACGGCGTGGCGGGACCTTCCACTACGAAGTTCGCAACTACGATCGTTCCATCGGCGCACGCCTGGCAGGCGAGATCGCCCGGCGCTGGGGTAACTACCAGATGGAGGAAGACCCGCTGGTGCTGCGCCTGAAGGGCAGCGCCGGACAGAGCTTCGGGGCCTGGAATGTCGGGGGCCTGCAGATGTATCTGGAGGGGGACGCCAACGATTATGTGGGCAAGGGTATGGCGGGAGGCCGCCTGGTCCTGTTCCCGCCCACCGTCAGCCGCTTCCGCGCCTGCGAGACGCCGATAATGGGGAACACCTGCCTGTACGGCGCCACCGGCGGGCAGCTGTTTGCGTCGGGTCGGGCCGGCGAGCGTTTCGCCGTTCGAAATTCCGGCGCGGTGGCCGTGGTGGAGGGCGTGGGTGACCACGGCTGTGAGTACATGACGGGGGGTGTGGTTGTCGTCCTTGGCCGAACGGGCGTCAATTTCGGCGCGGGGCTGACAGGCGGATTCGCCTACATTCTGGACATGGACCGGAATTTCGTCGATCGCTACAACCACGAACTGATCGATATCCACCGTATTACGCCGGAGAGCATGGAGGCTCACCTCCATCATCTCAGGAGTCTTCTGCGCACTCATGTGGCCGCCACGGGGAGCGAGCTGGGCAGAGAGATCCTGGATGACTTCCGCAGCTATCTGCCGCGATTCTGGCTGGTGAAACCCAAGGCCGCCGATCTCGAAACTCTAATCGAGTCGTTGCGGCAGGCGGCATAGAGGCGGGAGCGGTGGCCGAAAACGTACTGCAATTCCTCGAGATCGACCGGCAGGATCCGGACAAGATGCCGGCGGAGGCGAGGATCCGGAACTATCGGGAGATCTATGGGCAGTTCGACCCCGAGGCGGCGTCCCGCCAGTCCGGCCGTTGTCTCGCCTGCGGCAATCCCTACTGCGAATGGAAATGCCCGGTCCACAACTACATTCCCAACTGGCTGAAACTGGTCCGGGACGGCAATCTTTTCGAGGCGGCCGAGCTGTCCCACGAAACCAATCCCCTTCCCGAAATCTGCGGCCGGATTTGCCCCCAGGATCGGCTCTGCGAAGGGGCCTGCACCCTCAATGACGGTTTCGGCGCGGTCACCATCGGGAATGTGGAGAAATACATTGCCGACGAAGCCATAAGGCAAGGCTGGAGACCGGATCTGACGGCGGTCCGGGCCACCGGACGGGAGGTTGCGATTGTCGGCGCCGGCCCGGCCGGGCTGGCCGCGGCCGACGTTCTTGCGAGGGGCGGGGTCAGGTCCGTGGTCTTCGACCGGTATCCCCGGGTCGGTGGGCTGCTGACCTACGGGATCCCGCCATTCAAGCTGGAAAAGCACGTAGTGGAGACCCGCCGCGAGGTGCTCGAGGGGATGGGAGTCGAGTTCGTCCTGGGTACCGAGGTGGGCAGAGACGTGACCGCTGATCAGCTGCTTCGGGATTACGACGCGGTATTTCTCGGCGTCGGAGCCTACACGGCGGTCAGAGGCGGCATGCCCGGAGAAGATCTCGAGGGTGTTTACGCCGCGTTGCCCTACCTGATTTCCAATGTGAACCGGGTTCTGGGTGACAGTGACGGCGCGGATCACGTGTCCATGGAAGGCCGCCGGGTTGTGGTGCTCGGCGGCGGAGATACGGCGATGGACTGCAACAGAACCGCTGTCCGGCAGGGGGCGACGGAGGTCATTTGCGCCTACCGTCGCGACGAGGAAAACATGCCAGGCTCACGTCGTGAGGTCTGGAATGCCCGGGAAGAGGGTGTGAAGTTTCTTTTTAACCGGCAGCCGCTGGAAATTCTGGGCAGAGACGGCCGAGTCGAGGGTGTCCGACTCGTGGAAACCCGGCTCGGCAACCCTGATCCGGGGGGCCGTCGACGTCCCGAGCCGGTACCCGGCAGCGAAGAGGTATTGCCGGCCGACGCGGTTATCGTCGCCTTCGGATTTCGACCCAGCCCGCCAGCCTGGCTGGAAGAGATGGAGGTGGCGCTCCACGATGACGGCAGGGTGCGAGTGGACGTGGAAGGCCAGTTCCCCTTCCAGACGACCCATCCGAAAGTTTTCGCGGGCGGTGACATGGTCCGTGGCTCGGACCTGGTGGTGACCGCGGTATACGAGGGCCGGGAAGCGGCCAAGGGAATTCTGGGCTACCTGGGGGTCTGACCGGTCCCGTCCGGGGCCCTCGACCGGTGAGCCTAGCTTGTCTGCCGGGGCGATGGCGCCGAGACGCCGTCTCCCAGCGACCAGTCACCGTCGGCCGGAGGCGGTCGGAAAGTCAGGCTGTCCACGAACGCCTGCCCCTCCTCTTCCAGTTCGGCTGGCAATTCGGTTCCGCGCGGCATTCTCGCGGAGTACTGGGCGTCCACGAATCGGCTCGGATCATCCGGGTGCAAACAGGCGACGCCAGCCACGTGGAGACGCACAATGGACTCTTCACCTGCGCCGCCCGTCTTGTCCTCGATTTCCGTCCTGTATCGAACACAGCTCGACAGTTCTTCGCCGGCCGGTTCGATCAGGCTGCTGGCCAGGCGGAATCGCCGGGGGTCCGGATTGGATTCCTTGGTCTTGCGAACCCATCGGGAAAAGTCTTCGTAACCGGCGAATTCCCCGTCCACTCGCTGGGTGAGGAGCGCAACCCCCATGGTCATATCCGCGCGATCGGTCCGCCTCATCCAGACCAGCGTGCGGGCCGTGCGCTGCACCTGAACCCAATGGTCTCCCGCTGGCGGCTCGATGGACATGCCCGGGAAGTCGTCGGCGACGCCGAAACAGGCGAGGATCGTGAGCATGGGCCCTATGGCCCATCCGGCTTTCCGGCCCATGAGGTTGGCCCCCTTTTAGGGTGTAGACCCTGAGCGGGTTGATAACGGCAGGTCAGGAGCGCTTCGCAGGACCGGCAAAGCTCCTCACCGCATGCCGGGCGGAACCGTATTCTCTAACAGTCGCCGGACCATGGCCAACGACCCAAACCATTCAGGGTTGATAAAAAGCGCTGGTCCGCGCCGGAGCCGCCAGGGACAGGGCGAGCACGCATAATGCGGCCTCGAGGGCCATCACCCCGAGAAGAGAGGCGGATACCGCGCCGCCGACCAGCAGGGTGATCAGCCGTCCCGCCAGATAACCTGCGTTCATCAGCGCGACGAGGAGGACGCCGGGACGATGCCACGGCCCGGAGACGGCCGCGTATAGCAGGAACAGCCCTGCCGCCGTGTTGAGTCCCCCGTGGCTGCCGTGGAGATCCCGGAGGACGCTGTTTGCGGGTTCGAATCCGGTCTGGAGGGCTGGCTCGGGGGCCAGCAGAACCGCCAGGCCGAAGCCCAGATACAGAAGTCCGCAGAGGATCAGAAACGGTCTGCTTAAGGGAGTGTTCATGAAATCGACCTTTTTTGCTGCACCGCACCATCAACATGGCAAGGGTAAGCGCCGGGGGAAATACGTATAAACCCTTATCTGGATCCCGTTCCCTCGAGAGGCAATTCCACCGTGAACTCCACGCCCTTGTCTTCCGGGAGATTTCGGGCGGCGATTCTGCCCTGGTGATGGCGGACGATAAGCCGGGCGATATACATGCCCAGGCCCAGGTGGGGCGAACCGCCGTCACCGTTCCGCGCGGAAACCAGAGAGTCGAATATGCGGTCTGCCAGGCCGTCGGGCAGCCGGCTGCCGGTATTCGCGACCCGCAGCCGGGCAGTTTGGCCGTGCGAATCCAGGCGGAGACTGATCTGACCGTCGGGAGGGCAGAAATCCAGGGCATTTTCGAACAGTTTGTCCAGCAGCCTGGCGATCAGGTCGGGAGAGCCGGCAATGAAGCAGGGATGTTCGGGCAGGTCCAGATGGATCCTTCTCTCAGGATGAGTTTCGGCATAAGCCCCGGACATTTCGCCCACCAGCGCGGCGAGATCGAAGCGCTCGGTGTCGGCGCCCGCCAGAGCCTGCTCCACGCGGGTGGCGGCACCGAGCGCCGATACCATGGCCTGCAGCCGCACCAGCCCCTCCCGGGCCCGCTCCAGATACCGCTCGGCATCGGCTCCGTCGGGGTCCGCCTGGAGATTCTCCAGCGACGTCAGCACCACCGCCATTGGCGTTCTCAGCTCGTGAGTGAGTTTCTGGCCCAGGGTTTTCAGATAGGCGTTGTATTCTCCGACCTGGGTCAGGAGCCGGGAAAAGTCCCGCGAAAGGGTCCCCAGTTCGTCCGGGCTGTCCGCCTCCGGCAGGCTCGGCCTGATCTCCCCTGTCCCCGTCAATGCCCGGGACGCCGCAGAACTCAGCCGGCGGATTCTCCACGAGAGCCAGGCCGCAAACGTGAGCAGCAGGATCGCCGCTGTCAACTGGCCACGAAGCTGACCGCCACCAGGCGGGTGGCCGCCCGGTCAGTGGCGCTGAGGATGGCGTTCGTGTCCTGCTCGGCGATTAACACGGCCCTGGCAGGTCCCGGAATGCCGATAACGCGAGCCGATATCAGCGTGGCCCGCCCCGAGTCTCGGGACCGGTATCGAGCGTCTGTCTCACCCAATTCCAGAGCCTCGGCGAACGGGCCCATGTCCAGGCGATCCGCGGACTGCGATGGCGGTGCGGGTAGTTCGCCGTCTTCTCCGAGAGCCACCCGGACCAGCCTCCTTAAAACTCGCGAACTCTCGGTGGCCGCCGTGGGTGCCGGTGGTCCCGTGTCAGCCAGCACGAATCCGAAACGGTCAACGACTCTCAGTCGGGAACCGGGTGGCGCTCCACGGGAGAGCGCCTCGTCCAGCGCGGCGGTGCGGTATACCAGCCAGCCTGGCTGGGCGGCCAGGCTCGGCATTGTGCCCAGCACCGCTGAATTTCCATCCTGCCTGTAATCGGTGACCAGAAATCCCAGCCGGTCTTCGGCAAGATCCGCGGGCAGCCGCATCTCGATCGCGTAACCGGTGGAGGTCGGTTGCCAGCTGGCCTCCACGTCCGTCCGCCGCTGTCCCGCCGGCGTCACGGCAGTGAGGATCCCCGGCGCCCTCGTGGTGAAAATCAGATCCTCGGCTCCTGTCCCGTCCGAACCGACCCGCAGCCGAACGCGGTCACTTCGATCGGGTTGTCCGTAGACCACGTCGTCGTCAAGGACCTGGATAAACAGGTATACCGATCCCCGATCTCGGGCGGCGGCGTAGCGGATGGAAAAACCGTTCCCGCTCAGCCGTTCCTGGACCGTGGACGGGAGTCCCCAGTCATCACTGAAGCCATCGAGAACGGGCCGTCTGCGCAGGGGATGGGCGTATATATCCAGTGACGGGGTCCGCCCGGGACCGAATCGCTCCGGGGCGACAGCCGGACCCAGGTCAGCCGCGTTGATCCCGCCGGCGACGGCGCTGGCGGACGCAGCCAGCGCCTCCGCCTGGCCCTGGCGGAGGGCGATTTCCATGTCCCTCAGGTACTGACACCCGGCCCAGGGAAGCAGAAGCGTCACCAGGCTGACAAGCAGGAGCCTCGAAGACAGCCTCACCTTGGGCCCGCCGATTCAGCAGGTGCTGTGGAAGAGTCCGCCCACCGGCTCTGTTTCGGCCAATCGGTTATAGACGGCGACTGCAGAGGCGGTCTTCTCGCGGTAAACCGGTATGTCGGCTTTTTCCAGCATCTCCAGTGTCTCCGGGCAGGTCTGCAGCCGACACCACTGTCCTCTCGAAAGGACGATGATACGACTGCCGTTGTCGAGGAGTTCCTGTACGTCCCGGGGCTGTATCCCGGGAATATGATGGGTGCCGGTCTCGGTCCAGTCCCACTGGCGGCCGCCCCCCGGCCAGAGTTTGAAATCCTGACCCGGACCGAGGCCCTCCACCTCGATGCGGCCCCAGCTGAGACCGACGATCCGGGGGGAGGGTGAAGTGGCTGAGCCCGTCATGTTCTGTCCTCCTGACGTTCAGGCATCATGGGTCGCCGGTGCTCTCGTTGACGGCCGGCTCCTCGTGCCATCGGTACCCCACGCCGTATACGGTTTTGATAGCGTCGAAATTGGGGTCATCTGCTGCGAACTTGCGTCTAATTCTCTTGATATGCGACGTAATGGTCGCATCGTCGAGTACCACATTGGCCGCATCCATGAGCTGTTGTCTGCTTTTTACATGACCAGCGTAGCGCGCCAGCGCATGCACGATCCAGAACTCTGTCAGCGTCAGATCCACGGCTCGGTCCCGCCAGCGAACGGACATCCGGTCCAGGTCGAGACGCAAGGGGCCGCGATCCAGGAGGGATTCCTGGCTGGCGGGCCGGCTCAGCGCTTCCTGCCTGCGGAAAAGAGCCGCGACCCGGGCAGTGAGGTGGGCGAGGCTGATGTCCTTGGTCAGGTAATCGTCCGCACCCAGCCGCAGGCCCGAAACCGCATCGAGCTCGTTGTCCCGGGCGGTGAGGAAAATAATCGGCAGGCTCTCCGAGCGTGCCCGAAGCTGTCTGCAAAGCTCGAACCCCCCCTCCGGCTCCTTTCCCAGGGTGATATCGATGATGACGAGGTCCGGCAGACGGGACTCGAAAGACGCCATTGCGGTCGGTCGATCTGCATACCCGCTGACGCTGTAGCCTTGTCTCCGCAGGGCGTCGGCGTAGTTCTCCCGGATGGCGGGTTCGTCTTCGACGATTGCGATTCGGTAATCCATTCTCATTCACCGGACAAAATGAATCTGTACATGCTGCCGACCTGCGGTCAGCGATCGCTCCGGCATCCTGCCCGGTGCCGGCCATATGCCGTCCTCAGCCGTTGAGTCTCCAGATACCGAAGTTCAGCCAGATGGCGAACCCGACCCACGCCAGATACGGCGTCATCAGGAGGCTGGCCGTGCGGCTGGTTTTCCGGGCCAGCAATACGACGCCCAGTATGGTGCCGAACAGCACCGCGATCTCCAGCAGCGCCAACCCGGTCAGGTGCAGACCGAAAAAAATCCAGCTCCAGGCAGCATTGAGCGCCAGCTGCAGGACCCAGAGCCCCACGATCAGGAGACCGGAAGGGTCTGCCTTCCGGTGTCGCCACAGCAGCCAGCCGGCGACCGCGATCATGGCGTACAACACGGTCCACACCACCGGGAAGATCCAGTCAGGGGGTGTCAGGGCCGGTTTGACCAGAGCGGCATACCATTCGCCCGGCGTAAAGATTGCCCCCAGGGTGGCGGCAGCTGCGGTCAGCAGGAAAAAGACGATAAAGGAGGCCATGCGTTCACCGGTTCATGCAGCCTAAAGATGCTACGGGCCGCATGGGGGGCATGCAATGAGATTTCCCGGGGCGTCGGGGTGGTGGATGCTTACTGACCGGTGCGCGGATCGGAATCGCCTTTTTCAGTCCCCTCTGTTCTCGCGGGTGTGCCACCATTCCCGGAACTCCCGGCAGCGTCCTTCGGGCCCCACTCGGACGGTCAGGATACCTTCGAGGCGAACTTCCCGGCCCGTGCCGTTACGCACAAACCGGCACGTCCAGCGGGCGACGCCCTGTCCATCGGTGACCGCGAGTACCTCGTGGAAAAATGAATGTCCTTTTGTGTGGAGACCGTCTCGTCGAAGGCCCGATCCCGGCTCAGCCGGATGCGGCCGAGGCTGCCCGGTTCCGGCAAAGATATTCCTGCCAGAGCATTCGCGCCGCCACCGCCCGGAACGGTCGCCAGGGACGGGCGATGGTGCGCATGACATCTTCACCGGGCTTTACCGGAAGTTTCTTTACCGCCTGAAGAGCCTTGGCCAGCGCCAGGTCCCCGGCCGGCCACACGTCGGGACGTCGCAGCGCCATCAGCAGGTAGACCTCCGCGGTCCACCGACCGACGCCCTTGAAGGCAGTCAACATGTCCAGAGCCTCATGATCCCGGACCCTCGCGATCCGTCCCAGGTTCAGCTCTCCGTCCATGGCGGCCCGGGCCAGAAGCGTGCAGTAGAGCGCTTTCTGTCGAGTGACACCGGCAGCCCGCAGGCCGGATTCTCCCGCGCCCGCCAGGCTTTGCGCCGTAACACGGCCGATTGCGTTCTCGACGCGCTTCATCGTGGCACGGCCGGACGCCAGAGAAACCTGCTGTTCGAGAATGATCTGAACCAGTGTGCGGAACCCGGGGCGACGCTGCCACAGTGGAGGACAGCCGCGTTCGCGATAGATCCGGTCCAGGGCCGGATCCCGGTCGGCGAGCTCTCGGCACGCTCCGTCGAGGGTTTCCGGGCACAATTTTTGATAGGCAGCGACCATGGGCCCGACGATTCCCCGGGATGCGGGAGGACGAAGATGTTAACGAACTTTCCCGGCCCGCGGTGCCCGGGATCATCAATCGCCGGGAGACGCTCTCATTTCCTGCTGGCGCATTGGCATGGAATCGATCAACTCGAAAAGCTCTGCCGCCCGCGGGGGTCGCTCGAGACGGAGCTTGACGCCGCCATCCTTGCCGATGAGGAAAACGGCGAAGTCCGATGGTCCGATCCCGTATTGTTCGCGTAAGGAATCCGTCTGAATCCTGCCAAGCGGTTGGCCCTCGGGGGCTTCTCCCTCTGTCAGCGCTACGACAGTGATCAGGTGGCGGTCTTCGAATCCGCGGCTGTGTTCCCGCGCCAGTTTGCGGGTGGCCGACAGACGCCCGTCGTTGTCCGACGGGGCAAATACCAGCAGAACCCTGTTCTGCCAGCGATACGGATCCAATGGAGAATCCGCCTGAGCCAGGGAGCCAAAACCCGTGATCAGGGAGGTCATCACTGCGGTAGAGGCGCGCCTGATCCGCCTCATACGGCGTCCGAACCGGTTTGTCGCTTTAATGATTTGCCCGCCAGACTATCGGCGACGACGGCGAGCACATCAGGGCTGAGCCCGAGTCCCAGGTGGGTCGCCGCCACTTCCACGTGTTCGGTAACGGCATTGGACTGGTCGATACAGGCCTGCCAGGCGACGATCGCGTCCCGACGGCTGTAGACGGCGGTAACCGGGACGCGGATAGGCACCCGATCTCTTGCGGCCACCTGTGCCTCGATTTCGTCGAGATCGTAGCCTTTGCGGACGTAGTGGGCGTGGGTCACGGTGTATTTCGGTCCTCCGACCACCGGGGAGCCGAGCGTGATTACGCGAATGACCTCTGCCGGGCGCTCCCGGGCCGCCTCCCTGGCCAGGTAACCCCCGAGACTCCAGCCCACCAGCGCCACGGGACCGCCGTGACGGGAAGCCATTGCCGACATCCTGTCGAGGACCTTCGGGATGAGTTCGGGAACCCGTCCGTGGTTCCGGCCCATATCCCAGCCTTCCACGGTATGGCCGATATAGCTCAGATAATGCCGCAACAACCAGGTCGAGCGGTCCGTCATGCCGAACCCTGGCAGCACCATGACCGGCAGCCCCGATTCGACCCTGCGTGCCGACAGGTCCGGTAACCGCAAAGCAAGCCGAAACGGCTCAAGCAGGCCGAAACTCTCCCGCCACAGCCCCCCGCGAGGCGGAGGTCCTGGAATCTTGTCCAGCCGGGCAGTTTCCGATCTCATGCTGGGATGTTCGTTTTGCGAGCGGGACCGGATGTGGCCATCGGCTACAGGACGGTATCGCGTGCCGGTTTCGGCACCGTCCGCATCCTCAGTCAACCATGACCCGGTCGCCGACGCGCACGTTTCCGTTCGTCAGGATGCGTGCCCGAATTCCTGCGCGATGGGCAAGGCCGTGCACGATCTTCGGCGCGCTGACCTCGGTAATGGAGAACTGACGCTTCAGGTGATCGGCAAGATAGGCGCAGGGCTCGCAGAGCTCTATTCCCTCGACCTCCACGGCGCCGATCCGGAATCTGGTGCCGACAAGATCATTCAGAGCGACGCCGCGGGTCACGATCTGCCGGCGGGTATCGTGAGGCGCCAGCGAAAGCCCCGTGAGTTCGTTGAACAGTTCCACCTGCTCTTCCTCGATGAGCGTCAAAGCCGAGTCGGCGTGGCTGCCATCGGCGGCGAAGTGCCGGTCACCGCGGATCCCGCAGCCGGCCACCAGTTCGGCCGAGTCCAGCGGTTGCAGATCCCCACCCGGCTCGGCGGCGATATGAATCGAGACGATGGATCCTTTCATTCAGCGTTCCCCTGCGTTCGTAGCGGCGCTGCTCGCCGCTGTCCCGTATGCCTTTATCCAGTCGATTTCCAGCCGGAAAGGTCCTTCCTGTCGATCCGCGATCATCAGGCCGACCTGTTGAACGCTGCTCGTGTCCAGCGGTTCGACATCGGTGAGCAGTCGGCCCCGGAAGGTGGGGCGAAAGTCGGAGAATGGAATCGACACCTCCTGCCACTCGTCCGGCGCGGTGTCGAACGAGGCCTGATAGGCGACTCCGTCGAAACCGGCGCTGGAGTGGAAGCGGAGACGATAGCGCTTCCCGTCTCCGCGGAACCGGATCCGGACGCCGTGAAAATCGGACAGATCGGTGGGCCCGAGCGCGGCCCGCACGGAGGCGAACCCACCGTTATTGGCGAGTGACACCCGGCCCTCGAACAGTCCGGTGCCCTCGACGGTGCGCTCCAGTCTGCTGTTCGACAGACCGCCCATGACGCCGTCGTCGATAGAGCCCCACTGCTGGGATTCTCTCCCGGCAAAGGTCGCAATTGGATAAAGCGCTTCCGAATCAGCGGCGTTCATCGAGCTCATCAATAACAAAAGGACAAAGACCGTGGGCCGCCATTTACGACCCCTGGCGTCTCCGCCGGCCTGAAAGAGCGGCGTACTGGTCTGGCGGCCCATCTATTCACTGGCCTCGCGGGCCGGTTTGTCCTTCCAGCGCCACCATTTCAGGAGTTCCGGATCGTGGACGGTCTGGCTGGCAAAGTAAACCGCGCAGCGAAAGACATAGAGAACACAACGATCCACGGCGGCCTTCCTTTGCCGGCAAAGGTCAGCGTACATTTTTTCCGGATCGGCGCCTCGCAGGTCTCCTACTCGTTCGTAGCCCAGGTCGAGCAGCGCGTCTTTCATTCTCGGGCCAATTCCCGGAATGTCGCGCAGGTCCTCGCGTGCGGACCGCGTCGTTGTTCTTGCCGTGTCCCGAGCTGAACGTTTCGCGGTCCGCCGGGTTGTCGGCAGCGGTATCCGGTCAGGGGGCAGAAATTCGCGCCGGGCCCGGCCGGAGAAAAGGCGGTCTTCGGAATAGTGGAGAAGCAAATGGCCCAAACCCTGTTCGACGAGACCCTGGTTTGCCCGCCGGAACGTCTTCCAGTCCGAGCCCATTTCCCGGCGACTCGAGATCAGGTCCAGGAAGGCTCGGGTCATTGTCTCGTGATATTTGTCCACGGCTCCGTGACGTTTGACGAAGCGCTTCAGGGCCCGTACGAAGCGATCCTTGCCGACGGGATCTCCGTAGTGTCGCAGGCAGCACCAGGCGGCATAGACGTGCCCCTCGTGATCGAATTCTTCCGGATCCAGGGTGCCGTTTTCGAAGGCCCTCAGGAAGGCGGTTTCTTCCGTGCCTGTCATGGCATCATTCCCGAACGGGCCGGGTAGCATCGACCGGCACCCAGCCAAAATCGCCCTGCTCGTTGCATGCCCAGTACCATCCTGCCAGTTCCCGGCGTACGGTCAGTTGCTCACCGGGCGAGACGTTCAGTTCTGTCCCGTCGTAGTCGGCGGCGGCGACGGCCTCCTGGGTTCCGTGCAGGTGGAGTAATGCTTTCGGTGCCCAGCCTGTCCTTCCTTCGTGATCCGTTGCCCGTATCCATCCGGGGAAATCCGGATCACTGTCCCCGAGCCGCACGGCGTCCCCCCTGCGGAAACGTACTGGTTCAGGATAATTGGATCTGTGAGGGCGTTCCACGATGACCCGTTTCTCCATACGCTCCTCCGGACAGCGCAAACGCGACCGCTCAGTCGGCCGCCGTGCCGGGAATCATGACCGATCCAGCCCGAAGACCCCTCGGGCTGTCCTGTGCAGGTAGGCCTCGCGCGCCTCCGGTTCGAGCCCCAGCTCGTCGATGCCTTCCAGACAATCCCCCTGCGCCAGCATGGGATAGTTGCTGCCGAACATGACCTTGCCGCCGCCGCGAGTGCGGAGGAAATCCCGGAAGTCGGGCGGGAAACGACGAGGAACATAGGCCGAGGTATCCACGAAAACGTTCTCGCATTTGGTCAGGAGGGAAATCATCTCCTGGGTCCAGGGATGACCGATGTGGCCGGCGACGATCTGGAGCTCCGGAAATTCCAGGGCGACGTGCTCGAGGTAGGGAATCGGGCGGCCCGGCTCCGACGAAAGGAGGGGGCCGGTATGGCCGACCTGCAGGCAGAAGGGAATGCCGAGCTCGATACACTCGGCGTACAGGGGATAGTAGCGGCGATCGTCCGGAGGCAGATTCCACAGCCAGGGAACGATCCGGAGTCCACGAAACCCCAGTTCCCGCACGCAACGGCGGAGTTCCCTGACCCCGTTCATGGGCCGCGAGAGATCGACCGAGGCGATGCCTGCGAATCGGTCAGGATGACGGCGAACACACTCCGCGACTTCGTCGTTCGTGATCATCGGCCCGGCGGGGCCCCACCAGGCGGAGAGCAGGCCCAGTCCCACACCGGCTTTATCCATGACGCGCAGGGTGTCCTCCAGGGTCGGACACGGAAGCTCGGGGCGGCGGGTCCACCGGCGAAGTGAATCCAGGAATGGCTGTTCCAGGAAGCGCGGGTTCGGCTGCTGCATCCAGACGTCGATGATTTTGGCTTCGTGGGTCATCGGGAAGGGCATCCCGGAGACTCATGTTCCGGTCCGGCCGTCAGGTCCATGGTGAGAACGACCTCGCCATCCTCGATTTCACCGGTCGGCGTAAATCCGAGTTGCCGGTAGAGTGCGGCCGCCACGGTGTTTTCCGGCACGTGGGAGATTCTGACCTGGCGTCCTCCCCGGCGAGCGATTTCTTCGAGCGCAAGGGCTATGGCCCGTGTTCCGATTCCCTCCCCCTGTCGCCGACGGTCGATCATGAGACGGAAAATCCAGAACAGGCCGTCCTCGGGGCCGTCCTGATCGGGGCAGTACATGAGGAACCCGGTGATTTCTCCGTCTGCGTAGATCGCCCGGGGTTCATAATGGGGCTCGAATCGGGAT